>JADMIO011070261.1_pt1 | contig 75253 bp, 64 predicted proteins | sample 8958161 | NCBI WGS metagenome assembly JADMIO01 (sample SAMN16585339, study PRJNA669376) | soil metagenome | isolation source: Crop rotation soil | place: USA: Cullars Rotation, Alabama | collected 2011 | reverse complement strand
GCCGCGACTTCAAGTCACGTGAATTCCAAGCTTCGGATCCCACTGTGCTGGAAAGACCAGGTCTGAAAAAGCTGTGAAAGTGATGAATGACCTGTATGTTCCTTTCGTACGTCAGGGTAATCCTATCATATTCATGGATGAGAAATCTGCCGAGCTTACAAAATATGCAGCCAATTCTTTTCTTGCTGTTAAGATCAGTTTCATGAACGAGATCGCACAACTCTGTGAAAGGCTTGGAGCAGATGTTGATATGATCCGCCGTGGTATTGGTAGTGATGAAAGGATCGGCAAACGTTTTCTTTTCCCCGGTATTGGTTATGGTGGCAGTTGTTTTCCAAAAGATGTGCAGGCGCTTGCAAGATCATCATCTGAGATCGGCTATAGTTTTAAGATACTGGATGCGGTAATGGAAGTGAACAACACTCAAAAGCTTCACCTGGTACCCAAGATCAAAACTTATTTCAATAATGAACTGGAAGGAAAACATTTTGCATTCTGGGGACTTGCATTCAAACCAAATACCGATGACATCAGGGAGGCGCCGGCATTGTATATGATTGAAGCGTTGCTGGCTGCAGGTGCCACGGTTACTGCATTTGATCCTGAGGCAATGAAGAACGTTAAAGAGCAGATGAAAGACAGGATCAGCTTTACAGAAAATCAATACGACGCGTTAGATAATGCGGATGCACTGGTCATTGCAACCGAGTGGAACGAATTCCGTACACCGGATTTCGGAAAAATAACTTCAAAATTGAAAGCGAAAGTTATTTTTGACGGAAGAAACTTATTCGACCTGTCGCAGATGAATGAACTTGGGTTTCATTATGAAAGTGTAGGAAGAAAAGCAATAGTAAAATAATTCATAATTTGAAGTTTGATGTTCGAAATTGACTGACATCGAACCTTAAACCTCGAATCTCAAACTTTATAATAGTGTCTGATAAAAGAGTTTTAATTACCGGGGCGGCAGGTTTTTTGGGATCGCATCTGTGCGACAGGTTCATCAAAGAAGGATATGATGTGATCGGTATGGATAACCTCATCACCGGTGACCTGAAAAACATTGAGCATCTTTTTAAGCTCCCAAATTTTGAGTTCTATCATCATGATGTTTCAAAATTCATTCATGTTACAGGGAAGCTCGATTATATCCTGCACTTTGCATCACCTGCAAGCCCGATAGATTACCTGAAGATCCCGATACAAACTTTAAAGGTTGGTTCTTTGGGAACGCATAACTGTCTTGGACTTGCACTTGCAAAAAATGCACGCATACTGGTGGCAAGCACCAGCGAAGTATATGGTGATCCATTGGTTCATCCACAGGATGAGAACTACTGGGGCAATGTAAACCCGATCGGCCCCCGTGGTGTATATGATGAAGCAAAGCGTTTCCAGGAAGCCATCACCATGGCTTACCATACTTTTCATAAAGTTGAAACAAGGATCGTGCGTATATTCAATACTTATGGCCCACGTATGCGGTTGAACGACGGGAGAGCATTGCCTGCATTCATTGGCCAGGCATTGCGTGGTGAAGACCTTACTGTTTTTGGTGATGGGAGCCAGACAAGAAGTTTCTGTTATGTAGATGATCTTGTAGAAGGTATTTATCGTTTGCTGATGAGTGATCACGTGTTGCCGGTGAATATTGGTAACCCTGATGAGATATCATTGAAAGATTTTGCAATGGAGATTATTAAGCTTACAGGAACAAAACAAAAGATAGTATATAAACCTTTGCCGGTTGATGATCCAAAACAAAGGCAACCTGATATCAGCAAAGCAAAAGAAATACTGAACTGGGAGCCGTCTGTAAGCCGTGCTGAAGGATTGAAGATAACTTATGAATATTTTAAAAGCCTGCCTAAGGAAGAATTGAATAAATTGCCTAAAGAGTTTTTAAGAAAAAAATAAAAATCCGTTTATGTACCAGGATATATTGGACAAGAAGAAAAAACTGGCTGTTATAGGATTGGGTTATGTTGGCCTTCCCATCGCTTTGGAATTTGCGAAGAAGATAAAAGTGGTAGGCTTTGATATCAATGCTGAAAGAGTTGACATGATGCGCCGCGGCATTGACCCAAGCAAAGAACTGGAATCTTCAGCTTTTGAGAACTGTGATATTGAATTCACCAACGACCTCGATGTATTACGCACTGCCAATTTTTTCATTGTAGCAGTTCCTACACCTGTTGATGAACACAACGTTCCTGATCTTGTCCCCGTGACACGTGCAAGTGAAACGATTGGCAAGGTTTTGAAAAGAGGAGATTATGTTGTTTTTGAGAGCACAGTTTACCCGGGTTGTACAGAAGAAGATTGTGTTCCTGTTATCGAAGGCTTGTCGGGATTGAAAATGGTAAAGGATTATAAAATTGGTTATTCGCCCGAAAGGATAAACCCCGGCGATAAGGAACATACGATCAGCAGCATTGTAAAAGTGGTGAGTGGTTGCTGCGAAGAAAGCCTGGATACTATCGCAAAAGTATATGAACTTGTTGTAAAGGCAGGCGTACACAAAGCATCCTCCATAAAAGTTGCAGAAGCTGCAAAGATCATTGAGAATACACAACGCGACCTGAACATAGCATTGATGAATGAACTCTCTATCATCTTTGATAAAATGGACATCAATACATTTGAAGTACTTGAAGCAGCAGGAACCAAATGGAACTTTTTAAAATTCCAGCCGGGACTTGTAGGCGGGCATTGTATCGGTGTTGATCCTTATTACCTCACCTATAAGTCGAAGAAACTAGGTTACGACAGCCAGGTTATCCTTGCAGGGCGGGTGATCAATGATGGCATGGCTGATTATGTTGCCAAGAAAATATTGCAACACATCATCAAGAACAATGGCAATGTAAAAGAAGCGAAAGTATTGGTAATGGGTGCTACGTTCAAAGAGAATGTGAGTGATATACGCAACAGCAAAGTGGCGGATGTTGTAAAAGAACTGAGGTCATTTTCATTGAATGTAGAAGTTACCGATCCATATGCAAGTACTGAGGAGCTTAAACATGAATATGGTTTTGGTTTAACAGAAAAGATAAGCAATGATTATGATGCGGTGGTTGTAACGGTTCCTCACCGTGATTATGGTAAACTTGATGAAGCCTATTTTGCTTCTATCACAAAACCTCATGCAATGGTTGCTGACCTGAAAGGAACTTATAGGAATAAGATTAAAAACAGAACTTATTGGAGTTTATAAAATTTGATGCTGGATTCTAGATACTGGATAAATAGTCTTTATCCAGCAGCTGGCATCCAGTATCCAGTATCAAAAAAATGAGTAGTATTTTCCATACAAAAGATATCAGCAAGGATAGTTTTTTAGTCACCGGCGGCGGAGGATTTATTGGCGGGCATATTGCTGAATACCTGTTGAAGCACGGGGCAAAAAAAGTCCGGGTGCTTGATAACATGGTGAACGGGTTTCAAAAGAATCTGGCAGTATTAAAGGATTATCCTGCTTTTGAATTTATTGAAGGCGATATCAGGAATGCTGATACCTGCATGCAGGCTTGCGAAGGGATCGATTATGTCAGCCACCAGGCGGCCCTGGGTTCTGTACCCCGTTCCATAAAAGAACCACTGTATTTCAATGAAGTGAATGTAACCGGCTTTGCAAATATGCTGAAAGCTGCCATTGATCATAAGATAAAACAATTTGTGTATGCTTCATCATCATCTGTATATGGCGATGAGCCAACACTCCCAAAACAGGAAGATAAAGTGGGAAATTGTTTATCACCTTACGCTGCAACCAAAAAAACAAACGAATTATATGCACAGGTATATGGAGATGTGTATGGATTGAATATGATCGGTTACAGGTATTTCAATATTTTTGGCCCACGCCAGGACCCTGACGGAGCTTATGCTGCAGTGATACCATTGTTTGTGAAAGGGATCATTAAAAAAACACCTGTGTATATAAATGGTGATGGTGGCCAGACAAGGGATTTCACTTTTATAGATAATGCTGTACAGGTAAATATCAAGGGTATGCTCACAGAAAATAAAGCGGCGTTGAATAAAGTTTACAATGTGGCCATTGGGGAAAATTTTTCTGTGAACTATTTATACAATGCATGCAGGGAATACCTGCAGAGTGATTGGGAAGCAACATACAGGGAACCTCGTGCAGGTGATATCAGGGATTCGCTTGCTGATATCTCATTGGCAAAAGAATTGCTGGACTACCAGCCAACAAAGAAATTCGAAGACGGGTTGACTGAAACGATCGAATATTTCAAACAGATGTATTTGAATGAATAATTAATAATGGATAATTATTCATTATTAATTAAAAAATTATCAATTACTATATGCCATTCATAAAAACTGATTTCGCAGGCTTATTGATATTTGAACCTGTTGTATTTAAAGACAGCAGGGGATATTTCTTTGAGAGTTATAACCAAAATACCTGTGCCGAAGCAGGTATAGATGTAAAATTTGTGCAGGACAACCAGGCAAAGTCCTCTTATGGTGTGATCCGTGGGTTACATTATCAACTCAACCCGCATGCACAAACAAAATTCATCCGTGTGCTTGCAGGAAATATCCTGGATGTGGTGGTTGATATCCGCAAAGGTTCACCAACCTTTGGGAAAGCATATTCCATCGAACTTTCAGCGGAGAACCAACGACAGTTATTCATACCACAGGGATTTGCGCATGGCTATGCTGTGCTTAGCGAAACCGCGGAAGTTTTGTACAAGTGCGATACATTTTATCATAAAGAATCAGAAGCAGGTATCGCTTATAATGATGCAAGCCTCAGCATCGATTGGATGATACCGGCCGAAAAGCAGATCATTTCTGAAAAAGATACGAGCCAGCCTTCATTGAAAGATTGTAAAAATAATTTTGAGTACAAACCATAATGTCTGACCTGCCAACTATATTGATCACAGGCGCCAATGGGCAGTTGGGCATGGAGTTCAGGTCGATCGAAAGGGATTTTCCATTATTTGATTTTTTATTTGTTTCAAAAGATGAACTGTCAATTGCTGATGAAACTGCAGTTGAGAAATTCTTTTCCGAAAACAAAATAGATCATTGTGTGAACTGCGCAGCATATACCGCCGTTGATAAAGCTGAATCTGAAAAAGAACTCGCTTTCGAGATCAATGGATATGCTGTTGGAAGGCTTGCTGCGGTTTGTAAAAAGAACGGCACCTCTTTCATTCATATTTCAACAGATTATGTTTTCAATGGCCAGGGAACAAAACCTTATAAAGAAACTGATCCCACAGATCCTGTAAATATTTATGGTGCTTCCAAATTGGTTGGTGAGGAAGAAGCGATGAAGTATAATGGCGAAAGTATCATCATCCGTACTTCATGGGTTTACAGCAGCTATGGTAAGAATTTTGTAAAGACGATGATGCGCCTGATGTGTGAGAAAGAAAGTATTTCGGTAGTGAATGATCAGAAGGGCTGTCCTACTTATGCCAATGACCTTGCAATTGCTATAATCAGTATGATTGAAGGCAATGATCGTGCTGCAGGGATTTTTAATTATTCAAATAAAGGGGTGATCACCTGGTATGAATTTGCCCTTGCCATAAAAGAGATCTTTAAAAGCAAATGTGAAGTGCATCCTGTTCCTTCATCGCAATATCCCACGCCGGCAAAAAGGCCTGCTTATTCTGTAATGGATACAGGCAAGATCCAGGAAACATTTAATATTGAAATTCCGGACTGGAAAGACAGTCTTGCAAAATGTATGGCGTTGTTAATGATCTGATGCCTATTCTTTGATGCGGATGAACACATGTTTGATCCCCGCCTTATCCGTATCCCGTTTATCAATTTCAAATTGGGGTAACGACTTTATCAATGGGGTTAATTTGAGGAAACCGTAATTCCTTGGATCAAAGTTTGGTTGTTTCTTTAATAAAAGATTTCCTATTTCTCCCAAAAATGCCCAGCCATTTTCATCAGCAAGATCACTTACAGTCGACTTGATAAGTTTGATCGTTTCTTTGCCAACTTTGTCAACCGAAGCTTTTGGTTTGTGTTTTATCTCTTTCACTTTTGTTTCGGCAGTTTCCGTTTCATCCTTCATAGGAATGATCTCCATGTAAATGAATTTATCACAGGCAACGATAAAAGGATTGGGTGTTTTCTTCTGCCCGATGCCAAATACTTTCATACCTGCTTCACGTAACCTGGTTGCAAGCCTTGTAAAATCACTGTCGCTTGATACAATGCAGAAACCATCAACCCTTCCTGAGTATAATATATCCATCGCATCGATGATCAATGCTGAGTCGCTTGAATTCTTCCCTGATGTATAACTGTATTGTTGTATGGGTGTAATGGCATTTTCAAGCAATACAGCCTTCCAGCCCGAAACTGTTGGCTTTGTCCAGTCGCCATAAATTCTTTTGAAAGTAGGTGTTCCGTATTTTGCTATCTCTTCCATCACACCTTTCACATTGCTGTATGGAACATTGTCTGCATCGATCAGCACAGCAAGCCTGATGTCTTTTTGTATATCCATCACACAATATAATAATTTTAATAGTAACGGGCTATTAGCTAATGGCTAACTGCTTTAATGATTACTTTTGATCATGCAATCATTCAAATCAGCAAGCCGCATCATTATTACCTGCAGCAACCGGTTGTCAAATTATCTTCAGCAGGAGATCATTGATCTTGGTTTTATCCCTGTGAGAATATTTAAAACCGGCGTGGAGCTGCAAGGCACTTTATTGGATTGTATCAGGTTGAACCTTAATCTACGGTGTGCCAGCCAGGTGCTGTTCTCCCTGAAAGAATTCAAAGCGCAAAATGCTGTTGATCTGTATAATAATTTACTGGAGTATACATGGGAAGAAATAATTCCTTCGGGAGAATATTTTTCTATCAGCAGCAATGTAAGTAATGAAACAATCACGAATAATTTATTTGCCAATGTAAAAGTAAAGGATGCTATTGCCGACAGGTTTCGTAGCAAAACAGGTTCAAGACCAAACTCAGGCGCAGAGCTCAACGGTATTGTCATTCATTTATACTGGAAGGAAGACATAGCAGAAATATTTTTAGATACATCTGGTGAAACCTTATCCAAGCATGGCTACAGGAAGATCCCGGGTAAAGCACCAATGCTTGAATCACTGGCGGCTGCAACCATACTCGCCGGTACATGGGACAGGAAATCCCCATTCATCAACCCCATGTGTGGCTCCGGGACATTGGCCATTGAGGCAGCAATGATAGCAACAAACCGCAGGCCCGGTTTGTACAGGAATAATTATTCATTCATGCACGTACTTGGCTTTGAACAGGGGTTTTATGATGGTGAATTTTCAAAGCTTGAGCAGCAGGTAAAAAATGTTGATGGGTTAAAGATCATTGCAACAGATATAAGTGAAGATGCTGTGAATATTTCAAAAATAAATGCCGGTATTGCAGGTGTTGAAGAACTCATTGGTTTTTCAATTTGTGATTTTGAACAAACAAGGGTAATTGAAAATGGGAATGGCGTTGTTTATCTCAATCCCGAGTATGGTGACAGGTTGGGTGTAGAAACAGAACTTGAAAAGACATATAAGCGTATGGGAGATTTCTTCAAACAAAAATGTAAAGGATATACAGGGTATATTTTTACAGGGAATCTTGAGCTGGCCAAAAAGATCGGATTGAAGCCCAGGCGCCGCATAGAATTCTACACAAGTAAAATTGATTGCCGGCTTTTCGAGTATGAATTATATGCCGGATCAAAAGAAAAAACAGAGGCGTAACTACCTCATTTTATGGATAGAGCTTCCATCCTGGCTGCATTATAAGGAAATATACATGCTCGTATTTTTTAATTGGCACACTATTTGAAAATTTACCATTAGTCATCACTAAAAAAATATTTTATGAAGAGTAAGAACGTTTTCTCAATGAAACTATTGGGCGCAGTGATCATTTCAGGGCTCACTGTCATAAGCTGCCACAATAATGATACAACGGAATCAACTACTGCAACAGATACATCGAGTACAACAGCTATGACAGCTGATACTTCTCATAATACGATGGATACGGCTGTAATGCCTGCAGATCATACTGCAGTTAATAACACTGCAACAAATAAATCAGGAACGGCAAAACCTAATCCTGCTAAAAAAGGTATGAAAGGAAAAGTTTCTGTTTCAGAAACTCCAGCTGCAAAATCCAATGCAAAAATGGAAGCCGATAATACAGGTGTTTATTCAAATGTAGAAGTATTACCTTCTTTCCCTGGTGGAGCAAAGGGTATGCAGAAATTCTTTGATGATAATCTTCAGTATCCTGACGATGCATCTGCTGATGGTGTTGAAGGAACAGTTAATGTTAGTTTTGTAGTAGATGAGAATGGTAAGTTAACATCTCCAAAAGTGGAAGGTGATCAACTTGGATATGGATTGGACCAGGAAGCATTACGTGTGGTAAATAAAATGCCAACATGGAATCCTGGTAAGCTGAAAGGTAAGAATGTGAAGACAAAATTCACATTACCGGTAAGGTTTGTTTTATATTGATCAAGATAAGCAACGCTGCAATAAAAAGGGAAGCATTTGTGCTTCCCTTTTATTTTAAATGACTTTTCATTATTTTACTCTTTCAATATAATCACCGGTCTTTGAGTTGACCCTGATAAGTTCACCTTCATTTACAAATAAAGGAACGTTCACATTGGCGCCTGTTTCAACTGTTGCAGGCTTAAGCGTTCTTGTTGCTGTATCACCTTTCATTCCAGGCTCGCTGTAAGTTACCAGTAAAACGATCTTATCAGGTAGTTCAACACTCATTGGCTGATCTGTTTCTCCATTGATGAGAACAGAAACTTCCTGCCCGTCTTTCAAAAACCTAGGTGCATCGATCATGTTCTCAGGAACAGTGATCTGCTCAAATGTTTCTGTATCCATAAAACTATATCCTGTATCGTCCTTGTAAAGGTATTGGTATGGTTTGCGTTCTACCCTTACAGGGAAGATGGTCTCGCCACTGTTCCAGGTAACTTCAATGGTACGTGCATTGTCAACCCCCTTTAGTTTCGCCCAGACTTTTGCCGCCGCACGGGCTGTTTTATTCTGGCCGAATTCGATCACCGAATATAAACTGCCATCAATTTTAAGGATCAGTCCCGAACGCATATCTGCTGTAGTTGCCATATTATTTTATTATTTATAGGCTGCAAAAGTAGGGATAGTAAATGTAATGGCGAAAACTTAATGCAGCCGTTTTTTCGAGCTGTTAACGAGATATATGCCTGCAAAAAATTAGCTTTACAGCATGAAAAAGATAATTATTGCCTTTATATGCATCATTGCAATTCAAAAAGCTGAAGCCCAGTCAGATAGTATCCCCAATTACCAGAAGTATCCCGTGGTTCCGGTTTTTACAATGATGGCAGCTCCCGACAGTGTAAAATTCACAAAAGATAACCTGGAGAAGAAGAAAGCCACTGTTATCATGCTTTTCAGCCCTGATTGTGAACATTGCCAGGTTGCAACCAAAGATCTGCTTAAGCACATAGATCTTTTTAATAAAGCACAGATCATAATGATATCATCATTGAACTTCGAGCACATTAAAAAATTCTACGAAGATTACAAGATCGCCGATTATCCCAATATCAAAATAGGCAGGGACGGGGCATTTTTCCTTGGTACATTCTATGGTATCAAAAGTTACCCATCGATCTTTGTATATGATAAGAAGGGAAAATTTGTAAAGGCTTTCGATGCAACTAATGCAAAAATGGAAGATGTAGCAGCGGCATTGTGATCATTTTACAAAACGCTGGTTCCATACGATCTCATCATTGATCACGATACGAACATCATAAGTGCCCCGCCCGAGGTTATCAACAGGTATTTGTATTGTCCTGCTCAAAGATGAAAATCTTTTTCTCGTAAGTACATACCCCGACATATTCTGAATAAAAACGCCTACAACCCCGTGTATGGCTTCACTTCCGTTGTATTGAAGATTGAGTATGTCACGCACAGGAACAGGAAACATGGTCCAGCTGTTAAGTGGGTTCCCTATTATTACCATGATCGATGCTGAATATTCAGCATTATCTGAACCTGCAAAAAATATCTTTAGCCGGTAATAATTCCTGGTTGGTTCCGGGAATTCATCCTGGTATTTTTCAAGCTTCTTTTTGTTGAAATCTGACGAGCCAAGGTTATAAATGTCCTTCCAGTGCTGGTTATCTTCACTTCGCTGCAATATAAAGCGCACAACCCTGTCATCTGTATTCTGCCATTTTAAGAGGACAATTTTTTTGCTGCCGATGTATTCGGCTGTGAGATTGGGGGAAATGTCCGCTGCAAAACAAGTCATGCACATGCAGCAGGAAACTACTATTGCCAGGATAGATTTCATGAAGGGATATTCTCGGATTTAAGAACGCAAAGATGTTCTAAAGATTCTTACCATATCGTTAAACAAACAATAAAAAAAATAAAAATTTTACCTGCTGATAAAGATGCGGATTCATGAATCCGACTAACTTCGCGGAAATATTAAACAATAAAAATATACACATGAAAGTAACCGTAGTAGGGGCAGGCGCTGTGGGTGCAACCTGTGCCGATAATATTGCCCGCAAGCAGCTTTGCGATGAACTTGTATTGGTAGATATTAAAGAAGGAATTGCAGAAGGCAAGGCCATGGACCTGATGCAGACGGCCGAGATCGAAGGATTTGATACAAAGATCACGGGTAGTACAAACGATTACAGCAAAACCGCCGGAAGTTCAGTGGCTGTTATTACTTCAGGTATTCCACGTAAGCCGGGCATGACAAGAGAAGAACTGATCGGTATCAATGCAGGTATTGTGAAAACAGTTACTCAAAATCTTTTAAAATATTCTCCTGATGTGATCATTATTGTCATCAGCAATCCAATGGATACAATGACCTACCTGGCATTAAAATCAAGCGGGTTGCCTAAACACAGGATCATCGGCATGGGAGGGATATTAGACAGCAGCAGGTTCCGTTATTTCCTGAGCCAGGCAATGCAATGTTCTCCAAATGACCTGCAGGCTACAGTGATAGGTGGACATGGAGATACAACCATGATACCGCTGACAAGGCTTGCTACTTATTGCGGCACACCTGCTTCAAACTACTTGGATGATGCAGCTTTGAAAAAAGTTGCAGCTGATACCATGGTTGGTGGAGCAACACTGACAGGTTTGCTGGGTACTTCTGCATGGTATGCACCGGGTGCAAGCGGGGCTGCATTGGTAGAAGCTATTGTAAGGGATGAAAAGAAAATGATGCCATGTTGTGTTTTCCTTGAAGGTGAATATGGGCTGAATGATATTTGTATCGGGGTACCCGTTATCATTGGTAAGAATGGCTGGGAGCGTATCGTAGATTACAAATTGAATGATGAAGAAAAGGCAGCTATGAATAAAAGTGCTGAAGCTGTGAGGAGTATGAACAGCGTTCTGGCAACACTTGATATCTGATTTTTTTGAATTGATCTATCTTAATAAAATGTGCCCGGTTTTACTGCCGGGCTGTTTTGTTTTCTGAGGTTAAATGAGTATATTCGAATTCCAGAATCTAACTGTTTTCCCATGAACCTTATCACTAAAAAAGCCATATTGCTAATAATGGTGTGTCTTGCTGCAAACGTTTGCAAGGCGCAGTTAGTAATTACATCCCAGACCAATGCGCAGGCACTTGCACAAAAACTTGTTGGAGAAGGCGTTTCAATCAGTAATGTTACGCTGACCGCAGATTCCAGGGGAACTGGATTTTTCAATAATATTTCGGGAACACAAATTGGTCTTGATAGTGGGATTGTGCTAACCAATGGCCGTGTATTAACAGCCCCGGGACAAATTGGATTGAGTGGTGCCGCCAGTACTTTTGCTTCACTTGATCAACTTGCTCCAGGTGACCAGGATCTCGCAGATTTCATTGGTCTTTCAACAGTCGACTCCACACATGATGCATGCGTACTGGAATTTGATTTTGTTCCACTGGGTGATAGTATAAAATTCAGGTATGTTTTCAGTTCAGAAGAATATCCTGAATTTGCATGTTCAGATTTTAATGATGCATTTGCTTTTCTTATACAGGGGCCTGGGTTCCCTGTAAAAACAAATATTGCGCTGATACCAGGCTCTAATCAACCCGTTACTATCAATAATATCAATAACGGTGCATGTACCGCCTATCCTCAATACTATGTAAGTAATACTGGTAATGCAAACTTTACGCATGATGGGCATACGAAAGTTATGACGGCACTTGCCCGTGTACAACCCTGCCAGACATATCATCTTAAACTCGTGATCGCTGATGTTGCAGATGGTATTTATGACAGTGGTGTTTTCCTGGAAGCAAAAAGTCTTACTTCAAATGCATTCCAGCTTACAAACCTGACTCAGCAAGACCCGGCAACAGGTAACAGTTACCTGGTAGAAGGTTGTGCCGTAGGTGCATTATTGATCAGGCGCCAGGAAGCAAACCTGTTCTCACAGGATGTTAACCTTGGATATGCAGGTACTGCTATTAATGGGGTTGATGTGCAACTGCTTCCTTCTGTTGTTACTATTCCTGCTAACCAGACTGATTTCTTACTGAATATCTTCCCGATCATAGATAATATCCCAGAAGGAATTGAAACATTAAAAATTTACACACTGGCGCCTTGTGGAGTAGGAACTCCAACAGACAGTACTATTATCCAGATCAGGGATTATGATACACTTGGAATTTCTCCTGATACTTTACTAACATGCCGTGGCGCTTCTGTTCAATTGAATGCAACTGCAGGTGTTTATTCATCATATCAATGGGATGCCAATCCAACATTAAGCAGTACTACTATTTTCAACCCTATGGCCACACCGGTATCTGACAGTACTATGTATTATTGTACAGGTATTGATGGAACCTGTCATGGAAGAGATTCTGCTTTTGTATATTGGAAACGTGTGAAACTCCAATCTAAAACGGATGTCAATTGCCATAATGCCGCAACGGGATCAATAACAGTAAGTACAACTGCCGACTGGATCGCACCGGTAACTTATTCAATTAATAATTCAACCCCGCAACCTGGCGCTACTTTCAATAACCTTCCTGTTGGAACTTATACAATAAAAGCATTTGATGGGTCCGGTTGTATTGACAGCGTTGTTGTTGATATCGTGCAATCATTCCCCGACCTGCTCATAACAGGTACGCCTACTGTAAATGGATCCTGTACGGGTTCAGCCGATGCATTGATAACCATTATGGCAACAGGTGGTAAGGCTCCGCTTCTGTATTCAGTTGATGGGATTAATTTCCAGCCCGGCAATTCTTTTAATGTAGCTCCGGGAATTTATACTGTATATGTAAAAGATGCAAACGGCTGTACAAATTCAACGCCTGGTATTTCTGTACAGTTCGATAATACAATGACATTAAACATGGGCGCTGCTCCAACGATCTGCGAAAGCAAGAGCACAACATTGCCTATGACCACAAACGGGACGAGCGTGGTATGGTCGCCTGCTACAGGATTGAGCAGCACTACAGCTTTCAACCCGGTTGCTTCACCAACAGTTACGACCATGTATTATATAAAATCTACTTTAGGTATTTGTGATAAATATGATTCTATAATGGTTTATGTGAATCCTGCACCAACTGCTGATGCAGGGTCTGATAAAACAATATGCTTTGGTGGAAGCACATCGTTGCTTGGTTCTGGTGGTGTGAGTTATAAATGGACGCCAACAACCTATCTTTCAAATCCGCTTGTATATAATCCTTCGGTGATCAGGCCGCTTACCACTACTTATTACCTGGAAGTAACAGATGCGAATGGATGTGTATCATTGTCGAAAGATGATGTTACTGTAACTGTATCCAAACCTGCAAAAGTTTATGCCGGTGCAGATACTATAGTTGCAATGGGACAACCCGTTCAGTTAACAGCTATCGACATAAATGGTACCGGCTTCACCACTTATACATGGAGCCCGGCATCAGGCCTTGATAATCCTTCGATCTATAACCCTGTTGCAACACTTTCTGCTCCTGCAACATGGATGGTAGTCACTGCAAGCACACCTGCTAATTGTATCGGTATTGATTCTGTATTGATAAAAACATACAAAGGCCCGGATATCTGGGTGCCTACTTCATTCACGCCAAACCGTGATGGTACCAATGATATATTGAAAGCGTTTACTATCGGGATAAAATCGTTTGGCTATTTCAGGGTGTTTAATCGGTATGGACAAATGGTTTTCTCAACTACAAATGAGAATATAGGATGGGATGGTACATTCAAAGGCGCACTGCAGAACATGAGCACTTTTGTGTGGATGGCTGAAGGAATAGACTATACCGGTAAAACTATATTCAGGAAAGGAACGGTTATGATCATACTTTGATAATTGATTCATCAAATAATTTAAAGCACAAGCGTATTGTGCTTTTTTATTTTTATTAACAGATACATTTGCAATAAAATTTTTGAAGGGTAGTTAATACTCTAACCATAAAAAAAACTGTATGAATATTAAAAACTGTTTTGTTTTACCGGGATTGCTTTTGGTAGCAATGAGTTCATGTAAGAAATCATCAACAACTGATGATGAAGGGCCTCATATTAATTTTGTTTTCAAATTCGACTCAACCCAGGTTCGGCTCGATGCATTGGGTCAGCCAGTAGGAGTGCCCGCAGGCCATGGTGCCCAATCGCCTGTATTCAACGTGATGAGTGCACATTATGTAGAGATGACCCCAAATGAATTCACTGGTCTCGGTGCAGGTGCAGTTTTATACAAAGCTCCTGAAACAACTGCTGGAGGCACTAATGCAATAGATTTCGACAAATCAGTCTTTAAAGGAAATGGAGAAACCTTTTTAAGTGTTCCGATAAAATCATTTGCAGCTGGAACATATAACTGGTTACGTGTTTCCCTCGCATACCAGAATTATAATATAAAATTCAGGTCAGCGGGTGTGGATTATACAGGTACGCTGGCTTCGTTCATTGGATTCAGGACTTATATAAAGGATTATAAGATCAACCAGTCTACTGTAACAGTCAATGCCAACAAAGACCAGGGTTACTGGGGTTTTGAAACAGTAGTTCCCGGTGTTGGGAATTTTGTAAATACAGGCCAGGCACCTGCGGGGGCTACGACAGTTCCTAATCCCATTTTTGCAACTTCACCAATACCACAAGGCTCCTGCCTCGTAACAGGACAGTTCACAACTCCCCTGGTTGTAACTGGAACAGAAACTTCAGATATCACTATTGTAGTTTCATTGTCGATCAATAAAAGTTTTGAATGGCAGGAAGTATCCGGTCCGGGAACTTTTGATCCTTCTGATGGAGACTTTGCAGTAGATATGGGAATAAGAGGCTTGATACCTATCAAACAATAATTAAACACGAATTAAAAAATCGGTTATACAAATTGATTGAGATGATCTTTTAATCCGTGTAATCAGTTTTTTAATTCGTGATATTAGTTTGCGCCATCCACGATCATTTCTTTATTGATCTTTGAAACCAGCCCCTGCAATACTTTCCCGGGTCCGCATTCTGTAAATTTCGTGGCCCCGTCAGCAATCATCGCCTGAACGGATTGTGTCCACTTAACCGGGCCTGTTAGTTGTGCGATCAGGTTCTGTCTGATCAGCACCGGGTCGATAACAGCTTCTGCTGATATATTCTGGTAAACCGGACAGGATGGATCGCTGAATGTTGTATTATTGATCGCCGCAGCCAGTTCATCTTTTGCAGGCATCATCAATGGTGAGTGGAATGCGCCGCCAACTGGAAGCACCAATGCTCTCCGGGCGCCTGCAGCTTTTAATTTTTCACAAGCGATCTCGATACCTCTTATCGATCCACTGATGACAAGTTGCCCGGGACAATTATAATTGGCTGCTACCACTACTTCATTTGTATCATGGGCAACCTGGCTGCATATTTCTTCAACCTTATCATCATCCAGGCCAAGTACGGCAGCCATGGTAGATGGATTCATTTCACAGGCTCGCTGCATGGCTTTTGCCCTGACAGATACAAGTGTCAATGCATCAGCAAAACTTAATGTTTTATTTGCAACAAGTGCAGAGAATTCTCCCAACGAATGCCCGGCTACCATATCTGGTTTAGGATTGCCAAGGCTGTTAAAAGCTGCAACTGAATGTATGAAGACAGCGGGTTGAGTGATCGCTGTTTGTTTTAACTGTTCATCCGTTCCTGTAAACATGATATCTGAGATGCGGAACCCAAGTGTTTCATTTGCCTGTTCAAAAAGTTCTTTGGCGCTTGCATTTGTTTCGTACAGGTTCTTTCCCATCCCGGTAAACTGCGAGCCCTGTCCGGGAAATACATATGCATGTTTCATGTTCACAAGTTTAGTTTGGTTATCGTGTGCTAAGATATCTTTTATAGATCATCAATGCAACTTTGCGCTTATCAGTTTCATGAATTCACTTCTCGTTTCATTTTTTTCAAATTCACCAAAGAATGCCGATGTAGTGGTAACAGAATTTTGTTTTGATACACCTCTCATCATCATGCAAAGATGTGATGCCTCAATAACCACAGCAACGCCTAAGGGGTTCAGGCTTTCTTTAATGGCAGACAATATCTGGTGTGTCAATCGTTCCTGTACCTGCAGGCGCCGGCTATACACATCTACTACCCGTGCGATCTTGCTAAGGCCGGTTATATAACCATTGGGGATATATGCCACATGCGCTTTGCCATAAAAAGGAAGCATATGATGTTCGCACATGCTATACAGTTCAATATCCTTTACTATGATCATCTCGCTTACTTCTTCATGGAACTTAGCTGATTCCAGGATCGCTCTTGCATCTATTCCATAACCCTGGGTCAGGTATTGCATGGCTTTTGCCATTCTTTCGGGAGTCTTTTGCAAACCTTCTCTTTCAGGATCTTCACCAAGCAATGCAATGCTTTCTTTATATTTTTTCATTAGCGACGAAGTAATTTCTTCATCGAATTTTTCAGTTCTTTTATATGCCATTTATAAAAATTGAAATGTGTACGATTATTGAACCGGGTATTCCACGAAATTTCTTTCTGTTTCATAAAGTCTTACCTGCAATTCGAGTGACTGATCGATCTGCGGCCTCAGGATATTATAAATAACAACTGCAATATTCTCAGCTGTTGGATTGAGTGACCTGAATTCAACACAATCCTCGTTCAGGTTTTTGTGATCGAATCTTTCAATCACAAATTCATTGATGAGGTCGCTTAATTTTTTAAGATCAATTACATAACCGGTATCAGGATCGGGTATACCTACCAGTTTTACGATCAACTCGTAATTATGTCCATGATAATGAGGGTTATTGCATTTTCCAAATACCGCATCGTTCTTCGCATCATCCCATGCAGGGTTTGTCAAACGATGTGCTGCATTAAAATGCTCTTTACGGTAAACGGCTACTTTATTACTCATGTTTTATATACAAATGAATGATAAAAATGTTCAATAATCTGTCAGCTATCTTGTAAAAAAATATTTTTTAAAGCAGAAGTGTGCTGCTCATCAAAAGCCCGCAATGAAATTACAAATTATTGAGGTGACAGTGGTTTAATTTCCAAAGTATTCAACATAGATGCGGGGTGTTTCATATAACTTCAGGCTATGTAACATTACATTTTCCGGAAGTTTTGGAGAAAGCTGTGTCCAGATCGCAGTTACAAGGTTCTCGATCGAACAGAGCTTTCCTTTCATAAAATCCACATCCACGTTCAGGTTTTTATGATCAAGTTTATCAATAATATGTTCCTTAACGATAATACTTAGCTTTTTAACGTCAAATACAAAACCGGATTCAGGATCAGGTTCACCTTTTAAAGTAACATGTAGCTCAAAATTGTGCCCATGCCAGTTCTCATTGGCGCACTTGCCAAACATTTCTTCGTTCTTTTCCCTGCTCCATGTAGGATTAAACAATTTATGCGCAGCATTAAAATGTTCTATCCTGGTGATATAAACCATATCCGCTTCAAAATTTTTGCGAAGTTAGCCAGTATTCACTGAAATGTAAAGCATAAGTACGAAATTTGTCTCATGCAAATATTACTGGTAGCAGCAACTGAACTGGAGATCGCCCCGTTCTTAAAAGAAAGGCCAGCTGCTGATTTTTTGATAGCAGGTGTAGGTTGCCCCGCTACCGTATATCATCTCACCAAAAGGCTTCAGCAGATAGATTACGACCTGGTGATCCAGGCAGGTATTGCCGGTAGTTTCGATAATGATCTGAACCTGGGAGATGTTGTTTTGGCAAGTGAGGATAATTTCTGCGACATTGGTATTTCTGAGAAAGCAACATTTCATACCATTTTTGAAAGAGGATTGGCAGATGAACATTCATTTCCTTTTGTTCATGGAAAATTAATGGCTGATGAGATCATTAACAGGATTGGTATTAAAAAAGTAAAAGCGGTAACAGTGAATACAATTACCGATAATGAATCACTGATCCGGCTACTGGTATCAAAATTCAACCCGCAAATAGAAACAATGGAAGGCGCTGCAGTGCATTATGTCTGCCTGAATGAACATGTACCCTTTATCCAGCTGAGATCGATCAGCAATTACGTTGGTGAAAGGAATAAAGAAAAATGGAAGATGAATGAAGCGATCAATAACCTTAATGAAGCCTTATTGAAATTGACAGATGAATTAGTGACAGCTTCGTGATCATTTTAAAATTTAGCTAACAGAAAAATAAACAATGAAAGTTTTAATTGGATTTTCCCCATGCCCGAACGATACTTTTATTTTTGATGCACTGGTGAATAATAAGATAGATACTGAAGGCCTGGAATTTGAAGCAGTATTGGAAGATGTGCAAACGCTGAACAGGTGGGCCCTGGAAGACAAGCTTCCTGTGACCAAACTTAGTTACGGGGTATTCCCGCTTGTGTTGAACAAATATATCTTGCTTGATAGCGGCAGTGCTTTGGGAAGAGGAGTGGGGCCTTTGTTGATATCAGGTAGGCCGCAGGAAACGGTAAATGTTGAATCTAGTATCATTGCGATCCCCGGTGAACATACAACAGCCCACATGCTTTTTTCACTGGCATACCCAGCTGCAAAGAACAAGGTCTTTTTACGTTATGATGAGATAGAAAAATTCGTTGCAGAAGGAAAAGGATTGGGTGTTATCATTCATGAGAACAGGTTTACTTACCAGCAAAAAGGACTTTTTAAGATCACTGACCTGGGAGATTACTGGGAAAGAACAACAGGCAATCCAATTCCATTGGGCGGGATTGTTGCAAAAAGAGAAATGGATCCGGTATTACAGCAAAAAATAAACAGGTTGATCAGGAAAAGTATTGAATATGCATTTTCAAATTATCCTGCATTGAATGATTATATAAGAAAGCATTCACAGGAAATGAGTGAAGAAGTGATGAGGAAGCATATTGACCTGTATGTAAATGATTATTCAATTTCCCTTGGTGATACTGGAAAAAATGCGGTTAAAAAAATGATTGATGTTTATAACAATACAAATCATATTGAAACCCGTACTGAAAATATCTTTGTTTAATTATAATTAGTTTATGTGTTCTATGTTCTTATGTTGTAAAAAAATGCTTCCTGAACACGTATGAGCATAGAACACATAGAAACTGTGGTCAATTAATTGATTCCTTTTTCAATGCTTTTGAATAAGTTTCCAGGCATCTCTTTCTTGCAAATTCATGATCTACGATAGGTTTTGGGTAGTTGAATTCCTGGAATTCAGGAACCCATTTTTTTATATACTTAAACTCCGGATCGAATTTTTTTGTTTGAAGATATGGATTGAATATCCTGAAATAAGGTGCAGCATCACATCCGCTTCCTGCGGCCCATTGCCAGCCACCATTATTTGCAGCAAGATCGAAGTCGAGCAGTTTCGCAGCAAAATAAGCTTCGCCCAGTCTCCAGTCCAGCAATAAGTGTTTGCAGAGGAATGATGCAGTTATCATTCTTACGCGATTATGCATGAAGCCAGTCTCATTAAGTTCACGCATACCCGCATCAACAATAGGATAACCTGTCTGACCCTTGCACCATCTTTCAAATTCACCATTATCTCTCCGCCATTCTATATTATCGTATGCGGGTTTAAATGAATGTCCTTTGCCAACCTGCGGGAAATGCCATAAGATCGCATGGTAAAAATCACGCCATACCAGTTCGTTAATGAAAGTTTCAGAAAGCCCTTTTGTTTTTGCTACAAGTTTCCTGATGCTGATGGTTCCAAAACGGAGATGCACACCAAGTCTTGATGTTCCATTGATGCCTGGATAGTCTCTTTGTTGATTGTAGTGCCGGATCAGTTCATTACCGGGGTTCATTGCGGGAAATGATCCTTTTGTTTCAGTGAACCCGATCTGTTTTAATGAAGGGATGTTTGCTGGTCTTCTTTTTATGAAATTCCTGAAATATTTTTTGCATGGATATTGCTGCAGGCAAGGATCAGTTAATATAGATTTCCATTTCCTGCTATAAGGAGTGAACACAGTATATGGGTTACCATCATCTTTTATTACCTCGTCTTTTTCAAAGATCACCTGGTCTTTGAAAGTATGCAGGGCGATACCATGTTGTTTTAATACAAAAAAAATACTTTGATCCCGCTCTTTTGCATAAGGCTCATAATCGTTGTTTGTAAATACGGTGTTGATATTGTATTTGCCTATTAGGCCCGTAAAGACATTTTCGGGTTTATCGTGAAAGATTTCCAGCGATGAACCAAGACTGACGAGTTCCTGTTGAATTTCCTGTAGTGCAGCATGGATAAAGCTTACACGATGATCGGCTTTGTCTTCAAGTTTGTCTAATATATTCGGGTCAAATATAAAAATTGGTAAAACAGGAATATTGGTTTTCAGTGCATGATATAGGCCGGTGTTATCATCCAGTCTCAGATCTCTCCTGAACCAAAAAATGTTGACCGGTTCTTTCATATCACTGCTTTACCCGGTTAACAAAAAACCGCAGGATTTGTTTTGTGCAATGCTTCAAATATTTTTCGGGTAATTGTATTTGTGTATTTTTTTTCCTCAATAGACGATACCCAGCGGATATTATAGATCGAATTACTCAGGAATACTTCATCAGCATCGAGCAGGATATTTTTAGTGATAACTGTTTCTGTGATCGGATGTCCCATAGCCGGTAAATGCTGAATGATGAACCTGCGCATAATACCGGCAACACAGCCTTCACTTAAGGGAGCAGTAAATATTTTTTCATCTTTAATGATAAAGATATTAGCAATGGTTGTATCACATATTCTTCCTTCGTTATTCAAAATGACAGCATCGTTGCATTGATGTTCTTTGGCATAGAATGCCCCCATAAAATAAGGCAGGTAGTTATTGTGTTTGATATTGCTAAAGCCATCCATTGTTTTCTTTGCTTCAGAATAGATGCATAACTGCAGCCCGTTCTCATTGAGCGATGCCTGTTCATCGTTGAGTGGCCAGGATTGAATTATATAAATGGGAGCATTGTTTTTTATGTCGTATAAACCACCATCGCCTCTTGCAATCGTTAATCTTACCCTGGCAGTTTTTAATTTATTCTTTTCAAGTAGTTCATCAACCTGTTGAAGGATATTTTCGGGAGTGAATAGTTTGGGGACTTCAAATCTTATTAGCTGCATTCCTTTCCAGAGACGTGCAAAATGCTCGTCAGCCAGTATAATGCCCCCGTTTTTATATTTCATGGTTTCGAATACTCCGTCGCCATATCTTAAGCCACGGTTACCTGCTCCAATAACTGCAGTGCCTTCTTTTAAGATCTTACCGTTATAGTTGAAATAGTTCATCAGGGTGAAAATAAAAAATCTCCGTCAATGCGGAGATTTTTAATAAAAATGTCTGGGGTTACATTTCTTCAATGATTTTATGTTTGACTGCATACATGATCAATCCTGCAGTTGTTTTTGACCCTGTCTTTACTTTCAATTTATCACGGATAGCTTCAACGGTACGTGGGCTCAGGTCAACCATATCTGCGATCTCCTTTGTACTTTTCTCTTCGCACATCAATCTTAAGATGGTTGTTTCCTTATCGTTTAGCTGAACATCCTGTTGGGCCATTTGCTGTGGCGTGGCAACATTGCGTTGCTTCAGGTTACTTAGCAATGCTTTATTGGTAAGTGAATTGAAATAATATTCCTGCTCAAAGCACGTTTTGATAGCTTCATAGATGATCTCGCTGTCGCTGTTTTTGGTCAGGTAACTGTTTGCACCCAGTTCCATCAGTTTTGTGATCATGCTGTTATCATCAACCATGGTAAGCATAATGATCTTCGTTTGCGGGCATAATTTTTTTACTTCCGGCAGGGCGGTAATACCGTCCATGATGGGCATCTGGATGTCAAGTAATATTACGTCGGCCTGTATTGTTTTGATAAGGTTGAGCAGGTGCATGCCATTGTCTGCCTCTGCGATAACTTTTATATCTTTTTTGGAGCTTAAAGCTGTTTTAACACCTGCCCGGTAAAGTACATGATCATCTGCGATGATCACCTTTATAGGTTCCTGCATATCTGGCTTCATAATTTATGGGTAAAAATAGGTTTTTTTTGAATAGTAAGTTTACGATTATATAACGCAGGTTGCAAGCTGAAATTATTTTCCTGATAAATATAGAGTGTAAATACCCTTAGATGAAAATAGTGTTTTTACGTACAAACTTCGGGTAAAGTAAAAAAAGAGAAATTTCATTAGAAGAAATTATATAAAAACCTCATTTACCTACCTATTTGCCCTTTTCTGAATCCTTTCAATTATGTGGTTTGGGTACCAAAAAAATTAAAAACCAGGGCCATATTCCGGCCCTGGTTGCTCTTTCTTAACCAGCCAGGTCTAATAGTGTACGGATTAACTGGCAGCTCAAAGATGAAAAGTGTTGTTATTATTGGCAAGTGAAAAACAACAGCTTTTGCTGGTATTTTTCTATAAATTTTTTCGGCTTTAGTTTTTATACTTGTAGGGAATTGATATTATGAACACTACATTTAGAATTATTCTTTCTGATTTGCAATTCCTTATTGCCTTTTTGTCTTTTATTTTTTCATTGCGGTTAATTAGTAATAAAAATATTCCTGATTATATGGTCGGATTTTTTTGGTATCCTTTAATCGCCCTTCTAGTGACATTATCTGTATTCATTAATAAGAATTTTTTTTATGGCAATTCCCTCGGAAGTATAATTAATAATCTTTCATTAATTTTTCACTATTCATTTTTAAGTTCTTTTATTATTCGAGTTCTGCCACAGAAAAATAAACCACGTTTTATTAAAGTGATTTTTTTATTTTTTTTATTCTTGATAATTATGACTTTGCTTTTAAGTGATATGAACACACAAGTGCACGTTGCCTTTTCTATAAGTAATTTAGGCCTAACCATCTTTTGTATTATTTATTATTACCAACTTTTTAATAATATACCAATAATTGATTTGCGCAAAGAGCCTTCTTTTTGGATTGTTACGGGTGTTTTCTTTTGTATGAGTATGTTTATACCAATAAGCGCAACAAGAGATTATTTGAAATTAAAAATAGGTGATGCGGCGCAAAATTTTCTATATAGCATATTAGTGTTTTGTTATATTGTTATGCATTTATTTTTTGTTAAAGCATATTTATGCGCAGCACGTCAACCCAAATTGTAGTCATTTTTGTAATTGTATGCACCTTATTAATAGCAATATTAATTGGGTTTATTGCTACAATAATATACCGCTATCAACAAAAACAAAATGCTTATTATAGAGATTTAGAAGAATTGAAAACTTCTCATGCGAATGAAATGCTACAATCGCAACTTGAAATTCAAGAGCAGACATTTGAAAACATATCCCGTGAAATACACGATAATATAGGACAAAAACTTACTCTTGCAAAATTACATTTGAATATTTTAAATATTACTGATCCTTCTAAAACGAATAGTCAATTAAATGATTCTGTTTTGATGATTAGCGAAGCAATTAATGATCTTAGTGATATCAGCCGTAGCTTGAGTTCAGAAGTGATTTTGAATAATGGTTTGATCAAGGCACTAGAATTTGAAGTTGCTCAGTTAAAAAAATCAAGTTTATACCATATCGAGTTATCTGTGACCGGCAGCTCCATATTCATGAATTCCCAAAAAGAACTTTTGTTATTCAGAATAGTCCAGGAAGCCTTGAATAATATCATAAAACATGCAGAAGCAACCCATATCGGGATCAATTTGCATTATGAAAATGACTTGCTCACTCTTAAAGTATGTGATAATGGAAAGGGTTTTGTGAATTCGACTGATTCAAAGGCAAGCACTGGAATTGCAAATATGAAGCGACGAACAAGTATCCTGCAAGGTGTTTTCGATATAAACAGCAGGCCCGGAACAGGCACCTGTATCACCATAAAAATTCCATTACATGAAGGCAAGTAAACAATTCAGGATCATCCTGGCAGATGACCATGTCCTATTGAGAGACGCACTTGCTAATTTAATTGGTTCCTTTGATGAATGCAGGGTTATCGCCGTAGCATCAAACGGTAAGGAACTTGTGCAGGTTATTGAAAATGGACAGCTACCCGATATCGTATTGCTTGATCTGAATATGCCGTTGATGGATGGGTATGAGACGGCAAAATGGCTGCAGAAAAAGCACCCAGGTGTACGTATCCTGATCCTTACTATGTATGATTCTGAGATTGCCCTGATCCGTTTATTGCAGGTAGGAGTAAGGGGATTTTTAAAAAAGGATATACATCCGAATGAACTTAAAGCAGCTTTAATGTCTGTTGCTGAAGATGGTTATTATTATTCGCATAATACAACAGGTAAACTGGCTTCTTTTTTCCAAAAGAACCACAATAGCCGTTCTTCTATTGAAAAAGCCCTGCTTACGGAACTCGACATTGAATTTCTTAAGTTTGCCAGTACTGATATGACATACAAAGAGATTGCCCAGGCAATGAATATAACTCCCCGTGCAATTGATGGTTACCGTGATAACCTTTTCGATAAACTTGATGTAAAAAGCAGGGTAGGCCTGGCTATATATGCTGTAAAGAATGGAATTGTAACCTTCTGAGCTATTCTATCAGTTTATTACGCATGCCATACATAATCAGCCCCCCGATCGTTTTGGCATTTACTTTTGTTTTCATATTCTGTCGTATGGTCTCTATGGTACGGGGGCTTAAAAAAATAACTTTTGAAATTTCTTCTGTTGTTTTATCCTCGGCCAGCAATTGAAGTATCTTGATTTCTTTTTCGTTGAAATGAACAGGCGTATTTGTACCGTAATGTTGCCTTACATTCTTTTTCTGCATCAGCTTTCCCATTACTGCTTTGTTAACGAGTTCATTAAAATAAAAATCATCGTTCATGCAGGTCAATATCGCTTCATAGATCTCTTCGGGATCTGTTGTTTTGGTAAGGTAGGCATTGGCGCCCATCTCCATCATCTTACTGATCATTTGCTGATCATCATACATGGTCAATACGATTATCTTTACATCTTCATATTCCTTCCTGATCAGTTGTATTCCATTTATTCCATCAATTTCGGGCATACGGATATCCATTAACAGTAAGTCCGGCTTTTTAATGGAGATCTTATGCATCATGTCCTTGCCATCTTCCGCCTCCCAAAGCATTTTTAGATTGGATTTCCCCGCAAGTGCCATTTTAATGCCGTCGCGAAATATCTTGTGATCGTCTGCGATGGCGATTTTGATCAGATTTTCAGTAGACATTGCTATGATTTATCAGAGTTAGTTTTAAGAATTTTCAATTTACAGTTTTCGAATGAAATACCGGTGATTTACCGATAAAAAAATGCATTTTTTTTATTTATAATATTGATTTTCAGGGAGAGCATGAAATTTTACTGCGTAAATATACGATTAATAAAACACGTAACATTACTTATTCTGTTTGGATTAGTACGTATAGCTGAGTAAAACTTTGTTCCGATAAAAGGGCATTTGTGCTCTTTTACCGACCCTCAATGCCTGGTAACTTTGTACCAGTTGATTGGCAATAAGAACACCAGAAATTATCTTATCCAATTATCCAAGATCCACGTTTTAAGCCAATATCCTGATGAAACCCGTGTCGTGCTGTGTATATTGTCAATCAACTATTTTAGTGCTTTTTTGATCTGTGAAATACTTACCCTTTATCTGCAATATGTTAAAGCCTTTAACGCTCCTTCGTTTGGACTGGTTTTTGCCTTATTCTTCCTACAGTCTATTGCTTACAATTACGATTATTTGAGTCTAGTAAATCTACATGGTAAAGCTACGGCTATTTTCCATAGTAAAATTACTATTTAAAATTCGTACATTTACCTGAATTTTTTAGCGTTTTTGGTGCCTTAAAATCGATACAAACCAATACAGTATTGGCTTTGGCGGTTTTCGTACAAATACGTAAAAAACAAGGTGGGTTGTACAAGGAAGTGAAAAGTTAGAAGTTAGCGGTATCAAATAATCGTAAACCACTTAATTTATTTAACATGCAATCTTCTATTTTAGATTTTTCGTTGTTCGTTAATGACTAAGTAAATTTTGATATTGAGATGCAGTTAGTTATTTTTGAGAAAAATTAACTGCTATTCAACAAATCTTAGTTTATATTACGTTTTTCACAGAGATTCTACCTTTAGTTTTTTGTATTCTATTTTATAAAAAGTTGAATACAAAAGCCCTAAAGGTTTTTTTTATATATGCGATAGTCTTAACAGTATCGATTTTATTGGGCGTAATATCTCTGTATGTTATCAAATCAAAATTTCTTTACATATTCATAGTTAAATTATATAATATATGTGAATATTGCCTCTTTGCTACTTTTCTATATTATCTCTTTAAAAATAAACTTGCCCAAAAAATTGTTCTGTATTCCATTTTACCGTTCCTAATAATAGCTCTATATAATTACTTTATTTCAACAAAAGCTAAGTTTAGCAATTTTCCTTCATTAGTAGAATTCTTAGCCTTCATTGTGTTTATAATTTATTTTTTTTATGAAAAGATGAATACTGTAGTGGAGTATCCATTATATCAAAGTATTAGTTTTTGGATTTGTATGGGATTGTTTATATATTTCACAGGTACTTTTTTTTATTTTTTATTTATTAATTCTGGAAAAGACAAGCAATTTGTTGATCAAATGAAGCTTATTTATTGCTTTGTTACAATTTGTAAGGATATAATGATATGTGTTGCTTTCCTAGCAAATGAACAAAATGAGGTGGATGAACAAAATCAATTGCATATCCCGAATGAATTAAATCTAGACAGTTTTTCACCTCACAATAACCTAAACTAACACTGATGTTTTTTCTGCAGGCTGATTCTACGGGAATTTCCAGGCTGATGTTCATAGGAACATTGGCTATGCTTACGCTTGCAATAGGTATCATTGTTTTTGTGATCTTCCACCAACGCAAAGTGATCCGCTACCAGCTGCAAATGAAAAAACTGGAAGCAGAGAAACAACAAATATTACTGAATGCATCTATCAGGTTCCAGGAAGAAGAAAGACAACGTATCGCTGCTGATCTTCACGATGATGCGGGACCACTTTTGGCTACAGCAAGGTTATATTTAAATGAGAACCTGGTAAACCAGGAAAAAGCGCAGCAATTGCAGAGTATATTCAGCGCCAAGCAGATCATAGACGATGCGATCTTATTGATAAGAAATATCAGTCATAGTCTCATGCCTCCCACCCTTAAGAATTTTGGATTGGAAAGTGCAACAACAGACTTATTCCAAAAGATCAGTGGAAGCGGAACCTTGAATGCGAGTGCACGCTTTCATGATTACAGGGAAAGGCTAAAAGTAGAACAGGAATTACTTGTTTTCAGAATACTCCAGGAATTGGTAAATAATATTATCAAGCATAGCAATGCCGGCTTCATACACCTTACACAAAATGCGAATGGTAACAATCTTTATTTAAGATTGCATCATGATGGCAAAGGAATTGTCCAGGCAGAATTTGATAAATTGAACCACAGCGCCCAGGGGCTTGGGTTAAAGAATATTGCGAGCCGGATGAAAGTTTTGAATGGCCGCATCTATTTCGAGATAGATCCAAGCCAAACCTATTACAAAGTAACCCTTGAAGTTCCCAAACAGACCATTATCTAAGTATTTGCTGATTTTTTACAACATAACAGATTGATCGATTATATAATTTCAATGTAAATTTCTTTTTGCTAAATTTGCGTGGATAATATGGAATCTAATCAAATAAAAGTTGCAATAGCTGATGATCATAAGATTTTCAGGAAAGGCGTGATCCTTTCAATGCGGCCATACCTGAACATCAAATTTGTGATGGAAGCTGAGAACGGAGAAGATCTTTTGGAGAAAATACCTGAATCCATGCCCGATGTGATCCTCTGCGATCTTAAAATGCCTAAAAAAGATGGTATTGACGCAACCAAAATGATCACCAAGAATTTCCCGGGAATCAGGGTTATAATACTCACCATGTACGAGGATGAAAGATTTGTAGGCCACCTGATGGATTGCGGGGCTGCAGGATACCTTTTAAAGAACACGGAGCCAGCAGAGATAAAACGTGCTATTATGGATGTTATGCGTACAGGCTTTTATCTAAACCCCTTCGTGAACAAGGTCCTCATCAAAAAGAATTATTCCAAACAGAAATTCAATCATAACCTCAGTTCTGAAATTGTGCTGAGTGACCGTGAAAAAGAAGTACTTACCCTCGTATGCATGGAATTCACTGCTACTGAAATTGCCAACAAAATGGATATAAGTGCACGTACGGTAGAGGCTATAAAAGACAGGTTGATGGAAAGATTCGGCGTAAAGAATTCTGTGGGACTCGTATTCTATGCAATGAAAAACCAGTTGATTGACTAAAAATCAATTGTGCCAATTTATTTTTTGAATTTTTTCCCTGACACAGTTTTGGTGTCAACCCTTTTTTAAGATTTTTTCTTTGACACAAGAATTGTGTCAATTTTTTTATATACTCCGATTTTGACACTCCTCAAATTCTTACAATATTCCCGAGTGATTTAAAACAACCCAAATAAAGTAGAATCTATCTTATTGATGATCTGGCCAAGGTCTTCTTCCTTTTCTGCAAACTTGTTATTGTCCGCATCAATGATCAATAACGGACCTTCCTTATAATTATCGATCCAGTTATTATATAGTTCATTCAGTTTTTTCAGGTAGTCAAGCCTGATATTTTCCTCGTATTCTCTTCCTCTTTTCTGTATCTGTCCTACTAAAGTTGGCACTGAAGCCTTCAGGTAGATCAGGAGATCCGGTGGCTTTACCATTGATTTAAGTGTTTCAAAAAAACGATAATAGTTATCGAAATCCCTTTTTCCCATCAGGCCCATATCATGAAGGTTGGGAGCAAAAATATTTGCATCTTCATAAATAGTCCTGTCCTGGATGATCGTTTCCGTTCCGCGTTGTATCTCGAGTAATTGATTTAACCTGCTATTCAAAAAGAATATCTGCAAATTGAAACTCCACCTGGGCATATCTTCATAAAAATCGTTCAGGTATGGATTGTGATCAACATCTTCAAACTGGGGTATCCATTTATAGTGCTTGCTTAGCATCTCCGTCAATGTTGTCTTACCAGCCCCGATATTACCAGCTACTGCAATGTGTTTTGGTCTTCGTGATTTTGCCATATTGCTTTTCAGGATTATTAATTATCTGTTACGAATGTATTGAATTATAAGCCAGCTTAAAATGTTTTTTTGGCTCCTCTCAAAAATAATTGAAATGCATGGCTTCCCTTACAGCTTCCATGGTAGCAACAGCACTTATCCTTGCTTTTGCCGCTCCTTTTTCCATCACATCCCGCAGGTATTTTTCATTGGCTAGTATGTCATTTGCTTTTTGCCTGATAGGGGCAATGAATTTAACCATATCCTCGGCCAATTGCTTCTTAAGATCGCCATAACGGATATTGCAATTATTATAATCGTCTTCCATCTTGTCAACAAAGTCCTGGTTGCTTACCATTTTCATCAATTGGAAGATGTTTTGAATGTAATCAGGTTTTTTTGAATTCCTGGTCTCAGGCCCACTATCCGTTTTGGCTTTCATAACTTTTTTCCTGATCAGGTCATCATCATCTGCCAGGTACAATGTAGCATTCTGGTTTATGCTCTTACTCATTTTTCCTGATCCATCAAGGGAAGGGATCTTTATCAGTTCCTGGCTATAGTTAAAAGCTGCAGGCTCCGGGAAGACCTCACTATAACGATGATTGAACCTGTTTGCAAAATTCCTTGCCATTTCAAGGTGCTGTTCCTGGTCTTTTCCAACAGGAACATAACTTGCCCTGTGCAACAGGATATCTGCTGCCTGCAAGACCGGGTATGTAAGTAAACCGGCATTTACATTATTTGGATTTTCCCTCGCTTTTTCCTTAAATGTAACTGTCTTTTCAAGTTCACCCTTGTAAGCAAGCATATTCAGGTACAGGTATAATTCAGTGGTCTCATGAATATGGCTCTGGCAAAATATGGTAGCCTTATCGGGGTCCAGGCCAGAGGCAATATTTTCTGCAAGCACGCGGTGTACATTTGACTTTAATTCAGTTGTATCCGGGTGCGTGGTCAATGAATGCAGGTCGGCAACCATAAAGTAGCATTCATAGTCCTCCTGCATCCTGATATAATTCTTAATTGCGCCGAAATAATTTCCTAAATGTAAAAAACCTGTTGGCCGGATGCCGCTCATTACAATATCTTTCGGGATAGCCGACCCCGCCTTATTGGTAGTATTAGAATCCTTACTCATCTCTTAAAATATAAAGAGGACGAAGATAACAAAACTCAGGGCTAAGCGATATTTCCGGGATAATTTTTGTTCCCCATTCAAATAAAATCAATAACACTCCAGCCTGAATCCGTTATTTTTGTTTTATGGAGATCAACGATGCATTGATAGACAAACTGGCCATGCTTTCGAGGCTGCAATTCAATGATGCTGATAAGGCAGCTATCAGGAACGACCTCGAAAAAATGATCCGATTTGTTGATAAGCTGAATGAGCTGGATACAACCGGGATAGAACCATTGATGCACATCAGCGGCAATACAGATATTTTAAGGGAAGATGTAGTTATACAGGAGCTCGGCAGGAAAGAAGCGTTGAAGAATGCTCCTGTAAAAGATGAGCAATTCTTCAAAGTTCCAAAAGTGATCAATAAATAAATTATACTATCCAACCAGTTACATTATGCAGGGCATTATTCATTTAGAGAACATCCGTAAAAGCTATTATCTCGGTAAACAGGAACTTCCCGTATTGAAAGGTATTTCACTCGATGTATATAAGAACGAATATGTAGCATTGATGGGACCAAGTGGTTCCGGTAAATCTACTTTGATGAATATTCTTGGATGTCTTGATTCTCCCACTGGTGGCAGATATATTCTCAATGGAAAAGATGTAAGCCGTATGCCTGATGATGACCTGGCTGCAGTAAGAAATAAAGAGATCGGTTTCGTGTTCCAGCAATTTAATTTACTTCCGCGTTTGACTGCACAGGAAAATGTTGCCTTGCCACTTATATACAGCGGCATTACCAAAAAAGAAAGGATGGAAAGGGCAGAAGCAGTGCTTGACAAAGTGAAACTTGTTGACAGGATGCATCACAAACCAAATGAATTAAGCGGTGGTCAATGCCAGCGTGTTGCAATTGCCCGTGCATTGATCAACGACCCCGCGATCATTCTTGCTGATGAGCCAACCGGTAATCTTGATTCAAAAACATCTTACGAGATCATGGATATACTTGGTAAGATACATGCCGACGGAAATACTGTTATACTCGTAACACATGAAGAAGATATATCACTCTTTGCAAGGCGCATCATTCGTTTAAAGGATGGCGTGGTAGAGACAGACAGGCTCAATGAGCATCCTTCAAAAATTGAACGGGTTATTGTTTAAACCATTTTCATTTATTGTTGTTTGTTATATAAAAATCACTAATGGCATTCAAGATATATACAAAGACTGGTGATCTTGGTAAGACCAGCCTCATTGGCGGCACCAAGGTTCCCAAAAGCCATTTGCGTATTGAAAGTTATGGTACAGTAGATGAATTGAATTCTTATATCGGGTTAGTAAATGACCTTTTAACAGAGTCTCATTCAAAGGATATTTTAAAAGAGATACAGGACAGGTTGTTCACGATCGGTTCTTCCCTTGCATGTGATCCGGATAAAGAACCATTGATGAAGATACCTGATCTTACTGAAGCAGATATTTCAATGCTGGAAAAAGAGATTGATAAGATGAATGAAGTATTGCCTGAAATGAGATCATTCATTTTACCTGGCGGGCATGTTGCTGTTTCTACCACGCACATCGCACGTTGTATATGCAGGCGTGCTGAACGGCTTTGCGTACAACTGCAGCAGGAAGGAATGTTTGTTGACCCGCTGGTAATAAAATACCTCAATCGCTTAAGCGATCATCTATTTGTATTGTCAAGGTATATCGGCCATTTGATGCAGGTTGCCGAAATACCCTGGAAACCAAGATTAAAAACCTGATCCTTCTTTATTTCATTGCCCGGTTTAAGAAGCAACCTTTGGCCGGCATAATTCACTTCTAAATTCATTTTTTCATCTTGCCGGATTTCTATATTTTTGCAACCCTTTAATTGAGGTGATGCCGGGGTAGCTCAGCTGGTTAGAGCATCGGATTCATAACCCGAAGGTCGGCAGTTCAAGTCTGCTCTCCGGTACTGCAAGCCCTGATATTCAGGGCTTTTTTATGATATATACTGTTTACGTTCTCTACTCTAAAGATCATCAAAGGCATTACACAGGATTTACTTCAAATCTTGAACAAAGAATATTGTCACATAATCAACTTGGCAAGGGCTGGTCTTCAAAATATCGCCCGCGGGCTTTAATACATGCTAAAGAGTTTATTGACAAGAATCAAGCTATGCAATATGAGAAATGGCTAAAGTCAGGAGTTGGTCGCGATTTTATAAAAAAACTTTTACATTGAGCAGAGGATTTATATCCGCCGCGGCGGACGGCAGTTCAAGTCTGCTCTCCGGTACAGAAGCCCTGAGAAATCAGGGTTTTTTATATATAAAAAGGGCCAGGCAAGCCCGGCCCCCATCCAGAAGACCAATCTATTTACTGCACCATTATCTTTTCTACATTCAATACTTTATTGTTTGCTCCAATAACTTTTAAAAGATAAGTTCCTTTTGCGATCAGTGCAGGCAGTTTGTATTCAGATACCTGTGCTTTACTGCTAAGGTTAAGGTTTTGTGTATTTAATACCTTACCGGAGAGATCCATCAATTGTAATTCATATTCACCGGCCTGGTAATTTTCAAATGATAATCTTACAATGCCATTTGAAACCGGGTTGGGGTACACTGATATTTTTTGCGTATTTATTATTTCAGTGCTGACAGGGACATCTGTTTTTGCAGTTTCTTCTTCCTTGGTTGGCTCTGTCTTTGTTTCTTCAACAGGTTGTGTTTCTTCATTCTTCTTCTTTTTTTCTGAGACCAGGTTGCCATTGGCCAGGTCAGAAGCATTAAAAACGGACGAACCGGTAGAGAATTTTTCTGCCTGCATATTATCAAGGCTGAATTTATAATAAGCAGAATAATTTGTTGAACTGGTTACGATGATGCTGTTTCCTTTTTCAACAACAGCGCCATTGGTAGTAAAACCATTTGGCAAACCTTTGATGCTTCCTTTGTATGTGGCTACCATATTTTTTACATCGATCTTAAATATCATCCGGTTGCCTGTTATCAGGTAAAGATTTTTCGAATCATCTGCTACAATGTCTCCGCCATATACCATACGGTTGTGGACAGAATAATTGCCGTTGGAAGCATCATCAGCCAATGCACCAAGATCTGTAATGGTTGCTTTTTTATTTGTTGTAAATTGAATCAAATGTTCGCTGTTATTTGTAAGGGCATAACCATTGCCATCAGAGCCAATGGTCATGCGTGTTATCTGATTTGGAATATCACCAGGGCCGCTTAATACGCCCAAGGGCTCATTCTCAAAATAATAAACAGACGCAGTTCCTGATTTAAGATCAAGATACCTCAATTGGTTTATGCCCATGGGTGTATAATAAAGGCGCTCGTGTTTTTTATCATATGCACAGGCTGCAGAATTTGTTGCGAAAGGTGCATCAGCAATAACATAACTAAAGTTGCGTATGATCTTTCTTGGTTGTTGGTTCTCTACCGGTGTTGTAATGGTTATGGTTGCATTTTGACCATTGCTGGTTTCTATCTTTTTCTCGATGGTACGGGTAAGCATCATACCACTGGCATTCTTATATTCTGCAACAATGTCTTTTTTCTCAATTGGTTTTTTTGTCCTTGCGTTCAAAGCTTGTACATCTGATTTACTTTCGTAAACTGATTGGATCTCCTCACCGGTTGTCATATCAACCAGTTTTACTTCTGTCCACTTGCTATTGCCTCTTTCGGCTGAAGTGATAACATAAGCTGTAGTTCTTTCTGATTTTTTTTGAGCAATTGCTGCAAGGGAGAATAAAGCAGCAAAAAGCATGAGTAGTACTTTTTGTTTCATGGCGAATAGTTTTAGAATATTAATATACGATGAACTTCGTCCATGTTCCAATTTTTTTTAGTTAAAATGATAAATTTTACATGAGTGGTAGGCGCTGCAATTAACAATATACCCGGCCGGGGAAGGTTGAATGGAGTATGGAGATAAAATGCCGGGAATGCCTGTGGGAAAGGATTACACGAATGCTCATAGTCCGTGTAATCCTCGATATTATTATTTCATTTCCGCAAAGAACTTGTGGAAATAGGGGATCGTTTCTATGCCTTTATAGAAGTTGGCTATGTCGAATTTTTCATTCGGGCTATGAAGATTATCACTGTCGAGTCCGAATCCCATAAGCACAACCTTTGTTCCTAATTCTTTTTCAAATAAAGAACAGATGGGAATGCTTCCGCCACCACGTACAGGAATAGGTGCCTTTTTGAAAGTAGCTTCGATCGCTTTTGCAGCCGCTTTATATGCTTTACTGTTCATCGGTGTAACATAAGGTTCGCCACCGTGGTGCAGGGTCGCCTTCACTGTTACATAATCCGGGGCGATCTTGTGCAGGTGATCTATCAACAGTTTTGATATTTTTTCGGATGATTGATCAGGTACAAGCCTTGCAGAGATCTTGGCAAATGCTTTTGATGGCAATACCGTCTTTGCGCCTTCACCGGTATATCCTCCCCAGATACCATTCAATTCCAATGTTGGCCTGATGCCTGTTCTTTCATTGGTTGAATATCCCTTCTCACCCCATAATTTTTTTACCCCAAGATCTTTTTTATACTCCGATTTACTGAAAGGAGCTTTGGCCATCAGTTTTCTTTCTTCATCCGTCGCCTCAATTACATCATCATAGAAACCGGGTATCTTGATATGATTGTCTTTATCATGCAGCGAAGCGATCATCTTTGCAAGTATCGTGATCGGGTTTGCCACTGCACCTCCATATACTCCACTATGAAGATCGCGGTTGGGTCCGGTAACTTCAACTTCTATATAACTTAAACCACGCAGACCTACATCAAGGCTTGGTGTTTCAAGGCTGATCATTGCACTATCACTTATTAAAACACAATCTGCTTTTAAAAGGTCTTTGTGCGCAGAAACGAACTTGCCTAAATTAGGCGACCCAACTTCTTCCTCACCCTCTATACAGAATTTGATATTGTTTGTAAGGGTATTGGTCTGCACCATTGTCTCCAATGCTTTCACATGCATATAAACCTGTCCTTTATCATCACAGCTACCTCTTGCGAATATTTTCCCGTCCTTTATAACAGGATCGAAAGGGCCACTGTTCCATAGTTCCAGGGGTTCTGCCGGTTGCACGTCATAATGCCCATACACCAAAACTGTTGGCTTAGCTGCATCAATGATCTTTTCTCCATATACGATCGGGTGCCCGTCTGTCGGGTATATCTCAACTTTATCGGCACCTGCATCCAACAGGCGCTGTTTAACTGCTTCTGCACACCTGGCCATATCTGGTTTGTGTTCTGATTTGGCACTAACACTTGGTATGCGTAAAAGCTCAAGCAATTCATTTAAGAAGCGGTCTTTATTCTTTTCCTGGTAATCTTTCCAAACATCCATGGTAAATTATTTTATGATTTATCAATAAAAACAGGGGAACGAATATAACCCATTTTGGTCCCACTGTAGAATATGTTTTACAAAACTTTTATAATTTGTTCTTTGGAAACAGGCATGGGTTACCATTACATTTGCATCACAATTGTACAGTTGCTTGTCAATTTATCAGCCTTTGTTTGGTTGCCCCGCGATCGTGGTGTTTCCTGGCAAAGGCTGAGTCAATTACAGCTTTATTGATCCTTCTTGAATTTCCTGTAAATAAAGAACGGCCCCGTCAATATTATATAAGCCAGGGCTGATAGGGCGAGGATCCATTTTATCACTGAGCAGATCGCGGTTAATAATGAAATGCCATTGGTTGAAAAACCATTGAGGGTGGTAAGCATCCCGGCATTTTCTACAATATCCAACAGTCCTGCATTCAATGATCCCATGGCAAGAAAGCGACCCAGGCCACTGGTAAAACCATTAAAGGATTCAGAGATAGTCTTACATGCATAGAACAGGAATAAAGAATAGAAAAAGAGAAATATAAAATCCAGCCAGGTATTTTTTATAGCGACCTTGATATTACTCGATCCATCGGCATTCGTTGCCGTCCATGCACTGATGACATGCTCAGTTTTTGATTTGTTCCAGGCAAGTTCAAGATCAAGAATGCCGTTTGGTGTAGCCGCTGTTTTTAATGAACTTCCTGTACTGGCCATCACATATATCATAATGAAAGTACCTGCAACAAGGAACAGCCAGTTTATTGTTTTCATCATTTTTTCTCTAAGCGTTGTTGCACATAATCCCAGTTCACAACATTCCACCAGTTCTCAATATAATCTGCCCGCTTGTTTTGATATTTCAGGTAATAGGCGTGTTCCCATACATCGATCCCGAGCACCGGAAAGCCTTTGATATCACTAAGGTCCATCAATGGATTATCCTGGTTAGGGGTGCTGCCGATCTTCATGGCATTGTTTGAATCAATGTACAGCCATGCCCAGCCACTTCCAAAACGGTTCTTTGCCGCATCTGAAAATTTATCTTTGAAGCCGGCAAAAGATCCAAATGATGATTCAATAGATTGCAGCAATTTACCCGAAGGTTTATTATTGGCTGATTTTGGCCGCATCGATTGCCAGAACATTTCATGGTTATAATGTCCACCGGCATTATTGCGCATCTTAGCTGAATATCTGGAGACCTTTGCCAGAACGTTTTCCAAAGGCTTGGCCGTATCAACGCCTTCGGCAGCTGCAGCTTCTTTTACATTCTTGGAATAACCTGCAGCGTGTTTGGTATAATGTATCTCCATGGTCATTGCATCGATCACATCTTCCAGCGCATTGTAACTGTATGGCAATGGCTTTTGATCAAAGCCTGTATCAAAGTCAGCGGGAATATTGTTTATTGTTTTACCTGTTGTTGATGCGAATGAATCCAGGCCTGCCAAACCAAGTGTAATGGCAGCTGCGCCTGCGGCAGTGTTCTTGATGAATTTTCTCCTGCCTGATGATTGTAACTGGTCCATAATATTTGTTTTATGTTTTTATAGTATCGCTTCTTTTAAATGTACGCAATTGATTGCGGATTTTAGAAAAAGCCCTGTAGTAAAATTCTTTATTAAACAGCTGCGAGTCGTGCATAGCCTTATAGGTAAAGAAAGCGCCTACGGGAGCCAGGACAATGATCGCAAGCCACATGCCTGTTGCAGGAGGCATGATGCTTTCTTTCACAAATTTTTCGCCAAACATGTTCAGCAGGTGAAAGATGAGGAAGAAAATGATCGCAACTACCAATGGCATGCCCAGCCCGCCTTTCCGGATAATAGAACCAAGCGGGGCGCCAATGAAGAACAGGATCAGGCACGCAAGGGATAATGAGAATTTCCGATGCCATTCAATTTTATGAAGGCGGATATCTTTTTCCCTCGCTTCAAGATCATTTGAGCCAAACTGCATAGCACTTCTCAACTGCGTGGCAGTATTGATAGAACTTGTTTTTGTTTTATATACTGTTGAATCAGGTAACAGGGGAGTATTTACGGGTAATGGGTCTTTAGCTGCAAGCTTCCACATACTATCAGGTTCATTTGCATAATGCAGGTAACCATTAACGATGGTATTTGTCTGCCTGGAAAGGCTATCCCTTACTTTGATCAATGAATCTATATTTTTATCGAGCTGGCGGGCACTGAGCATTTGGTAATTCCCTTTGAATGCACTGTCTGGTGTGTTTTGTTTTTGCAGCACACTGAGATCAAAAAGTTTTTTGAAACTTTTAAAGCCAAGCCTGATGAATTCTGTAGTACTGTCGTAAACATTTCCTCTTTCCTGGTACCTGTAACCATTCTCAAGGTTGAATTCAAGGAAATTCTTATCGTCGGAGATCTTCATTTTTCCTTTCTCGGCAATGATGCAGTTATCCTGCAGGTTATTGCCCTGCTCATAGATCAATACATTCCTGATCGTTTTCCCGTCAGCATCTTTTTTGCCCACCTTAATAGCGTAATTCGGGATATGTGTAAAGAAAACGCCTTCTTTAAGATCGAAAGCAGGTTTTTTATAATAAATGTCTGTATAAAGAGTTTTGAATTTTAATGTGGCATAAGGGATCACATAGTTTGCAAACATGAATGTGATGCCTGAAAGCAGGATGGCCACATATATCAAAGGCCGCATGAAACGCAGCAATGATATACCTGCAGATTTGATCGCAACCAGCTCAAAACTTTCGCCAAGGTTGCCAAATGTCATGATCGATGATATCAATATAGCAATTGGCATGGCCAGTGTAAGCAATGATGCACTGGCATACCATAAGAACTGGCTGATGGTAAAAAAGTCGAGTCCTTTTCCAACAAGGTCATCAATATACTTCCAGAGGATCTGCATCATAAGAACAAAAAAGGCAATGAAGAAAGTAATGATAAAAGGACCGATGAAAGATTTAAGGATGAGCTTATCTAATTTTTTTATCATGACCGGAAGTATAAAACGCAACCTGGTTTTTTTTCTATAACTTTTCAGGATGGGTGATAGAACAAAAATAACTCTTTCTGAGAAGGAACTCTCATTGGTAACAAACGCCGAGTGGATTTTAACGAAACAGTTGATCACAACCAAAGTATATGAATTGTTCGCAGAAATGATCCCGGTTATTAAAACAGCATTCCTTGCAGGCAAGGATATTATTCCCCCCGAACCGGCGGCATCTGTTCCAAAAATTTCCAAAGGAGAACACTACCTGCAGTTACCTTATGTTATGCTTGATTATCCACGATGTTTTGACAGGGAAAATATATTTGCTATCCGTACCATGTTCTGGTGGGCAAATTTTTTCAGTATAACATTGCATGTATCGGGCAAATACAGCAATACTGTTAGAAGCAAATTATTAAAGCATAAAGAAATTCTCCTGGATGGCTTTTATGTTGGCGTAAATGAAAACCAATGGGAGCATCATTTCGAGCCACATAACTTTTTCCCTTATGCTGAACTTGATGAAAACGGAAGGGAGAAATTATTTGATAAAAACGATTTTATTAAGCTGGCATTAAAATTTGAGCTGGCGCAATGGAATAACATGCCGGCATTATTGAATGAAGGATATAATAAAATTGCTGCCCTGATAAGTTAACTGCCCAGGCGGTGAAAAAGTTCTTTTACCTGGTATTCCCACAACTGGCTTTGGTCTTTGATCTCTTTTTTCTCAGCGAAATCTGTTATTACGAGTATGGTCTGGTTTGTGACTTCAGACTTATCAATTCTGAATTCAAAAAACTCGTCTTTATGTGAGTGTGTCCAGTGAAAACGTACAAACCTGTCTTCTTCTTTATCAACCAAATTTGCGTATTCTGCAGATCCGTTCCATGAAAAACTAAAAACTCCGTCCCGCTCATCAACCAGGTCAGCGAACCATTCCTGCAAACCGGCGGGGGTACTCAGGAATTCGTACAATATGCCTGGAGAGCATCTAACCGGGTATTCCATCGTGTATAACACTTTCTTGCTCATTCTTATCTTTTAAATGTTCCTTATTCATGCAATTATAGAAAAATAATTAACCTGACAAAATTTTTGTTCTACTATTTTATATCAATGTCTTGTGATGGGCAAAAAATGAAAACTGGAAATCAGGCTTGTGGGTGAAAAAGCGAATAAATATTTTTTGGCGACATATTATAAATGGGTTAAATTACGTTATATAAATTAACATTTCTTAAACACATAAAAATTTGTCTCTTATTTTGATCTTAACCAAAAAAAACTAACCGATTATGAGTATGCGCCAGCTGAAAATAACGAAATCCATTACTAATCGTGAGAGCCAGAGTTTAGAAAAGTATTTACAGGAAATAGGAAAGGTTGAACTGATTACCCCGGAAGAGGAGGTTAAGTTAGCCATCCTGATTAAAAAGGGCGACCAGGCTGCCCTGGAAAAACTTACAAAAGCAAACCTGCGTTTTGTAGTATCTGTTGCAAAACAATACCAGAACCAGGGACTTACCCTGCCAGACCTTATTAACGAAGGAAATCTCGGTTTGATAAAGGCCGCCCAGCGCTTTGATGAAACACGAGGATTTAAGTTCATTTCTTATGCTGTATGGTGGATCAGGCAAAGTATACTCCAGGCGCTTGCAGAGCAATCAAGGATCGTTCGCCTGCCTTTGAATAAGGTTGGGCTAACCAACAGGATCAGTAAAGCCTATTCCCAACTGGAACAGGAATTTGAAAGGGAACCAACCCCGGAAGAATTAGCCTTTTTATTAGATATCGATGCAGAAGAAGTTGCCGCAACACTTGGCGTTGCTGCAAGGCACGTAAGTATGGATCAGCCATTATTCGATGGGGAGGAAGGTACCCTGATAGATGTCCTGATAAATCAAAATGCACTCAGCACAGATAATAATCTTGCAGTAATAGCATCTCTTCAAACTGAAATAGAACGTTCATTAAGCACCTTAACAGAACGCCAGAAAGAAGTGATCCGTTATTTCTTTGGAATAGGGATAGATCACCCATTAAGTCTTGAGGACATAGGAGAAAGGTTCAATCTCACCAGGGAAAGGGTAAGGCAGATAAAAGATAAAGCAATTACCAAACTGAGAACAACTTCACGTTGTAAATTACTGAGAGGATATCTCGGAGGATAGTATTCAGGCTAAAAATATTTATGAGCAGCCAACGCTGCTCATTTTTTTTGCTTAAAAAAAGCCCTGTCAACAATGACAGGGCTGATTGAGAGAATTACTAATTATAGTTTATCTATTTGCTTTTGACCACGGGGATGATCTTGCTTTCATTACCTGCAATCACTTTCAGCTGGTAAGTTCCTGCAGCAAGCGAACTCATGTTAAGCTTGTAAACATTCAATCCTTTTTTACCATCGATCGTTGCCTTCTGCATTTCTTTGCCTGCAGCATCTGTAAGGATAATATTGATCTTTACATCTTCAAGCACATCAACATTCACACTTCCTGTACTGGTAACCGGGTTAGGGAAAACACTTGCTGAGAAAGATTTTCCATCAAGCCTTATAGATCTGATTTCTGTATAAACAAACTTGCCGTCTTTGTCAACCTGCTTGATCCTGTAATAAATAATATCTGCACGCAGTGCTTTCAGGTTGTTATCTGTGTATTCGTATGCGTTGGTATTGCTGTTATTGCTCTTTGCAACTGTGTTTGCAATGCTTGTAAAATCCCTGCCATTAAAACTTCTTTCTATTTCATAATGATCAGTTACAGCGCTTTCGTTTTCTACCTGCCAGTTAAGCAAACCATTGTTGTCTTTTTTAACTGCAGTAAAGGCGGTGAATTTTACAGGTATAGGTACATTTGATAACGGTAATAGCTGAAGATTCCCGACAATATTAAAACCCGGACCATATAACTGGTTATTACTTCCCGGGTCAATAAAATTACCGCCACCATCTACCACACCGAATACTGTTTCATTCAGTGGATCAACAAGGTCGCTGGCCATTTCAAAATTTCCAACACCTGTTCCGATTAAATTTAACCGCCCGATCTCGTAAGGAGTACCTCCCTGGTATGCAAAACTTGGAATGGTTGATGTATTGTGTACATACCTTACATATGTATATGGTCCGGAAACATAATCAGTTCTCCTTTGAAGGTTAAGCCCCGGGAAAGCAGATCCGTTCACCAGGTTTGAGATAGTGAACGATGGTGTACTTGCTGTATTGTACCTGAAGCAGAATTCTATATATGAAATCGAAGTTGTAAAATTTGCACTGGGCTTCATTGAAAAGATCAGCGTGTTACCCGAATTGGTAAAAGTTCCCTGGAAATACTGAGAATAAGCAGCAGTTATACTACATAGGCTGACAAGAAAAAGTATAAATGTTTTTTTCATTTTTTGTTTTTTAGAAAGCTGGTTGTGAAATGATAGAAGTGCTTGAACCTAATGTATTCAATAATTTTAAGTAATCATTGTTTGATGCACTTAACCCGGTCATCTTAACTACTCCGTCATGATTCAGGTCCTGCTTTGAATAAGTATTCGGGATTGTATTTGTACTTGAACCTAATGTATTCAATAGTTTTAAATAGTCGTTATTGTTTGCACTCAGGCCGGTCATTTTAACCGTTACGTCATCATTTGCATTTCCTGCCCACATACCAAATACACCGCCGGTGAGTGAAGCCATCGGGTTATTTGCAACGGCACCAGGGAATGCCTGTGATTGAGCCGTTGTAAAGTTAAAGTTTGTGGTTGTTGTTTTTGAAAGAACCAATGTTCCTGCTGAACGAACACCAAGGTGGTTCCTGTGACGTATAGAAATGTAATAGTTGCCGCCAAGATTTCCTGCCATGTTCAATGGAGAACTTCCGTCAGTATCTACTATATCACCATCTCTTTGCAATAAAGCTGATCTTGTACTCACAACAGTTCCGGTAGTTCCATCATGGAGTTGAACAAATACCCAGTCAACAATAGCATCATTACCAGCCGGGGCAGTTGAACCAACAATTGATGTTGTGGAAGTTTCACCTCCACCACTACCTGATTGAGTGAAATTGGTTGCGCCTGTATATGGTTCTGTTGTAGGTATCTTATCTAAGGTCCTTAGATTATCATTCATAAGCCCTGCAACATAATTCGCCTGCAAATATATTTTTGGAGAAACAAGCAATGGAGAAAGTACAGGCCTTGTACCTATTGCAAAAGCTCCCAATGTTGTTACGCCATTTCTTGTATAGCTGTAAGGATTTGATCCCGTTGCAGCACCTGTTTGATTATTCAGCAGGTCCCAACCAACATTTGCAGCAGGAGAAGTAAGGTAGTTGGAAATGCCACCTCTTGTCCTGTCAAAACCAGCAAGTTCATCAGTTGCATCCCAGCTTGCAGTTATAGAAAGATTGCTTCCTCCTGCAACTGCTTCAGAAATATCCCAGCTTGCATCAACAACTTCTTTTGTAAAACTACTTCCTGTCAGGCCGGCTGAATATGCATTTGTAAGGCAACGAACAGCAATATCATCTGAAGTGCCACTATTGGTAAGCGTTACTGGGTTATAGGTTAAAGTTGTATTACCAACAGGATATGTAAATGCCGAAGTTAAAGCAGACCTGATCAATTTTCCTGTTCCGTTCGTTACAATGAATTTGCTGCTACCCGGTGAGGTTATAGTAGAAGCAGAAGCCATGGTAAGATCATTTGATCCAAGTATTATCCTTCCATTCGTAAATAAAAGGTTATTGCCAATCTTTGCACTGCCCGTGAGGTTAGCATTGGAAACATTGTCCATTTCAAGATTTGGGATCGTGAAATTATTCATATTCACGTTCTGGGTGCTGCTTCCTTTAAGAACTACCTTGCCTGTGCCCAGGATGTCAACATTGCTCGTCAGGTCTCCCTGTACAGTAACAGTAGCACCGGATTCTATAAAGAATTGAGCTCCATTGATATACAATTGTGCATTGACTTTTGAAGCAAGCAATAGTGAGCAACATCCCGCAGCCAGTGAAATGAGTAATTTTTTATGCATATAGATCTTTATTTGGGAAATGTACAAATTAATTTCGGTTGCTAAAAGTACGAATGTTTTTACAAAATCCGGCACCGAGATTCGCAATTGGTACAGTCTGTTTATTAAATGGTTTTTTTGGTGATTTATTGTCTATTAAAGGTAATTAAATACAATTTATTTTACAATACTTTCAACAGGGCAAATTTTCATAAAAAATGCGACTTTTTGCCGGGAAATCAATTTTTAAAAATCCTCTTTTTTCCCCGAAATTTGCCTCATTATTAAATCAGCATAAATGGCTATAGATATCAAAGTTCCGACAGTTGGCGAAAGCATCAATGAGGTGACACTCGTTAAGTGGGTTAAAAAGGAGGGGGAATGGGCCGAAAGAGACGAGGTTATTGCTGAACTTGAGAGTGAAAAAGCCACTTTCGAGATAAATGCTGAACAGGCTGGCCTGGTAAAACAGGTTGCCCGGGAAGGAGATACATTGGCCATCGGTGATATTGTTGGTTCTATCGATACGGAAGCGAAGGCACCCGAAAAAAAGGCTGAGCCGGCCAAAACCATCGAGGTAAAGCAGGCGGCAGCCCCAAAAACTCCGGCAGAACAAAAAAAACCTGCACCTGATGTGAAGGCCACCCCGGTAGCAGCAGCGATCATCGCAGATAAAAAAGTTGACAGCAGTAAGATCACGGCGTCCGGCAGCAACGGGAAAATAATAAAGCAGGATGTACTGGAGGCATTGAATAATCCCGGCAGGTTGCCCGGAACTGAATTGTTCAGCAGGAATGACCGTCCTGAAAAAATGAGTAACCTCCGCAAAACGATCAGCCGCAGGTTGGTGGAAGCGAAGAATACAACTGCCATGCTCACTACTTTTAATGAAGTGGACATGAGTGCTATCATGGAGATCAGGAAAAAATTCAAAGATAAATTCAAAGAGCAGCATGGGGTGAATCTTGGTTTTATGAGTTTCTTTACCAAGGCCTGTTGTTATGCACTTCAGAAATTTCCCAGCGTTAATGCCTATATCGACGGTGAGAATATAATCTTCCACGATTATTGTGATATATCGATTGCCGTTAGTGCGCCTAAAGGCCTGGTGGTGCCTGTTATCAGGAATGCTGAAAGCCTTAGCATGGCAGGAATTGAAGCAGCTATAGTTGATCTTGCAACCAAGGCAAAGAACAACAAACTTACTGTTGAAGAAATGACAGGCGGAACATTTACCATAACCAATGGGGGTATTTTCGGATCGATGATGAGCACGCCGATCATCAATATCCCCCAGAGTGCAATTTTGGGAATGCATAACATTGTTGAACGTCCAATGGCAGTTAATGGGCAGGTTGTTATAAAACCGATGATGTACGTAGCACTTAGTTACGATCACAGGATCATTGACGGCAGGGAATCTGTAGGATTCCTTGTAACAGTGAAAGAATTGCTGGAGAATCCTTCTTTATTATTATTCGGAAAAGACCCGGTAACCACATTACTCGAATTGTAATGATTGAGCTATTAGTTAACAACTAAAGCTAATAGCTTTATGAGCAGATTCCATTCATACCTTTCTTCAGCGATAAAGATCATCAATACTCACAGTGCCGGTAAGCCGCTGGCATTACATCTTAAAAACTTTTTTGGGTCAGACAAAAAATTCGGTTCGAGAGATCGTAAAATGATCGCTTCAGTTTGTTATAGTTATTTCAGGACCGCGATAGCTTTTAATAATATACCAATAGAAGAAAAAATATTCAATGCTGTTTTTCTTTGTGAGCATACAAGCAATGAATTCCTGCATTTCTTTAAACCGGAACTTAACGAAAAGATAGACCTTCCCCGGCATGAAAAAATGTTGTTGTCAGGTGTTGGTGCAACCGCCTTTTTTCCTTTCTCAGATGAATCAGGAGATGGTATTGACAAGGAAAAACTTGCTATGTCATTTTTAATACAACCCGCTACCTACCTGCGTTCCAGGCCGGGAAAGGAAAGATCTGTCATTGATAAACTGGCAGACGCTTCAGTGGATTTTGAACTTGTAAGTGAAGACTGTTTTAAACTTGCAAAGAATATTGCAGTAGATAAAATACTAAGGCTTAATAAAGATGCTGTGGTCCAGGATATGAATTCACAAAAAGTGCTGGATTATCTCGATACCGGAAGAGTTTTTCTGTTACCGGCTCAAAGGATTCCTTCATGGGATTGCTGTGCGGCAAGCGGGGGGAAATCAATTTTATTATATGATAAATTAAAAGGCAACATTCAGCTAACGGTGTCGGATGTAAGGGTAAATATATTGTTAAATCTTGAAAAAAGATTACAGCAGGCTGCCGTCAATATTAACAGGAGTTTTATAACAGATCTTTCTGTTTCATCGGGGTTGCCTGCTAATGAAAAATTCCCGATCATCATCTGCGATGTTCCATGCACAGGCAGCGGAACATGGAGCAGAGCCCCGGAGCAATTGTTTCATTTTGATAAAAAAATGATTGATATATATGCAGACCGCCAGCGAAAAATTATCGCCGGTACGATCCCCCATCTTAGCCAACATGGTTTGTTCTTTTATATCACCTGCTCGGTTTTCAAAAAAGAGAACGAGGAAGCAGCGGGGTTCATAAAAGAAAAATTCCACCTGCAGCTTATGCAGATGGAATATCTCAAAGGTTATGAAAATGCAGCTGACACTATGTTTGTAGCTGTATTCAAATCAGGTTAAGGCCTCAGCACAGGCTTTGTTTTCACTTTCTTATTGTCGATATAAACAGATACAATATAAATTCCATGACTGGCTGCGAGTTTATGCAGATCGAGTTGTTGTACCTGTGTGCCTGCTGATTGTTGCAATTCGTTGCTATATATCTTTTGCCCTGCAGCATTATGGATCACGATATTCACCCTTGCTGCACTTGTTCTCGAAACGGTAACATTCACGGTGGCTGAATTCATCTCCTGGCTGATGATAACATTGTTTACTGCCGGTGCAACATTACAATCCTGGGTCAATACAACACTTGCTGAATCGAGATAATAACTTGTGTCGGTTGAGATCACCATCTTTACCCTGTATTTGATCACATCTGATGAAGAGCCATTCAGGTTGTCATTGTAAGCGAAATTGTGTAAGCCCCAGCTGCCGTTATCCTGGAGTGAAGTGAGTGTTGAATAATCCTGTTCTGAAGGAAGTTTTCTTTCTATAACAAGGTTCATGGTATTATCGGTCTTGACAGAAAATCCTAATTGTGCGGTACAGTTATTCAAAGTCAGCTGTTGTGTATATGATCTTTCCTGGAGCATCACGAAAGCCTTTTTTGCATCCGGGATACCATACCCAACACGATTGTCGGGATTGGCTGACCTTGTTGCCGATGCTTCAAGTACATCTATGATCCCCATATTACTGATCTCAGGAAAAGCCTGCCATAAACAGGTTGTAATACCCGCCATGTTAGGAGTGGCAAAGGAAGTACCATTACCGTATGAAGGTTGCCCCGTTGATGAATTGGCAATGACCGCCAGCCAGCCAACTGATGCAACTCCCGGCTTTACCTGCCCATCACTGCTTGGACCGTAACTGCTGAAACTGCCTACCATCCCGGTTGTATCAACAGCACCTACTGTTAATACACTATCAGCATCCCCGGGTGTTATCAGGTAATGCCAGCCGTTATTTCCTTCATTACCGGCAGCTACTACCAGTAACATTCCTTTTTTAGCTGCAATATCTGCTGCTCTTGCACAAATCGAAGTGTTGCCATTCATATCAGCATATGTATAATTGAATACAGCATTATCAAATTGATTATATCCAAGTGATATCGAACAGATATCTACACCCAGGCTGTCGGATCTTTCAGCACCCGCAGCAAGATTCTGTTCTTCGATGGGGTATTCACTGTTAACATCTTCTGTTCTGAATAAATAAAAAGATGTTTTAGGTGCAGTACCTACAAATGTACCCGGTATGTTCGCAGCAATGGTACTCAGGCACTGCATTCCATGGAGATAGTCCTCATCAACACTGCTGTTATTGGCAACGAAATCCCATGTTCCAAGCACCTGGTTATTATTTCGTATACTGTCGAACGTTGGTAAGCTGAGATAATGAAAGAAACCAGCATCCAGTATAGCCATCTGCATACCATCTCCCCTGAACCCATGATTATGCAGGAAATCTCCCTGGTGTATCTTAACCTGTCCGTTTGATTTGCCGTAATTATAATATCCATCAGCATTAACCGGTTTGTTGGTACTTACAGGAAAATCAATATTCAATGATTCCCCCATTTTTTTGTGTACAGGTGCATCAGTTGATTGTAGCCTGGCAGCAATAGGAGATGCGCTGATCACGAACGGAAATGAATTTATTTTGGCAAGTGCAGCTGCATCACTGGTTTGAATGGCAACCTGGTTAAGCCACTTCGACCTGTTCAGTATAGTAACAGCACCTGCTAAACGAACACTGTCTATGTAACGTGGTGTGATTGGAAGGTCCGCACTGTCGATCGGGATATTATACCTTGTTCTCCTGTCCAATGCACGCTGTGTAAGGTATTGAGAAGGATTGCTTAGAGAGAATGGGTTTGTTCCCTTATCCTTGAATCTTACTATATAACGGGTGAACTGGGCCTGGCTGCAGGCAGTGATAGTTATAAAAAAACAGAGTAAGGCTAAAGTCTTTTTCATACTATATTGTTAGAATATAAATTTAATGCAATTATCCCATGTGTCAGTTGGAGTCGTAAGCCCATTTCACCAGGGTTGCGCCCCATGTAAAACCGCCACCAAATGCTGAAAGCACGATATTATCTCCTTTTTTCAACCGGTTCTCCCATTCCCATAAACACAAAGGAATGGTACCGGAAGTAGTGTTCCCGTATTTCTCAATATTGATCATCACTTTTTCCAGGGGCAGGTTCATACGGTTTGCAGTTGCATCAATGATCCTGAGATTTGCCTGGTGTGGAACCAGCCATGCTATATCATCAGCAGAAAGATTATTACGTTCCATCAACTCATAACTTACATCTGCCATTCCCTTAACGGCAAACTTGAACACAGCCTGGCCTTCCTGGTATAAGAAATGTTCCTTTGCCATCACCGTTTCTATACTAGATGGTTTTACAGAGCCCCCGGCCTTCATATGTAAATGTTTTCTGCCGCTGCCATCAGTCTTTAACAAGCTATCCATAATGCCATATTCATCATCTGTTTTTTCAAGAAGCACGGCACCGGCACCATCGCCAAAGATCACGCATGTTGTCCTGTCGCCATAATCAATGATGCTGCTCATCTTATCAACACCAACCACAATTATTTTCTTATAACGGCCACTTTCGATCATAGAAGCCGCTGTTGTAAGAGAGAATAAAAAACCTGAACATGCTGCGCCGACATCAAAACTGAATGCATTACTGATACCAAGCTTATCACAGATGACATTGGCTGTTGCAGGGAAAACCATATCCGGAGTAACAGTTGCGCAGATCACGCAATCGATCCCGCTAAGGTCAATATTGCGTTTCTTACACATATCCCTGATCGCTTCCACACCCATATCGCTGCTGCCCAAACCCTCGCCTTTTAATATCCTCCTTTCTTTTACACCGGTACGGGTGGTTATCCATTCATCTGTTGTATCTACCATTGTTTCAAGTATCTGGTTGGTAAGTCGGTATTCAGGAACATACCCTCCTACAGCGGTAATAGCAGCGTGAATTTTTTGCATTGATTCGAGTTTTTTAAAATATGTTGGTTCTTAAAAGCTGGTAAAATTAGTGGAAAAACCATTCACCTAATTTTTAAGGGTGTGGCTGATAAAATATCCTTATTTTTGGCTTCGCCAGACCAGGAATTATATGTACGCATATCTGCAGGGAAAGTTTACTTTTAAAAATCCAGCCCAGGTTTATATTGAGGTCAACGGCATTGGATATGAAGTAAATATCAGCCTGAATACATATGCGTCCATACAGCAATTAAACGAAGGGAAATTATTTGTTCATCTCCAGGTCAAAGAAGACAGTCACACGTTGTTCGGCTTTTTTGACAGGGGGGAGAAGGAAATGTTTTTATTATTAACAAGTGTTTCAGGAATTGGTGCAGCTACCGCAAGGATGATGTTGTCCTCCATGAAGCCCGAGGAGATAAGTACAGCGATCATCCAGGGCAACGTTAAGCTAATGGAAAGCATCAAAGGGATAGGAAAGAAAACAGCTGAAAGGCTGGTACTTGAGTTAAAAGATAAAGTAATAAAACACCCGGCTTCCCAAGGTAATAATAATAATTTTCAATCGGCGGGCAATATAATGCAGCAGGATGCGTTAACAGCACTAACTGCACTTGGCATTTCCCGATCACAGGCTGAGCAATCGATCCAAAAAATAATCCGTGCCGAACCGGAAATTACACATTTAGAAGACCTAATTAAAAAAGCATTAAAGGCCATTTGAGAAAAAATCTACCTTAACTGATTTACCGGATGCTGCTCATTAGAAAGACTATTTTAAAAAAACTGCACAACTGCTTTTTTATCCTGTTCCTCGTTGTAGGCAATACGCATATGGCTGCCGCCCAGGATTCCACACGCATTGTTGGCAACAATAATTTACCTTACCCGATCCACGACAGGAGAAGTGATTACCTGTTTGGGGCATATAATAATGTTTATGACCTTAGGTCTCCTTCCAACTTTACAGATTCAATCGCTTACGATCCGATCTCAAAGCGCTATACCATTTTTGAAAAGATCGGTAACAGGTACTATCGCACACCTACCACTTATACATTTGATGAATTCTGGGCGCTTCGTAACAAACAGGCGGAAGATGATTATTTCAGGAAAAGGGCTAATACAACCAGCATCCTGAACCGTGGCAAATTCCTAAAACCAAAATTATCACTCACAGATAACCTTTTCAATCGTTTATTTGGAAACGGGAAGATTGAGATCAGCCCCCAGGGGAATGTTGATATTACAGCCGGTTACCAGGGACAAAAAATTGATAATCCCACTTTGCCTGAAAAAGCCAGGAAGAACGGCGGTCTTGATTTTAATATGAATGCCCAGCTAAACGTGAATGCGAATATCGGCGACAAACTGAAATTCCCTATCAATTATAATACACTTGCAAACTTTGATCTTGACAACCAGCTGAAACTCGATTACACCGGTAAAGATGATGAGATATTAAAAAGGTTTGAAGCGGGTAATGTTAACTTCCCTTCAAAAGGTACCCTGATACCAGGTGCACAACAGCTCTTTGGCTTAAAAACTCAGTTGCAGTTTGGTAAGCTTTATATTACAACGGTATTGGCCAATCAAAAATCACAAAGGCAAAGTGTGAACCTGCAGGGTGGAGCTGCATCTCAGCCATTCGAGATAAAGGCAGATGAGTATGAAGAGAACAGGCATTTCCTTGTTGGCCAGTATTTCAGGAGGAACTATAATGAGCGCTTGAAAAATCTTCCGGCTATCACCAGCCCTGTACAGATATTAAGAATGGAAGTATGGGTCACCAACCGGAATGGTACCACTACTGAAACAAGGGATGTCGTTGGTTTGATGGATCTTGGTGAAGATACTCCTTACCTTCCACCACCAACCATCAACGTTCTCAGCAATTCCGGTGTTCCAACGAACGGAACAAATGATCTTTATAGTAAAGTGATCAGCCAGAACGGGGCACGCGACCCGGCAGCTGTATTCGGTAACCTTACAGCACTCGGCCTTAGCCCGGTCCAGGATTTTGAAAAAACATTTGCAAGAAAACTGGATTCAAGCCAGTACACTTATAACCGTGATATCGGTACACTGTCATTGAGCCAGCCATTACAGACAGACGAAGTACTCGCAGTAGCTTACCAGTATTCATACAGGGGAAAGATATTCCAGGTTGGTGAATTCTCACAGGACGTACCACCGGATACTACAACAGCTGTTCAGAAAGTTCTGTACCTGAAATTATTGAAAGCAACATCACAGCGTACGAACTTACCCATATGGGACCTGATGCTGAAGAATGTTTATACCATTGGTTACGGTACTTTATCTCCTGAAGATTTTAAACTGGATGTATTATACCAGGAACCAGGTTTGGGTGCAAAAAGATATGCACCTTTCGGAAATAAGAACCAGGGTGCACCGATCATATCATTGATCAACCTCGACAGGCTCAACAGCCAGAATGATCCGCAACCGGACGGCGTATTTGATTATGTGGAAGGTTTTACGATCAACTCTCAATACAGCAGGGTTATGTTCCCGGTACTCGAACCTTTTGGAAGAGACCTTGCAACAGCATTATATATAGATACTACCGGGCTTAACCTGAAGGATACGCTTTATTATGCATTGTATGATTCTATCAAGGCCGTTGCCCAGCAATATCCCAATCTCGACAGGTTTGTATTGAAAGGAACTGCGAAGACATCAGGTTCCTCGGATATTAATATTGGTTATAATATTCCTAAGGGCTCCGTTACCGTTAGTGCTGGGGGGAGAACATTACAGGAAGGAGTAGACTATGATATCAATTACGATCTTGGTACAATCAAGATCACCAACCAGGCTATCCTGAATGCGGGGTTGCCCGTACAGGTAAATTTTGAGAACAATGCTTCCTTCGGTTTACAACAGCGAAACTATATCGGGTTAAGGCTCGACTACCAGGTTAAGAATACTGCAAAGGAACAGCTTTCCATCGGTGGTACATTGGTGCGCCTGGGTGAAAGGCCTTTCTTTACCAAAGTAAATTATAATGAAGACCCGATCCGTAACACCATGTATGGGTTGGATGTGAATTACAGGAAAGACCTGCCAAGGCTTACAAAGATCCTCGATAAGTTTCCTTTCTATTCTACAACGGCACCGTCTACCCTTAATTTTTATGGTGAAGGAGCTTATTTGAAACCCGGCCATGCCCCACAGATCGGCAGAGGTAGCGCAGGTGTTATCTATATCGACGATTTTGAAGGAAGCAAATCAGGAATTGACCTTCGCTTCCCACTTATCAGCTGGGTACTTGCGTCAACACCTAAAGGTGCAACCGGTAGTGGTGGTGTTCCTATTTTCACAGAAACAAATGCAACCACGCCAAGTCTTGATTATGGCAAGAGCAGGGCTAAAATTGCCTGGTACCAGATTGAACAGACATTACAGCAATATAAAGGAACCAACAATCCTTTCTCAAACAATGCAGCCGAGTTAAGTGATCCAAGAGTAAGACAGGTTTTTCAAAAAGAAATATTCCCGCAACGTACTACCGGTTTTGGAGAAAGCCAGCTGGTAACTTTTGATCTTGCCTATTATCCCAAAGACAGGGGACCATATAATTATGATACCGATCCAGCCAGGGTAAATAGTAACGGTACTTTTAAAGATCCAAAAACAAGATTTGGTGGATTGATGCGCAGCCTCGACCAGACCGATTTTGAAACAAGCAATATCGAGTTCATAGAATTCTGGGTGCAGGATCCCTACATTCTGAATCCATCATCCAGTGGAGGAAAATTGTATTTCAACCTTGGAAATATTTCGGAAGACGTATTGCGAGACGGTAAAAGGTTTTATGAAAATGGACTACCAACACCCAATGTACCCGCACCTGTTGATAATACCATTTGGGGAAGAGTGCCAAGTAACCCGATACAGGTAACCAATGCTTTCAATAATACACCGGAAGACAGGGTTTACCAGGATGTTGGTTTTGATGGATTGTCAGATACTGCGGAGGTAACAAAACGTCGTGTGGATTATCTCGACCAGTTACAGGCAGCTTTTGGTACTGGTACACAGGTATACCAGGATGCACTCCGGGATCCTTCATCAGATGATTATGTGCATTACAGGGATTCAAGATTCGGAGGTCCCGGCGATAACATATTAACCAGGTATAAGAACTTTAATAATACAGAAGGCAACTCGCCGATCAATAGCGGCACTGATTATTCTTCTGCTGCAACATTATACCCTGATGCAGAAGATATGAATAAAGACAATTCGTTGTGGGAGCCAGAAGAATATTTTCAATATATCGTAGACCTGCAACCTCCAACAAGTCCTTTAATGACTATTGGTAATAACTATATTGTCGATAAAAAGAGCGTTACAGTTAATCTTGTAAATGGTACTCCCCGTACTGAGACATGGTACCAGTTCAGGATTCCTATAAGCGAGTATAATAAGAAAGTTGGGAACATACCTGATTTCAAATCTATCAGGTTTATGAGAATGTTCATGACAGACTTTGAAGATAGTACCGTACTGCGCTTTGGATCGTTACAACTTACCCGCAACATCTGGAGAAAATTTGCCTACAAGATCGACGCTACAGGTACTTACTCACAGGCTTCAGGTTTTCCTTTTAATGTAGGTGCAGTTAATATTGAAGAGAACGATAAACGTACACCGTTACCTTACCGCACACCAAGGGAAATTGAAAGGGTTCAAACGCTTAGCAACAATGGTGTTAACCTGCTTCAAAACGAACAGTCCATGAGCCTCCAGTTCTGTGATATGAAACAGGGAGAAGCAAAAGGTGTTTTCCAGACTTTTGGGAACCGCGACCTCAGGCAGTTCAAAAAACTGCAGATGTATATACACGCTGAAAAATCAGAGAAAGCAAATTCACTGGATGAAAGCCGCAAGGAATTGACAGCGGTTATCAGGATGGGAACAGATTTCGTAAATAACTTTTATGAAGTGAGGATACCGCTTACTTTGACTCCTTTAAGCGTAGGAACGACCATGTCGCCTGATACGGATGCTTATAATGATACACTCTGGAATCCCAACAATTCATTGGATCTTGACCTTAATGAATTGACCAGGATCAAACAGGCAAGGAATGCTTCAAGCCAGGCGCTTGGACAGATATTCCGGGATACATTACCTAACGGACAGGTGTACTCTGTAATGGGGAATCCTAATCTTGGTGAGATCAGGGGTATGTTGCTTGGGGTGGAAAATACATTGGCCGTTAGTGCCTGCGGTGAAATATGGGTAAATGAATTAAGGCTGTCATCGCTGGATGAAAAAGGTGGTTATGCAGCTTTGGCCAGGGTTGATCTCACACTCGCCGACCTTGGTACCGTTTCTGTTTCAGGAAATGTGCACACAAAAGGATTTGGAACGCTGGAGCAACGTGTGAATGAACGCTACCGTGATAATTTCGTACAGTTCGACGTTTCTGCAAATCTTGAAATGGGTAAACTACTGCCAAAGAAATGGGGTATGTCCATACCGGTATTCGCAAGTTATACCCAATCAACCAGTACGCCTGAATATGATCCATACGACCAGGACATAAAACTGAAAGACAAATTACACGCAGCTGCCAATAAAGCTGAAAGAGATTCCATAAGAAAAGTAGCTGTTGATTTTACTTCTATCAAGACATTGAATTTTACAAATGTCAAAAAGAATAAAACAAATGGTAAGAAACCAAAAATATATGATATCTCGAATGTGGATGTAAGTTATTCTTATATACAAACACTCAGCCATAGCCCGCTTATAGAGAACAACGAGATCACGCGACATCGGGGAGCTTTGGGATATAACTATGCGCCTTCGCCAAAATATATTGAGCCTTTCAAGAAGTTATTTAAGAAAACAAAACATCACTGGTTCGACCTCGTGAAGGACTTCAACTTTAATTATATTCCTTCACAACTTAGCTTCCGTGCGGACCTGAGCAGGCAATTCGGTGCGATCAGGCCAAGGAGTATCGGTACTTCAAAATATGCGATACCCGAAACCTATGATAAGTATTTTACGTTCCAGCGTGATTATATATTGAGATGGAATTTCACCCGCTCGATAAGTTTTGATTATACTGCAACAAATAATTCACGCGTTGATGAACCTGCCGGCCGGCTTGATACAAAATCGAAACGTGATTCAATGTGGACCAACCTGTTTAAAGGTGGAAGAAATACATTGTTCAACCAGACAGTGAATTTATCTTATACTGTTCCGACAAATAAATTACCATTGCTTGACTGGACAATGGTGAACCTGAAATACCAGGCTACGTATAAATGGATCGGTGCTTCAAGGCTTGCAGTTGACCTGGGTAACTTCCTTGAAAATGGCCAGCAGAAAGAAGGAACATTACAGATGGATTTCACCAAGCTGTACCAAAAATCAAAATGGCTGCGTGCACTTGACCTGCCTTCAAACAAAGATGATAAGGCAAGATGGAAGAACAGGATCACGATCGTGAAGGATTCTGTCACAAATAAAAAAGGAAAACGTGTTCTCCAGAAAAGAAGGATCGTTGATAAATCAGCAATGCCTTATGTAAGCACGCCGGTAAAAATATTTGGAAAGCTACTTACCAGTATCAAACAGGTTAACCTCTCTGTTTCTGAAATTGGTAATACGCGTTTGCCAGGGTATACAGACAGCACGCAGTTCTTTGGACAGAATTTCAGAAGTTCTGCACCCGGTTTCGATTTTATCCTGGGTAAACAGGTTGATACCAACTGGCTGAACCGAAAGGCAAAGCAGGGATTGATAACAAGGGATACAACATTCAATGCCTTGTTCCAGCAAACCTATGATCAGCGTATAACTTTATCTGCAACACTGGAACCGGTACGTGATCTGAATATCACTGTTAACCTTAGTAAGACATTCACCAAGAATTACAGTGAAACATTCAGGTATATTGATACAAGTTTTGCCGGGAATAATCCAAAACAGTTCATGCACCTCAATCCATATTCCGGAGGAGGCTTCGATGTGACCTATATCGCTTTCAAAACATTGTTTAAAAAATTCGATCCAAACAGGGTTTCAGAGGTCTTTAAAACCTTTGAGAATAACAGGCTGATCTTATCAAGGCGATTGGGTAAAGCGAATCCTTATAGCCAGGTGCAGGGATCAGACGGGTATTATTATGGCTATGGAAGGTATGCTGTTGATGTATTGATACCATCTTTCATTGCAGCCTACACAGGCCAAAACCCCGAAAAAGTTTCACTGATAAGACAAAACAACCCGAACACAAAATCAAATCCATTCAAAGGGATCCTTCCTAAACCTAACTGGAAAATTGATTACAGTGGCTTGACGAAGATCAAAGGCCTTGATAAGATATTTACAAGCTTCACACTGTCGCATGGTTATAATGGTAACCTGAGTATGAATGGGTTTACATCTGCATTGCTTTACCAGGATGTTTCCAGGTATGGTTACCCTTCATTCTATGATTCGCTTTCTGGTAACTTTATTCCATACTTCCTTGTACCTAACGTAAGTATCCAGGAGCAGTTCTCGCCGTTGATAGGTTTTGATATGATGTTCGTGAACCAGGTGCAGGCCAAATTTGAATACACAAAGACAAGGCAGCTCAGTTTAAGTTTGTACGATTACCAGCTCAGCGAAGTGAGAAGCACTGAATTTATCATCGGCGCCGGTTACCGCAAACGCGGATTACCTATGCCGTTTGGATTGAAGTGGCCGAAATGGCTGAATTCAAAGAATGCAAGTTCCAAGAAACTGGAGAATGAGATCAATTTCAGGATCGACTATAAGATCAGGGATAATGTTACTGCAAACAGTTATCTCGATAAGGATAATAATTATGCAACAGGTGGCAGTAAGGAAATAACCATCAGCCCCACCATTGATTATTTCCTCAATAACAGGATCAATATAAAACTGTATTACGACCGCAGGAAAGTAATACCTTATATCTCATCCAGTGCACCTACAACAAATACAAGGGCAGGGGTCCAGATAAGGATATCATTATCACAATAGAGAAACGCGTTTAAATTAAAAGCCATCGATATGCGGTGGCTTTTAATTTGTTGCATATGGGGCTTTGAAAAAATGAGTCTTCTATTACTGGGAAGAAATACCGGAAATCAATGCCGCACATTAAGGCCAACGGGTATCAAATATTCAATATTAAATAATCAATATTCAATTACTCAATTTCCTGCAAATAAAAAAGCTGCCTTAAAAGACAGCTATTTTATTATTAAAATTAAAACTAGAGAACTTATTTCGTTTTTTTCAGCAGCATAACATAACCGCATAATGTCTTTTTCTTCTTATTTACCTGCACCGGTTTCATCATATGGTATTCTGAGAATTTAGGGATATAAGAATAGCTGATCACATTGCCGTCAACATCTCCCCACATCTTTTTCTGGTAAACCACCTGTTTCTCATTCCAGTCGTACATACGAACTTCGTATAATTTTGAGGTCATATCTCCGATGAATACAAACTGGTACCAGCTTCCTTCAGTCAATGGAACAATGATCGGCATCTCGTATTCACTTTCCATAGTTACAGAAGCTTCCTTCACCACCATGAATCCCTGGCTGGCAAGTCCGGCTTTAATACTATCAGCCTGGTGAAGTATTGATTCTAACGTACAAGGCTTTTGGCGAATAACATCCTGGGCTTGTGTGCTGCTTCCGAGGAGCACTGCGAACAGGAGAGTAAGTAGAATTTGGCTTTTCATTGTAGTTTATGTTGTATTGGATAATTTGGTCTTACAAGTATAGAGTTTTTTGCTTGCTTTTCCTAACATTTCCGTTGAAAAATCAGTTAGGTAAAGTCTTTAAAAGCCTACTATACAATTATATAACGCTTTTCCGATGTATTTATTTTTCAGGACGTCAGCTTATTTATTTTTTATAGAAATAATAGACTCCTGCCTGCTGTAAGCAAGTGATCGTCAGGTCGTTAATGCAAACATGTTCCGGGAGGCCGGTACAATAAAAAATGGTATCAGCAATGTCAGAGGCTGTCAATGGAGTGTACCCGGTATAGGCGGCAGAAGCTTTATCTTTATCTCCTTTGAACCTTACAATAGAGAATTCGGTTTCCACTGCCCCGGGGTTAATAGATGTTACTTTTATACCATACTTAAGCAGGTCTACCCGCATGGATTTACTGATCGCATCAACGGCAAATTTGCTTGCACAATAAACATTTCCATTCTCATAAACCTCCTTCCCTGCTACTGAACCCATATTAATGATATGCCCTTTTTTATTCCTGATCATAAATGGCAACACGGCCCTGCTGACATAAAGTAACCCATCTACATTTGTGTGCATCATGGTATCCCAGTCATCAAGATCTGCTGTATCAAAACTATCCCTGCCAAGTGCCAGCCCTGCATTGTTTACCAGGATATCTATATTCTTCCATTCTTCCGGTAAATTATTCACAGCACTGAAGACCGCTTCCCGTTCCCGGACATCAAAACAGCATGTCATTACACGTATACCGTATGTTTGTTCAAGACCTGTTTTCAGTGATTCCAGCCTTTCTTTTCTTCTGCCTGTAACGACCAGGTTGTACCCGGCTGAAGCGTATTTTTCAGCGCATGCTTTGCCAATGCCGGCCGTAGCGCCGCTGATGAAAACTATCTTATTCATGCATGCAAAGTAAGGGAGTAATTTGAAAAAAAGGAATTACCTGATCAATACAACATATCCCTGCTTGGTCCGGTGTACTCCTTTAAAAGTAACACCTTCTGCCATCCAGACAAATGTTGCAGGATCCTGTGGTTTGCCTTTGTATATGCCATTCCAGCCTTTGTCTTTTTCGTTGGTATAGAACATAAGTTCCCCGTAACGGTTATATACTTTGAAATAGACCAATGCTTTCATGCCGAGAAGTATCGGCCTTATCACATCATTATCACCATCACCATTAGGGGTAAAGGCAGTAGGAACATACATATCAGCTTCAAGCCGGTATAATCTTACATTGATACTGTCTGTGCCAATGCAGCCATGCATATCTGTTCCTACCAGGTAATATTTTATATTATCATCCGGGGAAGATACCGGGTCGGCTGTGGTTGCGCCTGAAAGCCAGGTGCCGGGACTCCAGACATAGGTGTCGGCTCCTGTTGCATGTAATGCAAGTGTTTGCCCTTCCACCACGCTGGTATCATTTGGTCCTGCATCAACATGCAATTGTTGTATCACAATAACAAGAACAGAATCTTTTATTGCTTTTGTACAACCAAGTGTGTCAGTTACGGTAACTGTATACATGGTATTGGTTGTAGGTTGTATTACCAAAGGATTTGCAATGTTAGGGTTACTTAAGAAAGTTGTTGGGCTCCATGAATAACTGCTTCCTCCTGTTGCGTTGATCTGTGTATTGAAGCCGATACATACTGCCGTATCATTACCTGCAAAAGCAGGTGGATACGGAGCTACAGTGATCTTCACATCACTTTGGCTCTGGCACTTGCCGATGTTGGCCACTACATGATAAATAGTAGTAACAGGCGGGCTTGCAAAAGGATGCTTGGCTGTATCACTGCTGAGATAGGTTGATGGTGTCCAGAGATAATGGAGTGCATCACTTGTTGTACTCAGGTTAAACCCTTCCGATTTACAGATAGAAGTATCCGGGCCGGCATCAACGGAAACAAATTGTTTTACATCCACGAAAACGGAATCGTTGTTAAAGCAACCATGCGCATCTGTGAATGATACATAATAAGTGGTAGGCACATCAGGGCTCACCAGCGGGGTATTGATCGTGGTGTTATTTATGTTATAGTTCGGGGTCCATATTACAATGGATGCAGCAGCGGATGCGTTTAATTGCAAGGTGTCGATCGAACATATCAATGTATCATTGGTAAGTGTTATTACAGGTTTTGCCCTAACGGTCACTAACACTGTATCCTGTTTTGTCCGGCTGCAACCCGTCACACCCACAGCTACGATATAACTGGTGGTGGTTGCAGGTGATGCAAGCGGACTGGCAATATTCGGGTCACTGAGGCCTGTAGCCGGGGTCCATTGATAAGTATTACCGCCACTGGCTGTTATCGGAACTGCTGTTTGCCCTGTACAGTAACTGGTATCGGGACCGGCATTCGGTATGGCCAATGGTATTACAGGTATTGAAACTGTATTGGTAGCAACGCAATGAGAACCCCATTTTGTTGTTAAGGTATAAATAGTGCTTGCCGTCGGGAATGCCCTTGTAACAGGATTGTTGGGTGATTCAACTGAAACAGCAGGAGACCACTGCCATGAGATATTTGTAGTTTTGTTACAACTACCCGTGAGCGTTAAAGTATCTTCCTGGCATATGGATTCAGGATTTGCAATAATACTGTTCGTAAGATCATTCAATGGCGTTATTGTTACTGAATCCCTGTTCCTGCAACCGTTGAGATCAAGTGTTACAATATATTTGGTGAGTACGCTTGGGAATACAGTTGGAGTACCGGTATTTGCACCGATGATATTGGTTGCGGGTGACCAGCTGAAAATACCCGTGCCCGTAGCCGTTAGCTGAAGGCTGTCGAGTGCACAAATGGTTGTATCCCGCGGGAATAAGGATAGCGCCGGGGTTGGTAATACTGTAATATCCCTGTAAGCCGTATCCTTGCAACCCTTGCTGTTGCCTGAAACCAGTTTTATCGTATATAAACCTGCTGCATTATATATATAGGTGGGGTTCTGCACATGGCTTGTATCAGCAAGTGTTGTTGCATCACCAAAATTCCAGCTCCAGTTACTTACAACACCATAGTTGGTATGTGTAGTATCATTGAACTGTACGGGCTGCCCGACACAGAACGGGGCAACAGGAGCAAAGCCCGGGAAGAAACCGGGGAATACATGAACAAATTGTTCTGTTGAATCAACACATGGTAATCCCTTATTCACTATAAGCTTAACGATATAATCTCCCGCTGCGCTGAAAGTATGTGTAGGGAACTGCAGGAGAGATGAATCATTTGTGCCGGAAGCAGGATCGCCAAAATCCCAGAACCAGTTTTGAATGGCTGCATTATCTGAAAGATTGCTGAATGCAAGTGTAAGATCACCGCATGTTGTAAAATCAGGATCGAGTGTAGCAACCACCGGGGTACAATCGGCAACGCGTAAATGAAGTTCTTTACGGGAATCTGCAAAATGGATCCCGTTCCGGTATTCTGCAACACAGACATTCAGGATATATTCGCCGGGATCAGGAGCAATGCCACTGATCACACCTGTCACAGGGTCAATTGTAACACCTGCTCCCAATGGCCGTACTCCCGAATAGGGAAACTGGTATGGTACAAAGGTATATGGCGGTGTTGCCGCAGTGGTCGGGTTCGAATTGGCACCATTATCTCCTCCTACATAAGCATCACAGAATGTATATACCAATGAATCGCCATCGGGGTCTACAGCCTTAAAATTCAAAGAGAATGGATTGTTGCCGCATACGATAGAAGTGTCATTAAATATAAATTTCGGACTGTTATTGGTATGGGCAGCAGCAACAAGCTCATTAAAACCCGGTATCCTGATGCTATACGTTGCCCCAATTGAATTGGATGGTGCGGTAAGGTTGCTGATCCCGTTCACCCGGCAACATCTTTGTTTTGAAAAAATATACCCGTCCGGAGAGGGAGCTAGTTCTACGGTTGCCTCATAATGTATCACATTATAGCAGATCGTTGGAATGAAATTAATACAGGGATAACAGGCCTGCGTATTACAATTCTGAGTATTTCCTGTTGTAATAAGCGGGGCGGAAAGATCCATTATCCAGTTATATGGCGCCGCACCGCTAAATATGGTGAAATTGAAATTGTTCTCTATGAGAGTGGAATTACAATCGATATAAAAATTCAACCCGATCTTATAACGAAGTTTTGTAGGATCATTTAAACCTGGCCCTAGGTATTCATAATACATCCATCCGCCTTTTGTATGTGTAGCAAAAGAGGTATAAGCACTTATCAGAAGAAATGTCGAGAGCAGAATTTTTTTCATTTAGAAATCACAGGTAGTTACAGGCCATAAATATAACAAAAAACCACCGGCTTTTAAAGAGATCGGTGGCTTAATAGTGAAATAATATGATGAATACCTATCTTATCAACACAACTGTCCCTTTTCTCTCAATTTTATTGTTCTTATAATCAGTTCCCTGGGCATACCAGACATAGGTTCCGGGCCCTTGCAATGCACCTCCGAAAGTGCCGTCCCAGCCAATACCGATCTGCGATGTGGAAAACAATAATTGTCCCCAGCGATTATAGACCCTGAATGCATCAACTGATTTTAAACCCAGGGCCAGGGGTTTGAGTATGTCGTTATCACCATCACCATTCGGACTGAAGCCTGTTGGTACATACAGGTCAGGTTTTACCTTGTATAGTTTTACATAAATGGTATCTGTAGAAAAGCAACCGATACTATTGCTGACCGTAACTGTGTACTTAATATTATCCTGAGGTAAGGATATCGGCGTTGCAATATTCGGATTATCTAACCATGTGGCAGGTGACCAGGAATAGATGGTACTGCCTGTAGCAGCCAATTGCAAAGGCTGATCAATAACAACAGATGTATCGCTCGGGCCGGCATCTGCAATGATGTGTGCTACGTTCACTATCACGGTATCATTTACCGGTTTTGGACATCCGAGCACATCCCTTACCGTTACAATATATACAACACTCGCAATAGGATTTTGTGAAACAGGGTTGGCAATATTGGGGTTATTCAAAAATGCAGTAGGCGACCATGAATAAATACTTCCTCCTGATGCATGTAACTGGGCTGATTTACCAAAGCAGATCATTGTATCCAGGCCTGCATTAGCATCAGGATAAGGTACGGTTCTTACAATGATGTCATCATCAGCAACACATTTACCTATGGTCGCGGTAACATGATACATTGTTGTTGGATCTGTTGGCGTGGCGACAGGGTTCTTGATCCCGGGGTCACTCAACGTGGCAGGCGGTGACCATGTATAATGCAACCCATCACTGTAAGGATTAAGTGTAATTGCATCTGTTCTGCAAATGGTTGTATCATTACCTGCAGCCAGTGTTACAAAATCTACTACGTTCACTTTTACTTCATCTGTGCCAACACATCCTGTGTTGTCTGTAAAGGTCACACTATAGGTTGTGGTCACATCGGGGCTTACCAGTGGTGTAAAACTATTTACATTATTGATGTTATAATTCGGCGACCAGGTAACAGTGCCGGGTGAACTGGCAGATGCGTTCAATTGCAAAGTATCAATGGAACATATAAGTGTATCGTTGCTTACAGTGAATACAGGTTTATCAACGATCGTTACCGTTTTGGTTACAGTATCCACGCAACCTTTATCACTGGCAACGATGAGGCTAACATTATATGTACCGGGCGTATGATAAGTATATACAGGATTCTTCACATTACTCGTGTCTCCATTTGTACTCAGGTCTCCAAAGTTCCAATGCCATTCATTGGCTGATCCATAATTGGCAGTGGTAGCATCATTGAACTGAAGTGGCCTGTCCTTACATATCGGTGCATTATCAGTGAAGCCGGGAAAATATCCCGGGAATACTTTCAGCTGCGATGTTGCCGAATCTGAACAGGGAGCATTCCTGTTAACAACAAGCTTTAATGTATAAATACCGGCAACAGCATATGTATGTGAAGGTGCAGGACTTGTTGATGAATTGCCGTCACCAAAATCCCAGTAATAAGTAAGATTTAAAGGAGAATTATTCAGGTTTTCAAAATTGAAAGTAAAACCATCACAGCTGAGATAAGAAGGAAGCAGTTGTGCGCCTGCGAAATCACAGGGGGCTACCGAAATAATAAAATCCTTTCTATGAACTGCGATAAAAACACCATTGCGGTAAGAACTCACACAAACTGAGACAACATATTTCCCGGTATTCGGAGCGATGCCTGATATAATACCTGTGGCAGGGTTGATGCTTGCCTGGCTTCCGAGTGGTGTAGCACCGCTATATCCATTTGTATAATTGACCGAACTATAAGGCGGGCCACTCGGTGTATTATATGAAGCATTTGTTGCCCCACCACCATTGTAAGCCTGGCATAAACTATATACCAGTGAATCTGCATTCGGATCAACTGCGCTAAAATCCAGGGTAAATGGTTTGTTGTAACATACAACCGAGATCCCCTTTGCAAAACGTGGACTGCTGTCTGTAAAACCGGCGGGCCGGTTTTTTGTACCGGGTATATCGGCAGTATAAGTTGCACCAATACCATCCGGTACATTCATGATATTGTCGATGCGGCAACAGGTTTGGTAAGTAGCGGTATAACCATTGTTATTGGCCGGCAGGTCAACTGTGAACCTGTAATATCCTACGGTGTATGATAAAACAGGCGGATTGGTGATACAAGGTGGCAGAGAATTGGTTGATAATGGCTGTGAGTTATCAATATCGATTGTATACAATGAACCGAACAGGCTACCATTATCATTATTGAATATACCAATCGTAACAGATGCAGGCATTGCCGCACAATTGGCACAATTATCATCCCTGAAAAGCAATAATGTAATGGTATATCTTGATGCTCCGGGTGTTGACCCCGGCCCTGCGTAATCATAAATGATCTCGCCACCCGTAATATGCTTTGCATTTGCAAATGAAAAACAGGATAAAAAAGCCAAAACAAGTAGCGTTCGTTTCATCAAAGATTTAATATTCACTTTATAAGGACTGTAAAATACTCAAAAATGCTGTCTGGTCTTAATTAATACTGCTTTGGTTTAGTAAAAAATATGCCAAAATCCCATTGGCCTTTGCAGGTTCTTCCTGCATACCCATATGTGCACTATTTCTTAATATATAGATATACGCCAGTCGTGGCATATGAGATTGCTCCAGGCTATGTTTAAACGGAACAGCTTTATCATGTTCGCCCATGATCATCAAAATTGCAGCAGGTGCTTTCTCAAGGATCCTGGTCCTGTCGGGCCTTGCTATCATCGCTTTGTAATACTGAATCAGTGCTTTCCCGGAAAATGCTTTTCCTTTTTCTAATAACGCATCGGCAGGCATTGAGTTGCCCTGCGGATAAAATAAACCGGGGATGCTTGTCTGCAAAAAAGCGAAGGGCCCGTTTGCTTTAATAAAACCAATGGCTTTTTTCCTTGTCTCAACCTTTGCTTCATCATCTGCATAGGCACTTGAATGGAACAAGCCAAATGTGGAGAGGCTTGCCGGATACCTTTCTGCAAAAGCAAGGGTGATATAACCGCCCATGCTATGCCCGATCATGATACATTTGCTGAGATTCTCTGCGTCAAGAATTTTTTTAATGCAGTCAGCATAATCTTCTATAAAAACATCTTCATCTTCTATCAGCGTTGATCGCCCGCTTCCCGGGAGATCCGGGATAATAAGCAGGTGATCTTCTTTTAAAAATTCAATTTGGTTATCCCATACAGAGCTGTCTTCTGCAAAACCATGAATAAATACCACCGGGAGGCCTTTCCCTGTTACTTTGTAAGAGATAGTTGCATTCCGGAAGATGATGTGTTTTTCTTTCATGTTGATTGCCTGCTGTTATTTCATCAACCTCATTGCAGAGCGGTATATCAATGTTAAAACAAATGGTATAAGCGCATTGTTCATCTGTTGAGGTAAAAAGAACCAGGCTACTAATAATGCAGATAAGGCGATACAGGTAATAAGAAAATATTTTTTTACCCATGATCTGTTGCTGCCAATAAAAAAAGAGATAATGATATGCGTTGGCCATGCCCATAACAGGTTATAATTATTCTTTGTCATGCTGTGGTCGGTTTCAGTCCACATCAGTATAAGAATAATGCCAAGCAATCCTGTCAGGAAGAACAACAGTCCATCCAGTCCTTTCAGAATTGATTGAACCCTTTTATTTTTTGATGAACCCAATATGATGAATAAGACCAACAACGATGAGAAGAAAAGCATGGGTGTGAACCAGGCTGTTTCATCTTTTTTATCAGGTAATGCGTACAGGTTTTGTGAAGACTGAACAAGCTGGCTGTTCCGGCAACTGTCGAACGAACGCATAAGATTATCAGGAAGAAATTCCTGCTGTGAAGCGGTCATTACAGCATCTGTTTTTGCACCCAGTAAAATATCGATACCAAGTTTGCTCCAGTATTGTCTGCCATTGTCAAGGTATTGGTGTATTGCCTGCCGGAACCTTGTATTTACAGGCATAACGGCAGGTAATACAGGTGCAGGTTGTTTGTATTTTATGATGAGGTCTCTTAATCTTGTTGTACAGTTATCTAAAAAGAAATCGTATTTATAGTATTTGTTTTCTTCTTTGAGATTCTCACGAAGGGCGTCCTGTATATTTTTTTTCTCGCCGGCAGAAAGGTTCAATACCTGTTCAGTGATACCACGGTTGGTATCCTGGTAAAGCTGTTTAAAATCTGTGAAACGTTCAATGCTGATATAATATAACAGCTTTCCGCGGGCAAACTTTATATAAAATCCTTCATCATCAAAGTTGAATGTGCCGTAATTGTAAACAATATCAAAATAATCGTTGCCTGCATTGCTGCTGTCAACGATCCTGATAGCGCTGTGTCCAAATAGGGAATACAATTCATCGCCAGGTGTGCAGGTAAGCAATGAAATGCGTAAGTGTGAAGTGTCCTGTGCAGATAGTTTGCCGGTTGACTGGTTTATCAGGATAAAAAGTATTATTAAGCAAATTGCTTTTTTCATAAACCGGTTAAATATACTTATGATGGGAATTGATTACGCAATAATAGGTTATCATCAGCATATTTTCACACCTGCCTGTCGGCAGACAGGTCAGCACATCTTCAAATTAATTACCTGCTATAGTTAGGTGCTTCTTTTGTTATATCAATATCATGAGCATGGCTTTCTCTCATACCTGCATTGCTGATCTTTACAAAAGTTGCCTGCTGCAATGATTTGATATTGTCTGCACCGCAATAACCCATGCCTGCTCTAAGTCCACCTGTAAACTGGTGAACCACTTCACGCAGGTAGCCTTTGAATGCAACACGTCCTTCGATACCTTCCGGAACGAATTTTTTTACATCGTCTTCCACGTCCTGGAAATAGCGGTCGCTGCTGCCTTGTGCCATGGCGCCAAGTGAGCCCATGCCACGGTATTGTTTGAATTTTCTTCCTTCATATATGATCGTTTCACCGGGGCTTTCTTCTGTTCCTGCAAAAACATTTCCCATCATTACACAGGTAGCTCCGGCAGCGAGTGCTTTTACCATATCGCCTGTATAACGGATGCCTCCGTCACTGATGATACCAACATTTTTATTCTTTAAGGCATCGGCCGCCTCCATTACTGCAGTGATCTGCGGAACACCTGTTCCTGCCACAATACGTGTGGTACAGATAGAACCCGGTCCAATACCAACTTTCACTGCGTCTGCCCCTGCATCTGCCAAAGCTTTGGCGCCATCTCCTGTTCCCACATTTCCTGCTATTACCTGTAAATTTTTATAAGACTTCTTTATCTGCTTGAGGGCATCCATTACACCTTTTGTATGTCCATGTGCGCTGTCTAAACAGATAACATCCACACCAGCCGAATGTAACGCTTCAACCCTGCTGAATGTATCGCTTGTAATACCAACGCCTGCGCCTACAAGCAATCTTCCAAAAGAATCTTTAACAGCATTGGGATGGCTCTTTAATTTTAGTATATCGCCAAACGTTATGAGGCCGATCAGTTTGCCGGATCTATTTACAACCGGTAATTTTTCGATCTTATTTTTTTTGAAGATGAGTTCGGCTTTTTTCAGGTCAGTGCCCTCCGGTGCAGTTATCAGGTTTTCACTTGTCATCACCGTACTCACTTTTTGTTTGGGATGATTTTCAAAACGAAGGTCACGGTTGGTCAATATGCCCACGAGCTTATGATTGCCGTCAATGATCGGGATACCACCGATCTTATTTTCCCTCATCAGTCTCAATGCTTCACCAACGGTAGCATCGGGGCTTAGTGTAATGGGATCGAGGATCAACCCGTTCTCACTTCTTTTTACTTTACGCACCTGGTCGGCCTGCTGTTCAACGGTCATGTTTTTATGGAGGATGCCAAGGCCGCCTTCACGGGCAAGTGCAATGGCGAGTTGTGCTTCTGTCACCGTATCCATTGCTGCACTGAGCATGGGTACATTCAGGGTTATTGTTTTTGTAAGCTGGGTTTTGATATCTACATCCCGGGGTAATATCTGTGAGTAGGCAGGAAGCAGGAGTACATCATCGAATGTAAGGCCTTCACCGAAAAATTTACCGGGTTTTGCTTTAGCGGGAGAGTTAATTATTGTTGCCATAGGCGAAGGTAAGGCGAAAAATCTGAATGTTAAAAATCGCAATATATTGACAAGGACGGCGATTTCTCAAAATAAAGCCAGGTGCAGGCTGGGCGGCTTTTAAGAAGCCGGTTTTTGCCCAGGTACGAAAGGATTGCTGCCAGGACAGACTTGGTATTTGTCAATACAATAAATGAACAGGAGTGTATGGGTAATTAAACCATAGTTAATACGTAGTTTATACGTTAATTTAACGTATAAACTACGTATTAATAACGTATAAACTGTTAATCAACCTGAACTTCATATAAACTTGTAGATTTTCCCCGGCATACTCATAATAATGCCTTTCATTTCCAGCATCAGCAATGCCTGGGCAACAGCACTGCTGCTGAGATTGCTTTGCAGGTATAATTCATCGATGGGAATGGTTCCTTTTTCCTGTATGATGCTGCTGATGATCTTTTCATCGGCTGTTAACTCTATGAAAAGTTCTCTTTGATTTTTTGAAACCGGTTTTACTTTTTCTTTCCAGTTCATTATTTCAAGCAGGTCTCCTGCTCCTGTGATCAGCGAGGCCTTATTGCTGCTGATAAGATAATTACAGCCTTCGCTTTTATTATCGGTCGTTCTTCCCGGTATGGCAAACACATCTTTGTTATAACTGTTTGCCAGTTCAGCAGTGATAAGTGATCCTCCTTTTTTAGCGGATTCAATTACGATCAATGCATCACATATACCTGCAACAATGCGGTTTCGTTTTGGAAAATTCTGTTTGTCGGGTTTGCTGTTGCTTTTGAAATCAGTAAGCAATCCTCCCTGCTGTACCATTTGTTTTGCGAGTGATTTGTTTTGCAGTGGATAGATGGAATCCAGGCCGTGCGCCAATACAGCCACAGTTGCTAAATTGTTTTTTATGGCGGCCTTGTGGGCAATGGTATCAATGCCAAAGGCAAGGCCGCTGATGACAAGTATATTTTCTCCTGAAAGATCCTCTACCAGTTTTTCACAAACGCGTTTTCCATAATCAGAATTATTTCTTGTACCAACAATGGCAATGATCCTGGAAGTATTGAGATCTGCATTGCCACGGTAATATAACAAAGCCGGGCTGTCATAACAGTTGAGTAAACGTTGAGGATAATTCTTGTCTGAAATGAATAACGGGGTTATCTTATACTTTTCAATGAAAGTGATCTCCTGTTCCGAAATAGTGAAATCGGTAAACCGTTTGATATTACCGGCTCTTACAGAACCAATGCCTTCGATCTTTTCCAGATGTTTTTTCGGGGCTTTAAAAACGGAAGCTGCATCACCATAAGTACTGATCAGCGTTTTTGCGTGTACGTCACCAATATTAGGGACGCAGGTAAGGGCTACCTGGTATAGCAGATCATTGTTCATAATGTACGGGTGAACAATGATAAGGAAAAATCAATTACCTGTAATGCTTAATTCCGTCCTTCGGTTCAGTGCTTTTCCCTGTTCTGTATCGTTGGATGCGACGGGTTTGCCGGCCCCAAAACCTTTTGAACTTATGCGTTTTGGATCGATGCCCCTGCTGGTAAGATATGCGCTCACTGACTTTGCCCTGTTCAGGCTGAGAGTAAGATTGTCAGCATCTTTTCCCACATTATCTGTATGACCGCTGATCTGTATGGTTGTTTTCGGATTTTCATTCATCATAGCCACAACCTTATCCAGTTCATAAAGCGAAGCCGGTTTTAATTCGTATTTCTTCACATCGAAGAAAATATTTTTAAGTACAATGGAAGCGCCTGCTTCTATCGGTTGTAGCGGGATATTGATCACAAGCGATGAATCCATTTCATCCTTATTAACCAAAGAAAAATTATCAGAATAGAATAAATAGCCCTTCCTGTTCACGTTAAAAGCATAGTCTTTTCCAACAGGCAATGTTACCAGGTAATTACCATCCTCATCTGTTTGTAATTTGGATATGGTCCTTCGGTTACTGATATCTGTTAGTTGTACTGTTGAAGGCAATCCCGCATTTGTTTTTTTATCAAACACTTTTCCTTTTACCCAAAGCGTCCGGTCTGCACGGATATCTTCCCTTAATTCAAGTTTATACAGGTCAAGGCCGCCTCTTGAATCACTTCTTTCACTGGCATAGTAAGCTGTTTTGCCATCGGAAGCAACGATCAATGAACCCTCATCATCGATGGTATTGATGGGGTAGCCGAGATTTTCAGGCTTGCTCCAGGTGCTGTCGTCGATCTTCTTTGAGAAAAAAAGATCTGTCATGCCATAGCCCATATGGCCATTGCTGTTGAAATACAGGGTTTGATTATCGGCGTGGATGAATGGGCAGCCTTCGTCAGCCGTAGTGTTAATAACGGGGCCCAGGTTTACAGGCCTTCCCCATTTGCCATTCGATTGCCGGTGTGATACCCAGATATCCCTTCCACCGAAACCACCAGGCTGGTTACTCGAAAAATAGAGGTCTTTTTTATCAGGTGAAAGCGATGGGGATGACTCCCAGAAATCTGTATTTATGATGGCGCCCATGTTCTCGGGCTCTGTCCAACTGCCATTTTTTGTTTTGTATGCGATATAGAGGTCACAGCTTCCCTGTCCTTCAGGATAATTACAGCCGGTGAATATCAGCCATTGGCCATCCTGTGAAATATTCTGTGCACCTTCATTAAAATTTGTATTGATCTTGCCACCCACAGGTATAGCTTTGCTCCAATGCCCATCCTGGAAATTACTTTCGTAAAAATCTTCGTCATTATCCTGCCTGCGGGTAAAGATCATTTTGCTTCCATCAATGGTAAGTGAAGGAAAATATTCCAGGGCTTTTGAATTTATACTGTCGCCAAGGTTTTGTGGTGCAAAAACATAGTTACCTGCAGGATGTTTTTTTTCATAGTCTACAGCAAATTCAAAAACAGATCTGCGGTAGTTGCCGGCTTTTATACTTTGTGGATTGAGTGTTGGATTGGAAAGGAATTCATTTACTGCTGCAAGGGCTTTTGAGAAACTGCCGGTGCCTGCAAGTGAGATGGAATATGGGAGCAGGTATGTTTTTGAATAAACAGGGTCCATGTTCATGGCGATCTCAAAATCCTTTACCGAAGCACTGTAATTTTTCAGCTCTGCGTATATGCCTGCACGTGAAAGAAAAACATCTACAAATTTCGGGTCGAGTTTAAGCGCTTCATCCAGGTGAGCAATGGCCTCTTTGTATTTTCCTTCCTGGGCTTCTTCATAGGCCGTACCATAGATCTCCCCGGCTTTTTTATTTACTTTTTCGGGGTCATACCATTGCGCATAAGTTGTGGAACAGGCAAAACATACAATCAAGGCCGGCAGAATATTATTGAAAAGGGAATGGCTGATTTTTTTCATTGTTGGATATGTTGGATGAAGGTAAAACTAAAAAATTAACCTGTGATTGAAAGAAAGTTAAAAAACGTCTTATCGAAATCATATAGCCTCGACAACATAGGTACATAGATCACATAAGTTTTATTTTAAAGTTTTCTATGTGATCTATGTGCCTATGTTGTCAAACAGTTTTTTTAATATTAAACTATGGTACATTAATGTATTTGTGTATCTGCAGTGATAGCTCCCACTTTGGGTTTTGTTTGATATATTCTATGATCAACGGAGTAACTGTTGAAGCTTTATCCCATTCCGGTTGCAGGTATAATTTACAGGAAGGGGGTACAAGAGCGGCATATTTTTCTGCCCATTCAAAATCTGATTTGTTGAAAATAACAACTTTAAGTTCGCTTGCATGAGGTATGATGCCCGGCAGCGGAGCTTTGAATTTTTTTGGCGAGAGGCAGATCCAGTTCCAGTTGCCGCTTAAAGGATGTGCACCTGATGTTTCGATATTTGTTTCCAATCCTGCATCCTGCAAGGCTTTGGTAAGTGCATCTAAATTATGCATCAAAGGTTCACCACCGGTTATTACAACAAGTTTAGCTGCTGTCTGCTTAACAAGCGAAACAAGCTCACTTACTTTCAGCAGGGGATGCCTGGATCCGTCCCAGCTGTCTTTTACGTCACACCAAACGCAACCAACATCACATCCACCAAGCCTGATAAAATATGCTGCCCTTCCCTGGTGGTATCCTTCGCCCTGTAATGTATAGAAATGTTCCATTACAGGGAGCGATTGTTCAATATTTACCGGCAAAGTATTCAAAGATGATTTGTCTGTTTTCGGGTTAATTATTTTTCTGCATGTATGCGTTGTAGGTATTCATCAGCAATGCAGCGATCGTCATAAGGCCTACGCCACCCGGGACAGGTGTTATATAACTGCACTTTGCTGCCACGTTGTCAAAGTCAACATCTCCCTTTAAAGCGAACCCGGATTTTTTTGTTGCATCCGGTACCCTCGTTATACCCACATCTATCACTACTGCATTCTCTTTTACCATATCAGCTGTCAGGAATTTCGGCTTGCCCAATGCAGCTACAATGATATCCGCCTGCAGGCAAATACTTTTAAGATCTTTTGTGCGGCTATGGCATATCGTTACTGTACAGTTGCCGGGATTGGTATTCTGGCTTAATAAAATACTCATTGGCCTTCCAACTATATTACTCCTGCCGATGACCACTGCATGTTTTCCCGAAGTGTCAATTTTATAATGTTCAAGCATGAGCATGATGCCATAAGGTGTTGCGGGAATGAATGCAGGAAGTCCCTGCACCATTTTTCCTGTACTCAACGGGTGAAAACCATCAACATCTTTTGCCGGATCAATAAGATTGATCACTTTCTCTTCACTGATATGAGCAGGAAGTGGCAATTGTACCAATATGCCATCTATATCATCATTCGTATTAAGCGCTGTAATTGTTTTTAATAACTGTTCTTCAGGAACTGATTCTTCCAGCCTTACAAGACTGCTTGTAAAACCTACTTCAGCACAGTTCCTGATCTTGCTGGCAACATAGGTCTCACTGGCACCGTTATTTCCTATCAATACTGCTGCTAAATGCGGCGCTCTTTTACGGGAATCTTTTAATGAAGCTAATTTTTCTTTAAGGATGTCCTTTACAGATTGTGAAACAATTTTTCCGTCTAAGATTTTCATGGCGCAAAAGTAAATAACTAAAGTTTATTTACCCTTACAGAATCAGTTAATCACATATGAAGCTTTCTTCATGAATTTAACTAATTTGGTATGGTAAACTGTGCACTTTGAGAAAACGGGTAATCTTTTTTTTTCTTTTGATCTTTTTTGCTGGCCTGGAGGGATCAGCTCAATCATTGCGTTACCCACTCAGTATGCCATATATAAGCCTTGGTGCATACAGCAAACAACAGGCTGACGTATTCTCATTCGGTAATAACCAGGCAGCACTTGCTGCAATAAAAAAAGCAGGGATCGGGGTCTATGGCGAGCGAAGATTCATGCTTACAGAAACCAGCCTCTATGCACTTGCTGCAGCCATACCTACTTCACTGGGTAATTTCGGCGTGCAATTGAATTATTCCGGATTCAAAAATTTCAACGATAATAAGATTGGGCTGGCTTATAGCCGCAGTCTTGGAAACAAAGTTGACATAGGCGTGCAATTTAATTATTATGGTTACCGCATTCCCACTTATGGAAATGCATCTACTGTCAGTTTTGAAGCCGGTGCCCTCATTCATTTCACTGATAAACTCTGTGGAGGCATACATGTATATAATCCAGTGGGTGGTAAGCTTGGTAAATCTGGTGACGAGAAACTTGCTGCCGCCTATAAGATGGGAGCAGGCTATGATGCTTCAGAAAGTTTTTATGTGAGTGCAGAGATAATCAAAGAAGAAGATAAACCGGTGAATGTTACCGGTGGGATACAATATATGTTCATCTTTCCAGCACATTGGGATCCTAAGCTTAGAATTCCACGTGGACAAGTTGTCGCG
>JADMIO010852303.1_pt1 | contig 75284 bp, 58 predicted proteins | sample 8958161 | NCBI WGS metagenome assembly JADMIO01 (sample SAMN16585339, study PRJNA669376) | soil metagenome | isolation source: Crop rotation soil | place: USA: Cullars Rotation, Alabama | collected 2011 | reverse complement strand
TCTTCCAGGTCCAGCCGTTGGGCAGCGTGGTCGCGCCCGATACGTCGTCCGTCTTCACCGCCTTCAGGTCGGGAGGGGGGGGGAGCAGGCCCAAATCGACGGTCTGATCCGAGGGATTCGCCGCGGTAAGGGTAGTGGTGGAAGACAATCCGTTGGAATCATTGGCGGTGGTGCTACCCGGGGCATTCGTGGTGGTCGCGCCGGTCCCCGCCGGAAGGTTGGAGAAGGTGATCGTGTAGTCGCCCAGGGGTAGGTTATTGAATTGGTACTTGCCGTTGGCGTCGGTAGTCTGCGTAGTTACATAGCCGGCAGGGAGGTTCGCGCCGGCGATGGTGACAGTCACGCCCGCGACGCCGGGCTCACCCGCATCCTGGATGCCGTTGCGGTTGCTGTCCTGCCAGACGATATCCCCGATGGACCCGGGCGTCACGAAGCCGAAGTCGATCGTCAGATTATGTTCGTCGATGCCGAGCGTGATCGGAAGGTTGGTGACGTTGCTGTCCTTGTCCGGCGTGGTCGTATTCGACGGCGAAGCCACATAGCCTGCCGGAGGCACCACGTCCACGTAATACGTGGCCGCGCAAAGGCCGGTAAACAGGTAGTTGCCGTTGGCGTCCGTCGTCTTACTAGTTATGAAGTGATGCTGGTTATCGTATAGGTTGAGGGTGACGCCCGGGATACCAACTTCGGTCGCGTCCTGGATGCCGTCGTGGTTGCCGTCCAACCATACGAAGTCGCCGAGGGTACCGTCGCAAGGCGAGAGATAACCAAAGTCGATGGTCTCATCGATGCTGGAGTTGGTGGCAAGCGTTACCACTGCCGGGCTGCCATTGCTATCGTTGGCCGTGGTGCTGCCGGCGGCATTGTTGGTGGTCGGGGTCCAGCCTGCCGGCACGCCACTTACGATAACGACGTAATACGTGCCGGCCTTCAAGCCGGTGAACTGGTAGTAGCCGTCCTGACCGTTGTGGGGCCCGGTGGTTGTGGTGGCAACAACGTTGCCCGCGCTGCAAGCAGCGTCCAAGCAGAGACTGACGCTGACGTTGTTAATGCCAGGCTCGCCGGCATCCTGAATGCCGTTGCGATTGAGATCATGCCAGACGAAATCGCCGACCGCGCCCTGGGCGGGCGGCACGTATCCAAAGTCGATGGTGTTGTCGGTGGTGTTGTCAGGGAGAATGACCTGGGCGGGGCTTTCATTGCTATCGATGGTGGTATCGGAACCGACATGGCTAGTGCTGGCTGTGAAGCCCGCAGGCAGGGTAATGGCATCGACGGCTACATAATAGGTACCGCCGAAGAGTCCCGTGAAGTGATATAAGCCGTTGGCATCCGTGGTGGTGGTGGCGATTTTGTTCTGAAGGCTGGCGTCGGAGTAGAGGTTCACCATGACGTTCGGGATGCCGACTTCGCCGTTGTCCTGGAGTCCGTTTCCGTTGGCGTCAACCCAAACGAAGTCTCCGATGGCCGCGGTGCCGCGGGGCGTGTAGCCGAAATCGATGGTCTGATCCTGGGAGGAGTCGGTGGCGAGGGTAATGGCCATCGAGGGATTGGGATTACTGTCGATGGTGGTGTCGTTACCCTGGGTAGTGGGACTTGGGACAAGTCCGGTCAGGGCGTTCTGGTTATTGTTGATGCAAACGTAAAAGGTGCCTGCGGAGAGGCCCGTGAACTGGTAGTGGCCCTGGTTGCCGTTGAAGGTGGCGGTGGTGGTGGTTGCGAGGGCAGGGCCTGTGCAGGTGGAGTTATTGCTGAGGGTCACGGCGACGCCGTTGATACCGGGCTCGCCGGCGTCCTGGATGCCGTTATGGTTGGTGTCCTGCCAGACGAAGTCGCCGATGGCGCCGGAGGAGGGGGAGCCCTGAAGACGCTCGCCGGCGAGTGAAAACTGGCCAAAGGGTTGCATGTCCGCGACGACGGTCTCCGTCAATGCGAAGGTGTTGGCTGTGGGTCCGGGGCCTGTGATCAAATCGAACTGGCCGTCGCCGGAGTGTGTGATGGTGCCAACCAGCGTACCCGTGCCGAACAACGTGTTCGAGTCGTCGACGTAGCCGGTGTAGGTCGCCGTGACTAATCCGTTGAGGGTGTCAGCGGCCGAGAACTTCATGGGGCCGGTGCCAGTGAAGTTGGTGTCCGACCAGGTAACCGTGAGTTTGCCGCCCGTTGAACCTGCAACGATGAAGAAACCCAGAAGGATCTGAGGAGGAGTTTGGGCAGGCTTCGACTGACCAGAGACGATATTGATGCTGAAGTCGCCAATAGTTCCAGCCCAGAGCAGCTGCCCGGGCTGAAGATTCACGAAGGCAGAAGTGCAAGCGCCGGTGCACGTTACCGTCCCCGCACCGGACGAATCGATGATCGCAGAATTCCCAAGAGTATCGGCGATTTTTATGGCCGGCGGGGTTGCCGCAAAACTCAGAGAAGTTAGTGCGAAAAACAGGACTACAGTAAACAGGATGCGAATCGAAGTATTCACGTTTGTCATCTGATCTGAATCTCCGCTGTGGGCCTCTGGTGCTTTTTGGTTCAGGCCGGCCGATGCAATCCGAGCGCCAGTTTCTGTGCTGCTGATAACAATAGGACTTGCGGGAGCTTAGAGGGTCGGGGTGAGCGAGTTTAGGGGGATTCTCCCTAATTATTGGGCGGACATGGGAAGTGAAATACAAACAAGTAAGAGTCAAACTGAATCAGTAGGTAAATGCGAGTGCAAAAAGTAAAACCCGAGGGGCCGCCTCACGGCGGCACCTCGGGCTCCAGTTACGGCGGGTGCTGCTGTTTACGCCTTCGGATGGCGCCGGAGACGCGAAGCGCACAGGGCTAGAACAGTACCGAAGAGAGCAACGCCCAACGGCTCAGGAACGCCAGACGTGATGCTGTCGTCGGTGCTGAAAGACGTACCAGTTCCTCCAGACGTGAAGATGTCGTGGAGGGTCAAGGAATAAAGAGCCGTCGTCGTGCCTGTGGCCGGACCTGAGGTAGTGTCGGCCCCGCCGGGAGCCTTGAACGGACCGATCGTGCTGATCAGGTTTGCTTCTGTGAAGATCCCGTTATTGTCGTCGACGTAGGCGCTGGAAGTCGTCGTTCCGTCTCCGGTGATGTTGGCACTGAAGTGGTGCCGAAAACCGTTGGGGTCAACGGAGGGAGGTAACGCGAAGTCGACATCGCTGAAGATTACTTCGAGATTGTCTGTTGTGCATCCCAGGCCAGTGCAAGTAGCCGAATTGACCCCGAGATCGAGACCGAACGTGGGTGTTTGTGTATTGGGCGAAAGGCTGGTACCGCTGGAAATGCTGACGGCCCAACCGTTGATCGAACCGGTCACCGTCAACACGCCCGTGAATGGGTTAATGTCGCCGACGAGACCACTGCAAGCGCTGAGAACCTGATCGTCGAACGTGCAGGAGAAAGCGCCGCTTTTGACTGTCATTTCAGAACTTGTCGTAGCCGTAGCCAACTGGCTTCCGCCCACCACAAGCATTAAGCCTATAATCCATGCTTTCACGTTATGTTCCTCCAATGGCGCAAATTACCTTGAGTCTTCCCCGCCGCGTGTGCATCTGGGGAGCCCATACCAGGGCAAGTCGATAGCCAAAGGGCATGGTTCGATCCATCAGATTTGTTTTCAATGGTTTGAAGCTCGCGTTCCTGCTGCTCAAACGATTTCCCAAATGCGAGAATTGCGGACACAATACTAACCCTTAGAAACATTTCAGTGGGACGCTCCGACAATGTCCTGAGCGAGTTTCGCTTCAGGGGCATTCGGGTTGAGTCTCAGAGCAGCCTGCAAGGTGGTCCGACTGTGCTGGCGGTCGCCCGCCTTGGCATAGGCCATCGCCAAGTGGTACTTCCAGACGGCCCTATCGTGGGCAGCAGCCTTCTCGAGGTACTTGACAGCCGATGTGTAGATTCCCTTTCGATACAGGATCCAGCCCATGGTGTCGGCATACGCGGGCTGGTCTGGGGCAAGTTCGACGGCCCTCTGGGCATTCTTCAGCGCCTCATCGAGGCTGCCATCAGATTCGGAGAGCAAATACGCGAGGTTATTGGCAGCCTGGGCCTGGCTGGGATCGAGATCAAGGACTTTCTTATAATGCGTGATTGCCGCTCGAGGATCCCCTTTGGCTTCGGCAAGAAGGCCGAGCCACATGTGAGCGGTGACATTGTTTGGTTGCACAGCCAAAACGCTTTTCGCATGGGTTAGACCATCATCGTAGTGGTGCTCCATGTAGTCGAGCTGGGCAAGAGACAAGTCGGCCTGAGTGGATTGCGGGGCCGCGGCCTTCGCGGCCATGAAGGCCGGTCGGGCGCGAGTTCGGTCGCCGCTGGCGAGGTACATCAAACCCAGATAATTCTGAATCGGCTCCGAGTTCGGGACGGCTGCCGCGTACTCCCTCACTTTCTCAAGCGCTGCCTGACTCGTGCCCTGCAGATTGTACGAGGCCGCGATGGCCTGCAATACGCGCAAATCGGCAGGTGCAGCCTTCTGAGCTTCCTGTAGGGGTGCACGAGCTGCCGGTGCATTCCCGGCTCGTATTTTCCATAGGCCGTCCTGCAGAAGGAATTCCTGGTTTCGCTGGCGACTGAGACCGGCGTCGATTTCCTTCCTCATCTCGATCATGTCGCCCTTGAGCCACAAAGCCCAATTGCGTTCGATAAGGAAGGCGATCGTGCTCTTTTGCGGCGCCAAGGCACCGTCGAGAGTGTCGAGAGCCGCTTGTGCGTTCTTTTCAGCGATGAGCTCTTGCGCCAGTTCGATACGAACGGGCAGCAACGTTTTGTTCAGCCGGAGCGCCTCGGAAAGCTCTTCCCGGTAGGCGAGCGATTCGCCGCGGAGCTTCTTAATCTGCGCGCGAAGATAGTGGGCTTCAACCAACGAAGGATTGAGCTTCGCGACCAAGTTGAGGTCGGCGTCCGCAGCCTGCAACTCGCGCCTATCAATCAGGATTTCGCTGCGCTGCAGCAGAGCTTGCGTATCACGGGGGTTTTTCTTGAGTGCGGCATTGAGCACACGATCCGCATCACGGATCCGGTTCAGGGTGCGGTAGGCCGCTACCAAATAGGTTCTTGCCTGGCGCTCACCGGGATCGGCTCGAACGACGTTCTCCAATTCGCGGACTGCGTCTTCACGACGGCCATCCCGGAAAAGGAACAACGCAAATGCCGACTTATTACCGGGTAAATTAGATAACGCTTTGAAACCTGCTTCCGCCTCGGATTTCCTGCCCACCTTAAGTTGCAATCTTGCGAGATAAGTCACGGCGGCTGCGTTCTTGCTATCCAGCGCCAGAGCCTTACGCAGCTCCGGCTCGGCCTCCTGCAGGCGGTTTTGCGCTATATAGAACTGAGCCAGGATATTGTGAGCATCGACGGATTTAGGCAGGGTCGTGGTGGCGCGTATCAGTACTTCTTCGGCGCCCTTGATGTCTTTCAGGTGAAGCTTGATTCTCGCCAGTAAGACGAGGTTATCAATGTCGCCGGGAAACCGGGTTGTAGAATCCTCGAGCAGCTGGATGGCTTCCTCGGACCTTCCCATCTTGGCCTGTACTAATGCCAGTGTGTTGACGGTTTCGGCGTTATTGGCGCCGTCCTCCATCAAGCCCTTCAAACGGCCCTGCGCGTCACCCAAAATCGACTGATCGTTAGTAGCTGCCATTAATTCTGACAGGCGGAGTTGCGCTCCCGAATGCTTCGGATTTACATCAAGAGCTTTGCGAAAAGACGCAACGGCTGCGCGCAAGTCCTGAAGGCCCAGACTGGCCATACCGGATTGGTAAAAAACCTCGGCGTCATTCGGCTTGAGGCTGCCGGCATTTCGGAATTCGATCAACGCGCGGTTGTAGTCGCCCGCTTGCAGATACGCGCGGCCGCGCGCGAGAAAGTGGTCTCTCTTGGCTTCCGGAGACCTGGCACAAGCAGCCACCAGAACAGTCAAGAGAATTAAACCGTAAGCGGTATTTGGCATCTTCGGCATGATGAATTTCTGCTGCCTCGTCTTTTGTTGGCCCAATTGGGCGGTGGTCTTCGCGACCTATCTTCCGCCGTGTCCCCCGAGCACAATTCGAACTGTCTGAAAAATAATCGCCAGGTCAAAAGTCAGAGACATATTTTTCAGATAGAACAAATCGTACTCGAGTTTATTAGAAGCATCTTCGACGCTCGATCCGTATCGATACTGCACCTGGGCCCAACCGGTAAGTCCGGGTCGGACGGAATGTCGCTCGTCATAATAGGGAATGCACTTTCGCAACTCGTCCACAAATTGGGGGCGCTCCGGACGCGGTCCGACAAAGCTCATCTCGCCGCGGATCACGTTAATGAATTGGGGCAACTCATCCAGGCGGTATTTCCGCAAGAAGCCGCCGACCCGGGTTACGCGAGGGTCGTTATGGGCGGCCCAACGGGCTCCCGTACCCTTCTCTGCATCGGCTGACATGGAGCGGAACTTCAGGACTTCGAAGCACTTTCCCATGCGCCCTACGCGCGTTTGCTTGTACAGCACTGGGCCCTTCGACTCCAGCTTTACGACAATTCCAATCAAAAACATGACCGGCAGCGATATTGCCAAGCCCAGCAAACCTGACGCAAGATCCAGAATACGTTTCACCACCTCGGTGAAAGTGGAACGATGAAACCCGTCCGAGAAAACGAACGAACTCGGTCTCACGGCGCGCAGTGAGATCCGGCCGGTGAGCGCGGACAGCGCTTCCGGCGCGTCTTCGACCCGGACGCCTTGTACTTTCAACCTGACAAGCGCGCGCGTCGGCAAGATCCCGCGGCGATCGTCGAGTGCGACGATGAGCCTGGAAATCGAATGTTGAGCGGCGAGTGCTTCGATGTCGTCGGTGGACCCGATCACCGACGTCTCAGCCACCGCTATCGCCCCGGGGCCAACGGCGGCATTGCCGATGAATCCCTTCATCTGTATTCCCAGATCTCCACGGCGCTCGATTTCCGAGGCCAAGGCCAACGCCAACTCACCGGTACCGAGAATCGCGACGCGCTGGCTGGGAGCGGCCATCTGCCACACCTGGTCCAGGATTCGCCGGCTCAGGATGACAAAGCCAGTGGAGAGTAACATGGCAATGATGAAGACTCCCCGCGACAGAAGCAAACTTGGAAAGCAGAAGTAGACAAATCCCAGTAACAGGCTGGCGGCCCCCAGCGATTGTTCGATCCGGAGGACTCGCTCCACGGCACTGTATCCAATGCTCAAATCGTACAGTTGGTTCCAATAGAAACAGGAGATACATACTGCGACAACAATCAAACTTTGAACGGCAAAATCAGGAAAAGAAATATACAGCGACAGCTCGACAGGGTTGCCCCAGAAACGCAGACGGATAGCGCACAGAAGCGACAGCAGGATGAGAGTCGCCTCGGTCAGCATCAACAGGAGGCTTTTGGCCGATACGTATTGTCGAAAGATCTGAACCATATATTAGAAACTGAATCGCTTTACCTGACCACCGGCTGAGGAGTCCAATCGAGCGAAACACGAACGGTGTGAACGGCGAGATTGGTGGCTGCTCCCAGGTACATGCCTGAATTGTGAGTGTAGGAATATTGGGCGCCAACCGAGGTTTGGCGATCCAGGCTGGCGGCGATCCCACCTGAGACCGTCCATCCCGACAGGTCAGCGAAGCCGTTACCGCGGATTTGTTGCTGACCGGCACTGGATTGCACGCTCCATTTGCTGCCAGGTCGGCGCCAACTCCAAGTCCCGGTGGCGCTCGCGTTGTTTCCCGCCGCGAAGCCGTATGGATCGGCTCCGGTCCTGCTGTAGCTAGCCACGAAGGTATGTTGATAGGTTCGCAAGCCGATCGATCCGCCTCCGACCATCGGCGTGGTAGCGGGCGGAGCAAAAACCTGGTTGATCGCGTGCGTCACCGATCCACCACCGAAGGCGCTGAGAAACCAGTGCTGCCCCATCTTCCGCCCAATGGAAACCGACCCCGTAGTTACATATGCCGATTGATAACGATTGGTCACGTAGCTCTCGTTTGCGCTTAAGCCAACCGTAGTACGAGGAGAGAGCGAGTATGAAATCCCAACGCCGGCGTTCAGGCCGGTGCTGCGAGGCAAAGGAGTGAATTGCGTGGCAGCGCCTGGCTGGCCAGTGTCGATTCGAAACTGGCCGGCGGCGGAAAAGCCGGAGAGTTGCACGCTGAGTCTCGAAGAATAGCTATATGTCAAGCCAGCGTCCGCCGAATAGGTAATCGCACGGTTACCCACTAGTAGAACCTTGGCCGGCGAATCGAACTGAGGTGAAGAAAGAACCTGGTTGGCGACTTGAGCATTGGTGAAATTGGATATCGAAAAGGTGGCGGCCAGATCATCGAAACTGAGCGGCAGTTGGGACACGACACTCAGCGATGAGGGCTGACTGAGGAGTTGGATGCGAGTGTTATCCTGGCCAGTGCCGGCGAAATGGAAGGACCATTTGGGGCCCAGTTGACGGGAATACCCGAAGGAGAGGCTCTGGCTACGCCCGTTCAAATCAGAGTTCCGCACCAGTCCAGTGAAACCACCGGAATAGAGCAACGAGAAATTCGTACGTCCACGATGATGTTGCCAACCCAAGGAAAAATTAACTCCATAATCAATGTCGCCACCGATCGATTGGAACGCGGGAGGTGGAACACCAAGTCCCGAGGAAAGCGGAAAGAGCGAAGTGGAATATCCTGAATAGATGCCGATGCCGTTCAGATGCAGGCCGCCCACTGAGCCGCTTTTGAAGTTGACCTGATCCAGCAGCGATTGGCCGGAAAGACAGCCAGAGCCGACGAGCAATACGGCGCCGACAAAACCAAACATTTTGATCATCTTATTTCGTCTGCTCCCCTTCTCCGCCGCAAGCGCTATCGGGTCGGCCGTCGCCACCGGGCCTGGCCCGCGTTTCGGGTATTCGCGGCGTTGGCAGGATTCGTTCATCCAAAAATTCCCGTTGTCCTTGGGTAGGCAATTCTCCGGCCACGAGATCAGCGACACCCAGGTTCAGTTCTCCGCACCCTCCGGATCATTTCTTTGCACAATTTGCGAAACTTTGTCGTGACGTTCTTGGACCGCGATGGCGGCGGTGTGGACGCAAACAGAGAGACTTGGCTGTAGACGTGCTTAGGTTCGGGTTCCAGATGGGGATTGCCCTTACTGCCTCTTCAAAAGGCTTCGCCGCAGGCAATGTCAAATTCAGTGCCTGGATCCAGATTATTGCAATTGTCATCCTCGTATTCCTTTTGTATGTAGGCGTAATTGCGGATCTGGCGGTCGAATGGTGGACCGTCGATGCCTCATCTTACGGCATGCTGGTCCCGCCAATCGCTTGCTATATCATGTGGTTGCGTCGCGAGGGGATTCTCGCAACTCAGGCTCGGAGAAATTATCTCGGCTTGGGGCTGTTGGGATTGGGATGTTTGCTGCTGTTGGGCGGAAAACTTTCGGCCGAGTTCTTCCTGGCTCGAATTTCCTTTGTCTTCGTGTTGGCTGGGCTGGCGTGGACCTTCTGGGGAAGCGATCGATTTCAGAAGCTGGTGTTTCCGCTGATTCTCTTAGGAACCATGGTTCCTCTTCCAGGGATCATCTACAACGTTCTAGCCGCGCCGCTTCAGTTATTTGCATCAAGCGTAGCTGCGAATTTGGCGCAGATCCTTGGCGTATCCATCTACCGGGACGGGAATATCATTCATTTGGCCGGCATATCGCTAGGCGTAGCGGAAGCGTGTAGCGGGCTGAATTCTCTTTCGGCGCTGGTGGTCGGGTCCCTTCTGCTCGGGTATCTGGAAGACGCCACGGTTTTCGGCCGCACGTTGCTATTCGTGCTGTCTGTACCGCTGGCGATTTTAGTGAACATAGTGCGCGTGACGGGAACGGCGGTTTTGGCGGACTATCAGATGGAGTTTGCCATGGGTTTCTACCATATGCTCTCTGGTTGGCTGGTGTTCGTCCTTGGTTTTGGGATGCTCTGGCTGCTCGCCAAAGGCGTTTCGCGGCTGACCCGTCGAATCAGGGTGACGATTTGATGAAAGATCGCATTTCGTGGCATTTTGCAGGTGTTTGCCTGTTGCTGACAGCGACATTGACGGTTTTGCAACTGACCGCGCGTCGGATATCGGAGAATCTCGCGGCTCCGTTGAGTTCCATCAGCAGGAACGTGGCGGGATACATCGGAGTGGACGATCCCCCTTTGGATGACCACAGTTTGCATGCGCTGCAGCCCAGCAGCTATCTCTCTCGCACCTACTCAAAAGGCAACCTGAAGGCAAACCTGTTCATCGCGTTTTATGAGCAACAGCGTGCCGGAGAGAGCATGCACTCTCCCAAGCACTGTCTACCCGGATCCGGCTGGGAAATTTGGAATTACGGCACTGCCACCGTACCTGTGAAGGCGCGGAGTTTCGACGTTAACAAGTATTCGATCAGCCGAGAGGGTCAACGCCGGCTGGTTCTCTATTGGTATCAGTCGAAAAAGCGAATTATCGCGAGCGAGTATGCTGGGAAAATTCTATTGGCCAGGGACACTCTCCTGCAAAACAGCACAGCCGCCGCAATCGTACGAATCGTGGTACCGGATCAAGCGGGCGCTCTGGAAGAGGGGCGCGCTCTGGCGGTAGGGATAATTCCCGAAGTGGAGCGCTGCTTTGGGCCGTAAGTTCTGAACGAAACTAATAGTACTAGAACGCTGCAGTTTTCTCATGCGTTTGGATAGCGGGTTGCAGTATTGTGGAGCTACATGGCACAAGGGAACAAGAGCCCTTCGTTTGGGCGCGGTGCGGTGATGGGTGCGGGCGGGATGCAAGTTGCTCCCGAGCACTACCTGCGAATCATCTGGCACCGCAAGTGGCTGGTTTTAATTACGTTTGTGGTGTGTTTGGCAGGTACGATCGCGTATTCCTACCGTTTAGCCGACCGGTATCAATCGGAAACCCTGATTCTGGTGGACCCCCAGAAAGTTCCCGACGCTTATGTGAAATCTACAGTCACCGGCGACATTCACAATCGCCTGGGGACGTTGTCCCAACAGATTCTCAGCGCCACCAGACTGCAAAAAATCATTGATAATTTGAATCTTTATCCGAGAGAGCGGAAGACTATGGCGCGCGAGGATATTTTGTCCGCGATGCGCAAAGACATCTCGGTGAACGTGGTGAGCGACTTCGGTGCCGCTCAGGATTTGCAGGCTTTCAAGATCACCTATACCGGATACGATCCACGGCTGGTGGCGCAAGTAGCCAATGAACTGGCGACGCAGTTCATTGACGAAAATTTGAAAGCGCGGGAGTTGCAGGCAAGCGGAACCAACGAGTTTCTTCAAAGCCAGCTGCAAAACAGCCGCAAGGTCCTGGAAGGTCAAGAGGCAAAGCTCCGCGACTTTCGGATGAAGCATATCGGAGAAATGCCGGAACAACAGAACGCCGATCTTCAGATTCTGGGACAACTCCGTTCTCAGCTCCAACTCGAGGGTGAGGCCCTTGCCCGCGCAGAGCAGCAGAAGACATATTTCCAATCTATGTTAGGGCAATCGTCGGCGCAGGTCATTGATCTCGATGAAGCAGGACCAAGGTCTGCCGAATCATCCGCGAAAGGGCAAACCAAGACGAATCCGATGGTACCGCAACAGTCGAAACTGGATACGTTGCGGGCACAGTTGACAGCATTGCAGGCACGCTATACCGATCAGCATAGAGAGGTTCGAAGAGTAAAACAGGAAATTGCGGATGAGGAGAGCCGACAGAAATCGGCTAGTCTGGCGCCAGCAATCGAAGAGCCCGCGGCGCAGGGTCCAAAAGTCGAACCGGTCCTCGCGACTCAAACAGCCGTCACCAGACGGGTTACGAGCAATTCAAATCCCGTGATCCAATCGCAGCTTAAGAGCGTGGAAGACGAAATTGTCAAGCACAAGCAGGAACAGCAGCGATTAAACAAGTTCGCGAATGAATACCAGGCCAAGCTGGAGGCCATTCCTGTTCGGGAACAGGAAATCGCGGATCTTGTGAGGGACTATGAAATCTCAAAGGCTCATTACCAACAGCTTCTGAACAACCAGCTTTCCGCGGAAACGGCGACCGAGCTCGAGATCCGCCAGAAGGGCGAGAAGTTTAAGATCTTGGACCACGCCCAACCAGCGGAAAAACCGACATCACCGAACCGTCGGTTGATCGACGCCGGAGGAGGAGTGCTAGGGCTCGCCTTGGGATTAGCCTTGGCGTTGATGACTGAGTTTCTGGGCATGTCGATCACGGTCCCGGAACAAGTTGAACTAGCAACGGGCGGGGCTGTATTAGAAGTGATTCCTGTAATTCAAACTAATGCCGATCGCCGGATACAAAGGAAAAGGCTGGTGTTCGCCGGTGTATTCTGTCTGCTAATTACGATCGTCGGATCCGGCGCGGCACTTTTCTATCATTACCGTACATAAAAGGGCAAATCGGAGGAAGTTCTGTACCAGCATTTCTATCATCTGAAGGCGAATCCGTTCCGCCTGACGCCGGACCCGGTGTTCATGTGCATGACGGTTCAGCATCAGGAAGCACTGTCGGGGCTGATCTACAGCGTATGCACGAGGCCCGGGCTGGCGGCCTTGATGGGCGAAGCCGGGACGGGTAAGACCACACTCCTGTACTCCCTGTTGGGGCTGCTGGAAAAGCGGCAGTTTGTTACCGCGTTGTGCACGAATCCAACTCTGACTCGGGAGGAATTTTTCGACATCCTGATGATCAAATTCGAAGTAGATTGTCAGTCGTCACTGAAGAGCCGTCAACTCGCCGCTTTGGAGCAACGGCTGCGTCAGCACCGTACGGAGGGAAGGCCTTCGGTTCTGATTGTAGATGAGGCTCAAAGGCTCTCACCCGAACTTCTCGAAGAAATCCGACTGCTTCTGAACATGGAAACGGCCACGGAAAAGCTGCTGCAGATCATCGTGGCGGGCCAACCCGAGCTGGGAGAAATTTTGCGGCGTCCGGAGCTGCGACAACTCAAACAGCGGGTCAGTTGCATCTGTAATCTACGTCCCCTCACCATGGAGGAATTGAGAGAATATCTGCATCATCGGTTGACGCGGGCGGGTCTGCCCGGCCAAACGCTCTTCTCTGAAGAAACGCTGGTGCTGATTTACCGCTATACTCACGGCATCCCGCGGTTGATCAATAGCCTATGCGATTCGGCTTTACAGACCGGCTTTGCCCTACAATCGCCTCGGATTACGACGGCCATTATCGATGAAGCAGCAAGAGACCTAGAGTTGGCCGAGCGAGAGGCAGCCCCAGCACCGGCGGTGATTAATGAGTTGACTCGAGTGGCGGCGTCCACTGTGGCTGCAACCGCGCCAGTTGCGGCGGCTACCGCCCTGCCATCCAATGGAGTCCCGAAGATAGGCGCAGCGAACGGCGGGGAAGCAAACGGGAGGAACGGAAGCAACGGAACCCATGGTTCCAATGGCGTCACGAGCAAATATCCCGCGCAGGTTCCATTCGACAATTATGTTAGCCGTCAGAAGAGCATGGGGTTCTTCAGCAGCTTGCTGGAACGCTGGAAGTGAGTTCCGAAATCGCCCTCTTCTTCAATCAACAAGCCGAATGTCAAAAACGTGGGAATTGTGGTCGAAAACTGGCAATCGGGGCTGCCGATTGGAGCCGGAAATGAGTATCCCGCGTTGCTCTCCGAAAGATAGAACTTCCAGGATGGATCGCGGTGTGTTGCGAGTGTGGAAATGAACCGTTTTCAAGAGAATAGCGACTGTGGCATGAGACATGCTCATAAGCGCTAGAATTTCGTAACAGAACGATTTATGAGCCGATTCTACGAAGCGCTAACGGAAGCCAGCCGCTCCCGCTCCAGCTCGATGCAGGTTGGCGGCTCCGTGAATTCCGGCGAAGTTGAGGTCCCCGAACCCGAAGTTCCTACATCCGGTGCTGAGTCGATCGAGGCGGATCTGCTGAACTTGGCAGGTATCCCAACTCATCGAGCATCTCAACATGATGTGGCGAAACCGGTTGAGCCTTTGCAAGCTATCGCATCCGATCTCGATGTGCCGCCAACCGAGATCATAGGCGAGCCCGTCCCATCACATCAGCCAAAGCTTGAGGAAGCGAGCCAAGCCGAGTCGGACCCAGCTCGGGTCACATTCGAGGCGAAGGTGGTGATCGGTTTTGATCCCACGGCGCGATTGATTCCGCACGCAATCGATGCAGCGGTGGTGGAGCACTACCGACGCCTCCGCACCAAGATCTTGCAGCAGCATACGGACAAGCCGTTTCAGAGCCTAATGGTGACGAGTCCGGGCCCCCAGGAAGGTAAGACGGTGACGGTGTTGAACCTGGGACTCAGCTTCGCCATGCTCCCCAATTTCAACGTACTCGTAATTGATGGTGATTTACGCAGGGGTAGCATTGGTAAGTGGCTTGGCGCCGACCAATACCCCGGTTTGAGCGATGTGCTGGGAGGATCGGGGCGATTGGAGGACGTAGCGCTGAAGTGCGCGGGCGTTTCCATGCATGTAGTCACCCGCGGAAATTCCAAAGTATCGCCGGCCGAATTGCTGCATTCTCCCAAGCTAGCGACGGAATTCCGGCGGATTACGAACCACTTCGACTTGGTCTTGATCGACACGCCACCGGTAACGCTGATTACCGATTCGCAGCTTCTGGCTGGCAGTTGCGATGCGGTGCTGCTGATCGCGCGCGCATTCCAGACCAGGCGTAAGGCGCTGGAACAATCGGTGAAGGACCTGAGTGCGTTTCGCATAATTGGGACGGTCTTGAATGGCGGCACGCGTGCTGCGCTGTATCGGAAGTACAACGGATACTACTGATGCTGGAAACGGTTCAAAGAGGAGTGAAGGGGTCACACGAGCGCCTTGGCGTCGCTCTACAGGGACCAGTTGAGGTTCAGGAACTACGCTCTGGGGACGAAGGGGCTTGGGATGAGTTTGTTCTGAAGTCGCCTGCCGGCACGGTCTTTCACCTCTCTGCCTGGATGCGAGCGTCTCAGAGAATTCTAGGACGAAAATGTTTTGGGTTCGTGGCGCGCCGTGACCGACAAATTACCGGCGTGTTCCCGGTCGCCTTGGTCCGCAGCCGCCTCTTCGGTGATTGCATGGTGTCGCTGCCCTTGACGGTCTATGGCGGGATCTGCGCCAACGATATCGAGTCGCACACCGCGTTGTTAGCGGCCGGAGCCGGCCTTGCGGATCGTCATGGAGTGAAGTACCTGGAAATGCGCAACCGTGCGGACGTGTTTCCGACCGATTTGCCGCGGCGGGATCTGTATGTGACGTTCACTCAGTATCTTTCGCCCGGCCCGGAAAAGTTGATGCAGGGCTTACCGCGCGATACGCGGTATGCCGTGCGGAAGTCAATGAAGGCAGGGCTCGAATGGACCGAAGACCTGTCAACGGACGAGTTTTACGAGATTTACGCGCGTAGCGTTCATCGGCTGGGGACACCGGTCTTCTCTCGCAGCCTCTTCCATTTCCTGCGGAGTGAATTTGGCAAGCAGGCCCGGATCTTTGGCGTCCGAAAAGGCAACACGGCGATAGCCGGTGTGCTTTGTTTCTATTTTCGCGATCAAGTGCTGCCATATTACGGCGGCGCGCTGTCAGAGTATTACAGGGATTCTCCCAATAATTTCATGTACTGGAATCTGATCGCACAGAGTTGCAAGGAAGGCATCCGAGAATTTGACTTCGGCCGCAGTAAGCAGGGAACAGGGTCATTTCAATTCAAGTCGGCTTGGTCGATGCAGGTAACGGAATTGCCGTACCGATATCATCTGGTGCGGGCGAAGGAAGTTCCGCGGATGAGCCCAGTTGACAAGAAGTTTCAACTGCCGGTAGCGGCATGGAAGCGGATGCCTTATCCGTGGACCAAGGTCCTCGGGCCTCTGGCGACGCGCTGGATTCCGTCCATTTGAGGTAGGAGAAGCGATTATAGGCGTGTAGCTCAGCGGTTAGAGCGCCCTGATCTAAACACCAGGGAGGTCGTAGGTTCAAATCCTGCCGCGCCTACCATTCTTCAGGAAACCATGCGTGTTCTTTATCTATGCCACCGCATCCCGTATCCGCCCAACAAGGGTGAAAAGATCCGCGCATTTCGGCAAGTAGAGGCATTCGGCGCTCGGCATGAGGTCGACCTGTTCACGCTGGCGGATGACCCGAAGGATCTGCCGTTTCAGGATGCGCTGGCAAAACACTGCAATGGTCTGAAGGTCGCCAGGATTTACCCGCTGCTCGCCCGCGCACGTGCACTACCCTATCTCGCAACGAAAGCTCCCCTGACGATTCCGTGTTTCTATTCCCGGGAACTTCAAAAGGAAATCCGGCAAGCGCTGCTGCGGCGGTCCTACGACCGGATTTTCCTGTATTGCTCCGCTATGGCGCAATACCTTGAGCCCACGACCGATATTCCCGTGGTAGCTGACTTGGTGGACGTCGACTCCGACAAATGGATGCAGTACGCTGCCTTCACCCGCTTTCCGTTCTCCGCAGTTTACCGGCGGGAAGGTCTCGCCTTGCGCGCCTACGAGCGCGACGTCTGCCAGACGGCTGACTGCGTTGTGGTATCGACGCCCCGCGAGGCCGAAATTCTACGGGGAATCTCACCCGACGCGCGAATCCATGTGGTTGAGAACGGAGTGGATACAGCCTTTTTCAATCCGGAGTCATTTCCTCGGCAGACTACGAGACCGACGGTCATATTCACCGGCGACATGGGGTACTTTCCGAATCAGGATGCCGTGATTTTCTTCGCGCGCAAAGTACTACCTTTAGTGCGGCGCGCGGTGGAGGGGGCGCGGTTCTTGATCGTCGGTCGAAATCCAGGCCCGAACGTGGTGGAGTTGAAGTCCATCGAGGGTGTGGAAGTCACCGATTTCGTTCCAGATGTTCGAAGCTATTTGGCCCAGGCACACGTTGCGGTCGCGCCCTTCTCAATCGCAGCCGGAATTCAGAATAAAATCCTGGAGGCCTTGGCTTATGGACTACCGGTCGTAGCGACCTCCCGGGCAGCGCAGGCGCTGACGAGTGGCGTCCGCGACAGAGTGGATATCGCGGATTCCGCCGACGAAATGGCCAATAGAGTAGTACTGCTGTTACGTGACTCCAACCTGGCTCGCTCCAGAGGTATGGACGGGCGGCGCCAAGTAGCGGATGATTACAGATGGGAGCGCTCGGTCGAACAGTGGTTGAATCTGCTGGAGCACCCGTGTGGAGTTGCCGACCGCACCCAAACTCCTTAGTGGAATTGGGAATCTGAAAGCTCTTTTGGAAGCCGGATTGCTGTACTCGAGGGTCTCGTATTTTAAACGGGTTTAAGCCCATTCCCGATCGCTCCTATGCGGCAGAAAACTGTATTGATGCTACTGACAAACGCCTACGATCCTGATCCCAGGGTTCGTCAGGAGGCGCTGACATTAACCGCCATGGGTTGCCGCGTGCAGTTGCTGTGTTGGGATCGTGATCGCAAGCGTGCAGGGCAGGAGATCATGGAAGGGATCGAGGTGGAGCGCCTTTTCTTGCCGTCGTCTCATGGTAGAGGCACAACACAGATTCTCTTTTATGTCCTGCTCTATCTCAGCATGTTCTGGCGTGGGTTTCGGAAGTCCTTCCATGTCGTACACTGCCATGACCTGGACACTTTGCCAATCGGATTTCTGTTGGGCAAGTTGAAACGAAAACCCATTGTCTACGATGCCCACGAGAGCTTCCCGGACATGCTCCACGGAAATGTGGCGCTCGTGGTTGAGCGGGCGTTGACGCGACTGGAGGATTTCCTGATCCGGCGCATTGATCTACTAATCACCGTCGGCGAAAAACTGAAGCGACACTTTGTGGCGAGAGGCGCGCGGCGCGCCGTGGTCGTCGGCAACTGGAAACGAGTGAGGGAATTTGAGCGCAGCGTACAACAAAACATGGCGGTCCGCCGGCGAATTGGTATTCCGGAGGACGCGCTGGTAGTGGTTTGCATAACCCAGTTGCTCCACGATCGCAAGATCGAAGAGTTGCTGGGCGCACTCAAAGACAGCAACGTGTATCTGATCCTCGGCGGCAAGGGAGTCTTGGAAGAACGAGTGAAGCAGGCCGCGTCAACGAATTCGCAGATCCGCTTCGTTGGTTTTGTGTCGGGCGGAGAGATTGCGGATTACACGTGCGCGGCGGATGTTGTTTACTACGGGTTTGATCCGCAGAATCCGAATGCCCGCTTCAGTGCACCAAACAAGCTTTACGAGGCGCTGGCCGCGGGCCGGCCGCTACTTACGGGCGATTTTGGCGAGATTGCGGACGTCGTGCGCAACATAGGATGTGGCGTTGTCTTAGCAGAATACAGCACCGCCGAAATCAAGAGGGGGGTGTCTTTGCTGGCCGATCCGGAGGTACGACGTTCGATGGCGTGTAAGGCGTGGAATTGCGGTCGAACTGCGATGAACTGGGGGACGGCGGAAGAAGTGTTGTACCGAGAGTATTCCGGCATGTTGCCGGGCTCGTTGAAGCAGTTGGCGCCGGAATGGAACGGGGCCGAAGCGACGGCTGGAGTATAGGTTTTTATGTGCGGCATTTGTGGAGTTTTCGAACCAGGGCGTGACACAGCCATTGAACTTGGCGTTCTGAAGCGAATGGCAGACGCGATTCATCATCGGGGGCCGGACGATGAGGGGTTCTACAGCAATGCGGGGATCGGTCTGGCATTCCGCCGTTTGTCGATTATCGACGTAAAAGGCGGTCATCAGCCACTCTCGAACGAGGATGGGACGATTTGGATCGCGTTCAACGGCGAGATCTACAATTTTCAGGACCTCAACAAGCGGTATTTATCGAAGGGTCATACTTTTCGAACCCGTAGCGACACAGAAACCATTGTTCATCTGTACGAAGACTTAGGAGACGCGTGCTTTGCCGAGTTGCGGGGTATGTTCGGCCTGGCACTATGGGACGGCCGGCGGAAGCGGCTGTTACTGGCGCGCGATCGCATTGGCAAGAAGCCTCTGTTCTATTCCTGGGACGGACGCCGGTTGGTGTTTGGCTCTGAAATCAAGGCCATGTGGCCGGCGGGCGGCCTCTCGAAGGAGATGGATCACGAAGCAGTTTCGGACTACTTCTCCTACCAATACGTTCCCGCGCCCAAGACGATCTACCGTAGTGTCAGCAAACTTCAGGCTGGGCATTATCTGGTGGTGGACGGCACGGGCCTGCGCGAAATCCCATATTGGGATATTCGTTTCGATCAGCCCAAGGAACTATCCGAGGACGCTTGGTGCGAAACATTCCTGGACGAGTTCCGGACTGCCGTGAAGTCCCGTCTGGTGAGTGACGTGCCTCTCGGCGCGTTTCTCAGCGGCGGCGTAGATTCGTCATCCGTAGTGGCGCTGATGAATGAGTACCAGACGCCGGTGACCACGTGCTCGATCGGCTTCACAGAGGAGCGTTATAACGAGGCGGAGGAGGCACGCAGCTTCGCGACGACCATTCGCACCAATCATTTTGAGGAAACCGTCAAGCCGCGCGCCATCGACCTGTTGCCGAAACTGGCGTGGCACTATGATGAGCCATTTGCGGATTCGTCCGCGATTCCTACCTACTATGTGTCGCAACTGGCGCGCCGGCATGTGACTGTTGCACTCTCCGGAGACGGCGGGGATGAAAACTTCGCTGGCTACCGGCGCTACAAGCTGACTTTGCGAGAAGACCAGGTCCGTTCGCGCATTCCTGCAGCGGTACGACGGAATGTATTCGGTCCGCTGGGCGAATGGTATCCCAAATTAGGTTGGGCGCCAAGGATTTTCCGCGCGAAGAATACTTTTCAAAGTCTTGCGAGAGATCCCCTGGAAGGTTATTTCTTTGGAGGATCGGTATGTCCGCCCGCGCTCAAAACCAAGCTTTTCACCGACGGCTTCCGCGACAGCCTGCGCGGCTACAATTCCATTGACATACTGCGCTACCACTACGACCGGGCGACGACCAAAGATCCGCTTTCCCGGATCCAGTATGTCGACATGAAGACATACCTCGTCGACGACATCCTCATGAAAGTGGATCGCGCCAGCATGGCCAACTCGCTGGAGGTTCGCTGTCCGTTGCTGGACCACAAATTAATGGAGCTAGTAGCCCAAATACCGTCCAGCTTGAAACTGCACAACGGACAGGGCAAGTACATTTTCAAGAAGTCGCTGGAAGGGGTATTACCTTCCCAAGTCATGACGCGCGCCAAGAAGGGATTCGCCGTACCGGTCGCCGAGTGGTTTCGGGGCGAGCTGAAGTCATTTGCACACGAGGCTCTCCTGCAGCGGAATGATGGCGTGATCAATACAAGGTTCTTGGAGGGCTGCTGGAAGCAACATCAGCGCGGCCAAAGAGATTGGTCAGCGTTACTGTGGTGCGTCCTGATGTTTCGCGCCTGGCAGGATGTCCGAGCAAACATATGAGCGGAATTTGCGGCGTCTATCACAGAGGCAATCCCGTGGCCACCACAGCGTTGGTGGCGGCCGTTGTGGAGGGTCTTTCGCTCGAGAGGATGGAGCGTGCCGACATTGCATGCGATGGTAGTGCAGGCGTTGGCGTTTCCGCTCGGTTCCAGTGCCAGCAGATTGGTGAGACGCCGCGCACTATCGTCTCTTGTTATGCGGATCTTCTGAACGAGTCTGAACTACGGAGCCAGTTCAATGGTGTCGACCGCGGAATCGGAGCCTTGCTGGCGCTAATGTATGAACGGCATGGCAGCGGCTTTGTCGAGAAGCTGCGTGGCGGGTTCTCGTTGATCCTGTGGGACCGCAAAGAACGCGTTCTGTTAGCGGCGATCGACGGATTCGGCATGCAGCAACTTGCTTACTTCTGGGATGGCAAGCTGCTGGTGGCTGGCTCGCGAGTAGATGCGCTGATGCAGTGCGGCGAAATCCCCCGGACAGTGGATCCGCGAGCGATCGCCAACGTGTTGAACTTCAGCGTGAATCTGGCGCCCAGAACGGTGTTCACCAAGGTACAACGGCTTCGTCCCGGTACGATGCTGATTGCGTCGAACGGACAGATACGTATTGAGCGCTATTGGGACATGAAGTACGACGCCGGAACCGATCGTAACGAGAAGCGATTGAGCCGGCAGCTGGAGTCGGTCGTCGAGGAGTCGGTTGCGGCACATGCCAGGGGAGACAATCCCTTTCACCAAACCGGTGCGTTTCTGAGCGGCGGGACGGACAGCAGTACGGTTGTGGGCATGATGAGTAGGATGGGCGTGGGGGCTCCCAAGGCATTCTCGATCGGCTTTCAGGAAGAGCATTTCAATGAGTTGGACTACGCGCGTATCGCGGCGAAGCACTTCGGGGCCGAGCATCATACGCATCTGGTTGGCGCGGAAGAGTGTTTCTCTGCGTTACCCGGCATGGTCCGTTCTTTCGATGAGCCTTTCGGAAATTCGTCGGCGATTCCTACTTATTTTTGCGCGCGGATGGCCGCCGAAGCCGGGGTGACGCTGCTCCTTGCAGGCGATGGCGGCGATGAATTGTTCGGCGGAAATGAACGCTACGCCATGGATAGGATCTTCCAGGCCTATCAATGGATTCCCAAGCCGTTGCGTCAGCACTTGATTGAGCCCGTACTGGAGCGCATACCGATTCAAAGCGGCCTGCCGAAGAAACTACGCGGCTACGTTCGGCGTGCGAACCTGTCTCCAATCGAGCGGTTGCTGTCGTTCCAATTTCTGGCGACGCATCGCGCGGAGGATGTATTCGAGGTCGACTTTCTCCACTCCTTAGGCGGCTATTCGATTCTCGACATACCTTCGCAACTGTTCGCCGAAGCTCCGGCCCACGACGATTTGGATCGTATTCTCTATGCGGACGTGAAAATTACGTTGGGCGATAGCGATCTGCCGAAAGTGACCCGAATGTGCGAGGCTGCCGGCGTCCGCGTGAGGTACCCGTTTCTAGATCGCCCGGTGGCGGTTTTTTCGGGTAGTATACCGGCCGATTGCAAGGTAAGAGGTTTCGAAAAGAGATATCTGTTTAAGAAGGCTTTCCGCGATCTGCTGCCCGTGGAGGTTATCAAGAAGAAGAAGCATGGCTTTGGCATACCGGTCTCGGTGTGGCTGAAGAATGAACCGAAATTCCGGGAATTCTCCCACGATGTCCTACTTTCGAGGCGCGCATTCGAACGCAACTACTTCCGCCGGGATTTCATTGAAATGCTGTTCCGGAAACACGAAGAGGACGATTCGACGTATTACGGCGATACGTTGTGGACATTCTTGACGTTGGAACTCTGGCATCGCCGTGTAATTGACCATGCCGCCACGGTGGCTGTATGAACCTGATCGAACTGCGGCAGGAGAGCGACCTGATGGGTTTGCAATCGAGCTGGGATGCTCTGTTGGCCGGATCCTCATCAGGGACGATTTTCCTGACTTGGGAGTGGATCAGCTCGTGGTGGGCCGCTTATGGACGCACGGGCGATTTGCGTCTGCTGGCCGCGATCGATGATCAGGGAGTTCTGCGAGGAGTGGCTCCTTTGCGGGCTGACCATGTTCGAAGGTATGGGCAGACGGTGCCGTCGCTTTCGTTTGTTGGGGATGGATCAAACGATTCGGATTATCTCGATTTTCTGATCGGGCGTGGATACGAAACAGAAGTAATGGAATGTTTCGGCGCCTACTTGCGAGCGGAGTTAAATCGGGGAACGCTGCTTCAGTTACGGGAAATCCCTGCCAACTCGCCCAATCTCGAACCGTTTCGCAGATTCACGCAAGCAGAGGACTATCTCTACCGAGAAAGCCAAACGGCCTGTGCGACGATTCCGCTTCCGTCCACTTGGGAGGAGTATTTGGCATCCTTGAAGCCCCGGTTCCGCACGAAGATCCGGTCGGTGCTACGCTCCCTGGAGAATCGGCCGGAGGTACGGTTCGTGCTATGCGAGGATCGAGAGCAACTGGAGCGTCTGCTGCCCATTCTCTTTGAGCTTCACACCAAACGCTGGACCCGGGAGGGCCAGCCAGGGGTATTTGGATGGGACTCCAAACGCGAGTTTTATCACACGATATCACCGCTTCTGCTGAGTAGGAATTGGCTGCGGTTCAGTTGGATTGAGTGGAACGGCCGAATTCTGGCCTGTCAATACGGCTTCGAATATCGTGGATCCTACCTCCAGTTGCAGGAAGGCTATGAGCCTGCGGCGGAACATCTGCACATCGGGACCGGTTTGAGAGCCTGGTCCATCAGACAATATTTGCTCACCGGACTGCGAGAGTACGATTTTCTCGGCGGCGTATCGCGTCACAAGTTAGATTGGGGCGCGGTCGAAAAGCCAAGCACCAACGTTCTGGCTGCGAAATCAACGTTGAAAAACTCGCTGGTTATCGAAGGGCCGGAATGGCAGAGCCGGACCAAGGAACGCATCCGCAAATTCATCCCCGCGAATGTGCTGGCAGCGCGCGACGCATTGCGGAAGAGCAGACAATCCGAGACCGGTGTCGCGTCGGCGGCGGACGGCTGGCCGCAGAAGATTGCGGCCAAGGTGTACTTCCATTCCCGGTTGTCCGCGCTCGTTCGTCCGCTGCGCGATCAATTTCAGGTATCGCTTGCGGCGGACGACGGCCGCCGACGATTCTCATGTAATAAACGCACCGAAACCACCGGGCGCATCCTTTACTATCACCGGGTGAATGACGACGGGGATCCGTTTTTCCCTGCGATTTCAACCAGCTTGTTCCAAGCCGAAATGCGCTATGTGGCGCGGCACTACAAAGTGGTGAGTCTCTCGGGTTTATTAGAACATCTGGAAAGTGGCGCGACCGAAACCGCACTGGCAATCACGTTCGACGATGGGTATGAGGACAATTATACGAACGCGTTTCCGATTCTGCAGCGCTACGGCCTTCCCGCAACCATTTTTCTGTCCACGGGGAGCATGGATTCCAGAGAGCCGCTCTGGTTCGAGCACCTGGCTCTTGCCCTCAAGACTACCGCGAAAGAGTGTCTAGACCTCGATATCGACATTCCCAGGCGCTTTTGGCTGCGCAACCAGCAGGAGCGGCTGGATGCGAATTCCGAGTTGTTGGCGCTATTGCGCGATCTGCCCGACGGCGAGCGGCGGAGGTGGTGCGCGGAGATAATTCGAGAACTTGAGGTGATCGATGCTGGGGAGCGCCGGGGCAAGATGCTCAATTGGGAACAGGTTCGGCTGATGAGCGCGCACGGCATGACGTTCGGCGGCCATACAGTGGATCATCCGTTTATTTCGAAACTTACCAAGGAGCAGACCATCTGGGAGGTCTCCGAGTGTAAGCGCCGCATTCAACAGGAATTGCAGAGCCCAACCGAGTTTTTCGCGTATCCGAGTGGCCGTGAACAGGATTTCGGGTTGTGGAATAAGGAACTCGTCCGGCAGGCTGGCTACCGTGCCGCGGTGACTACCATTTGGGGCACAAATTATCGTACGACAGATCCGATGGAGCTGCGGCGTGGCGGTCCATGGGATGATAACGCCGCCCAATTTGCTTATAAACTCGATTGGTATCAACTGGTGAACGACTGAATTATGCCCATTCGCGCGGTCATTCTATTAGGGATGTTGTTAGGCAGTTTGCCGGTCTGTTTTGTCCGGCCTTTCTACGGCATCCTGTTATGGGACATTGTAGCGTTTCTGAATCCACAGGCCTTCATCTGGATCGCGAATGACAGTTTTCCGTGGGCGTTGGCGATTGCCCTGCCGACGATTGGCGGATACTTCCTTTTCCATCGCGGGCAGGGAGCTTTTCGGTCGCGCGAATGCTTTTTCCTATTTGTCCTGTGGATGTGGTTCACGGTCACCACACTCATCAGCACGCATACGGCAACGTTCCTTCACCATGCCGCCGACACGGAATATCACTGGAGGTTCGTCTCCAAGGTATTGGTAATGACGGGATTCTCGCTGCTGATCGTGGACACTTTTGAACGGCTACGGACACTCCTCATGGTGATTTCCGGATGTTTCGGATTTTATGTGCTTAAGGCGCTGCCGTTCATTATCCGCACCGGTGGCGGGCAGCGGCTTTACGGGCCGGAACATTCGATGATCGCGGATAACAATGACTTCGGTCTGGCGCTGAACATGACGCTTCCCATCTTTTTCTTCCTGGCGCAAACGGAGCAGAAGCGATGGGTACGAATGCTATACGGAGGCATGGGCATCATTACGATTCCGGCAATTTTTTTCACTTACTCAAGGGGCGCCCTGGTTGGCTTGATCGTCGTCATGACTCTCATGTTTCTGCGTTCCAAGCAAAAGCTTTTTCTAATACCGGTGATCGTGCTGTCGATTGTCTGTGCTCTCATGTTCGCGCCGGACGCATGGAAGAATCGTATGGATCCGACGCGGCCCGATGCTGTAGACCTATCGGCGAAGGCTCGTCTGAATGCGTGGGCGTTCGCCCGTAACCTGGCAGCGGACTATCCTGTTGCAGGCGGAGGCTTCGGCACGTTTACGCTGGAGTTGTTTGCCCGGTACGCGCCGAACAGCGGGGACTTCCACGGGCCACACAGCGTCTACTTCCAAGTGCTTGGGGAACACGGATACGTCGGCCTGTTCCTGTATTTACTCGTTGTGGCTGGGTGCATGCTGACCTCGTTTCAGTTACTTCGACAGGCACGAATCCGCGGGGACACACTGATCGCCAATTATGTTCTCATGGTGAGATTCAGTCTTATAGGCTTTCTAACCTCAGGTTTCTTTTTGGGCCGGGCGTATTTCGATTATTATTTCACCGTCGTCGCCTGCATTGCTGTGTTGAATGCGGTCGCCCGCCAGCAGTGGGCAGCGCAAGCCCTTGAGGAATCCGAAGACGAGGAAGCGGACACGGTTTCCGAGGTGGCGCCCGGACGGGAGGTCGCATGGGAGAGCTAGACCGCCCGCCGGCCATCGTGATGAACATGTTTTATACCGGTCTTGGAATCGCCCGCAGTTTGGGAGAACGGGGCATTCCGGTGATCGGGTTGACATCGCAACCGGGAATCTACGGAAACTTCACCAGGTACGCGAAGACCATTTTCTGCCCCGATTCCCGTCGCGAGCCGGAAAGGCTGCTTCCCTGGCTGCTGGAATTCGGGAGAGGGCTGGGACGAAAGGGGGTAATCTTTCCGACCCGCGATGACGATGTCATCTTTTTGGACCGCTTTCGGCGCGAGCTCGAACGGTACTTTATTCTCACGATACCGCCTGGAAATGTCGTGAAGATCTGTTTAGACAAATGGGAGACATACCTCAGCGCAAAAGCCGCGGATGTGCTGACGCCGCGGTGCTGGCTGATCGGTGACACCAGGGATCTCGACCGGGCAATCCGGGAAGCGACGTTTCCATGCGTGCTTAAGCCGGTAAGCTCTCACGACTGGAGAGTCGGACAGAATTGGGAGTTGGTAGGAGCTCGCAAAGCCATCGGCATATCGTCAGCCGACGAGTTGCCGCGGGCTTACGCCGAGGTTGCTCGCGCCAATCAGCACGCCTTGCTTCAGGAGATGGTTCCAGGCGGAGACGATTGCCTGGTAATCGCAGCCTGCTATCTGGACCGCAAGTCGCAGTTCATGGCCGGTTTCAACACGCAGAAACTCGTGCAATGCCCGGAAGGATTTGGCACCGGTTGCATTGTACAGTCGGCGAATCGGCCAGAGTTGTTCGAGCCGGCCGGCCGTCTTTTACGTGCCATTGGTTTTACAGGTGTCGCGGAAGTGGAATTCAAGTGGGACGCCACGAAACGCCAATACCAACTGATCGAAATCAATCCGCGGTTGTGGGACCAGCACAGGCTAGGCAAGGCGTGCGGAGTGGATCTGGCTGTCATTGCGTATTACGATTGCGCTGGTCTTGGGAGCTCCGCAAGCCCCGAGCGGCGATTCCAAGTGCGCAAGTGGATCGCGGAAGACGTATTCTGCATGAATGCGCTACGGTTGCTATGGAACCGCGACCAGGGCTTTTGGAAACTGTTGCGGGCGGCCCGCGGCAAGCGGATGTTCGCAGTGTGGTCCATTCGAGACCCGTTGCCATCGGTGGCCTATCTTCTCGTGTCGTACCTGCCGGAAGTTTTTCGGACAGGCGCACGCGCTCTGTGGTCGAGTTTGAAAGGGCTCTTACTTCGAAGAGCAGGGAAACAAAGAGGTCTGATGTATGGGAAACGCCTCGAGAATGATAAGACTCTTGGGTAGCATCGCGCTGGGTGCCGTTCCGTGTCTGATTCAGGCGTCCGGAGCTACATGGACGCTGGAGACCGTGGACCAGAGCGGTGTCGGCAAATTCACTTCCCTAAAGGTAGATCGCAACGGAAATGCGCACCTCGCGTACGTGATCGACGATGGCAACCGGTATCCGTTGCGGTACGCGATTCGGGATCACAAGACCGGCAAGTGGTTTCTGATGACGCTGGCGGAAAGTGTGGGGTCCTGCTCGTTGGTCTTGGATTCCAAGCAGAATCCACACATTTCCTATGTGGATGCAGGCACGGGAGTCGGGAGTAAGGTCCACTACACGTATTGGAATGGAACTACCTGGAAGAACGTACCTATCCAACTCAATTCGGAAGTGATCTCCTATTACAGTTCCCTTGTTCTGGACAAGAACGATCAACCAAGTATCACGTTCTACGAGTATCGGGGCGCGAAAGACTCGAATTTTTCGATCCGCCTACGCAACGTCACCCTGAGAGACGGAGCGTGGCAAGTCAAGACGGTGGACTTCCAGGAAGGCAGCGGCAAATTCAATGCGATGGCGATAGATAGCCGGGGGCATATGCACATCGCGTATGCCAATGTAGCCGCGACTACCGCCGGAGCACGATACGCATTATGGGATGGGCAAAGGTGGACAACCGAGGTATTGGAAGGGCTGAGCGAGAACCGGGGCCAGATGGTCGGTTATTCTTCAGCGATCGCAATCGATAAGGATGAGGATCCGCACGTGACTTATGTGAACGAATCGGATCCAATGCTCAAGTATGCAGTTCGCAAGAATGGAAAGTGGCAAATCGAGGCGGTGACCAAGATGCTCAATGTCGCTTATCCGGATCGAAACTCCATCGGGCTGGATGATAACAACCAACCATACATTAGCTACTACGATGCCGGACACGGCACCCTCATTCTTGCTCACAAGGTCGACCAAATATGGATGTTGGAAACCATCGACAATAACGGCGCCGGCTTCACGAGTTCCCTGGCAATTCATGATGGGCAGATCTGGATCAGTTACGCCGATGAAACCAACCGTGGAGTGAAGGTAGCGCGCCGTGACCTTGAGCTAAAACCACCGCCTACTGAGACCAAGCCAAACAACGTCTCTCCGGCAGGGCGCCCTGAATAGACCACCGAGATGGAGTCCGCCACCACGACCCCACCCCTAATGCCAAAGAGCGTGCTGATCGTAGCCCCGTCTCCACCTCCGTACGGGGGCATGGCGTTGCAAGCTCGTTTACTCGAAGACATGCTACGAAAAGACGGCGTTCAGGTCGACTTTCTTGCTGCAAATCTTCTTTCTTCCAATTGGATGGCGCCGCTGAACCGCATTCCTGGGGTTCGGACATTGTTACGAGCGGTGCTGATTTGGCCAAGACTCCTCAGGCTTGCCAAACAAGCCGAAGTGATTCATATATTTGCCGCTTCCTGGCTGTATTTCTTTCTGGTGGTTTGGCCCGCCGTCCTGATCGGGAAATTCTATCGCAAGAGGGTGATCTTAAACTACCGCGGCGGGGAAGCGGCCGACTTCTTTCGGCAATATGGCCAGCTGGCGGGGCCGGCGTTACGTGTGGCGAATGTGGTCACGGCGCCTTCGGATTTCCTTGCCGAGACCATAGGCAATCATTTTGGAATCCCCGTTGTCATTGTTCCCAACATTTTGGATCTAGCGGCATTTCAATTCCGTGAAAGGACGCATTTTTCGCCTAAGCTGCTGGTAACGCGCCATTTGGAGCGCATCTACGATGTGGAATCGGTGCTGCGGGCCTTTCAGCTGATTCAGGCCGATCATCCCGGGTCTTCTTTGTGGATTGCCGGTACCGGCAGCCAAGAAAGTCACTTGCGGAAATTGGTAGCGGACTGGGAGTTGCGGAATGTCCGCTTTTTGGGGTTCGTCGCGAGAGGCGATCTGCCGGGTATTTGCGATCAATGCGACATTTTGATCAACGCCTCGTTGGTGGACAACTTTCCCGGCGCCCTTGTAGAAGCCTCTGCAGCAGGTCTTGTCGTGGTTTCCACCGGGGCCGGCGGCATTCCCTTTATGTACCAGGATGGCAAGGACGCACTCTTGGTGAAACCAGGTGATTGGCAGGGTTTGGCGCGGGCGGTCCAAAAAGTGCTCAGTCATCCGGAGATTGCCACGAGTCTGACGCAGGAAGCATTGACCATGGCCAAGAATTGCGGTTGGCCCGAGGTTCGAAAACGGCTATATGCAGTTTACGGATTCCAATTCGAAGAGCACACGGGAGCAGGAGAGTTGAAATGCGTCGCTGGCTAGCCTGGAACCTCGTTTTTCGGATGCACGAACGGCTGAAAGGCCATCCTACGTTTCGCATTTTGAGGGAGATGGAAGCTAGCGAACACCTTGGGACACAGGCCCTCCAGGATTATCAGGCAGGCCGTCTGCGCGAGTTCCTGACTTACTGCTATTCACATGTCCCATATGTCCGCACGCGCATGCAGGAATCGGGACTCTCGCCGGAGGACTTCCGCGGGGCTGGGGACCTTGCGCGTCTCCCTTTGATGCGCAAGGAGGACGTTCGAAAGCACCGTCATAGCCTTCGCTCGGACTTGTGCGGGAAGCTGGCATCTTCCACCACCGGGGGTTCCACAGGCGAACCGCTCATATTCGATCTTTCGAAACGGAGGATCGCATCCCGGGTGGCCGTTCGACAGCGTGTGTCGCGCTGGTGGGGTCTGTCGGCGGGAGACTCGGAGGTCGCCCTATGGGGCGCGCCGGTAGAGCTTACGAAACAGGATTGGATTCGAGGCTTTCGCGATCGGATGTTGCGCACGGTGCTTCTGTCGGCGTTCGAGATGAACGAAGCAACCATGACATGCTATCTCGACATCATCGAGAAGCGTAGACCGCATCAGATATTTGGCTATCCGAGCGCTATCTATCTCCTCTGTCTGCAAGCCCGCCGGGAGGGACGTGACCTGCGACGGCTGGGCACCCGAACTGTGTTCGTAACCGGAGAGGTTTTCCTGCCACATCAGCGCGAATTGATCACTGAGACGTTTGGCTGTCCGGCTGCCGATGGCTACGGAGGGCGAGACAGCGGTTTCATCGCCGCGGAATGCCCCCAGGGCGGAATGCATGTGTTGAGTGATGCGCTGATCGTGGAAATCATAGATTCCAATGGGAATCGGCTGGGAACGGGCCAAACCGGGGAGCTTGTGGTCACAGACTTGTACTCGCACGAAGCGCCATTCATACGGTACGCCACCGGGGACATGGCCGCATGGTCAAAGCATCGTTGTTCGTGCGGGCGCCCCCAGCCGTTGATTGAGAGAATCGAAGGCCGCAGCAACGACTCGGTTGTCGCACCGGACGGCCGGATCATCAATTCGCTGGCGCTGATCTATGCGGTCCGGGAACTCGAGGGAATTGAGCAATTCCGAATCGTCCAGAAGCGGGTGGATTGTTTTCACGTGCAGATCGTCCGCAATGAGCGTTTCCCCATCGATGGAGAGGAGCGGATCCGGCACGCGTGGACGCAGTTGCTGCGTACTCCGCTTCAGGTGACATTCGAGTCTTTGGCGACGATTCCGAACGAAAAAATGGGCAAGTTCCGGCACATTGTTTCCGAGCTGCCTAGTGGCCGAAACGCTCGCGAGGAGGAGCCTGCTTTTTCCGTGGCTGCATCTCGGAATGCAGGAGCCAGGTCCAAGAATAGTTGAAGAATCTGAACAGAAGAGAGGTCATGAAATGAAAGTTGCGGTAGTGGGCGCCGGTTATTGGGGCGTGAATCTCGTGCGAGTGTTTCACCAGCTGGGCGTGTTGAGCCGGATTTGCGATGCGAGCGAGGCCAGGTTGCAGCAACTCGCCGACAAGTATCCCGGGGTGGCAATGGATCCTTCTTATGAAGCGGTCTTCGACGATCCCGACGTCGACGCAGTCGTGATCGCCACGCCCGCGGAAACACATTACCCTCTGGCACGCAGAGCCCTTCTGGCGGGCAAAGATGTCTATGTGGAAAAACCGCTGACCTTGCGGTGCGAAGACGCCGAGAAGCTGACGGCACTCGCCGAAAACAGCGGGCAAATCCTCATGGTTGGCCATCTCCTCGAGTATCATCCGGCGATTACGCGGCTGCACGAGTTGATTGCAAGCGGTGAACTCGGACGCATTGAATACATCTACTCCAACCGGCTGAACCTTGGGAAAGTGAGACGCGAGGAGAACGCCCTGTGGAGTTTCGCGCCGCATGACGTATCGGTTATTCTCCTGTTGCTCGGACAGATGCCGATACAAGTAGCGGCGACCGGCGGGACCTATCTCCAGCCCAACATCGCCGACGTCACAATTTCCACGATGCTATTCGACCGCGGTGTCCGCGCACATCTGTTTGTGAGCTGGCTGCATCCCTATAAGGAGCAAAAGCTGGTAATCGTTGGGGAACATCGCATGGCGGTTTTTGACGATGTCAGCAAGACCAACAAATTGCAGATTTACGACAAGAAGATCGGTTTGGTGAACGGGCAGTTCGTCGCCGAAAAGCCGGCTGCGCGCACCATCGATTTCCCGCCAGATGAGCCCTTGTCACTGGAGTGCAAGCACTTTCTGGATTGCATCGCTACACGCCAGACTCCCAAAACCGATGGACGCGATGGCTGGCGCGTGCTGAAAGTCCTGGAAGCGAGCCAACGCTCCCTTACGATGAACGGCGAACCGGTTCAGTTGGAGCCGATGCGCTCGTTGGCTGTTGCCCGAGCCTGAAGAAAACTCCGCTAAGAGGACTCGTGCACTTCCGAACCATCTTACGAAACATTTTGTCGAACTGGGCCGGTTACGTGGTCACGACGGTGACCGGCTTTTTCCTCGCCCCGTTTATCGTCCACAGGCTGGGCAACGCGGGATATGGGGCCTGGACGTTGATCCTATCGCTCACCGGGTATTTTGGTCTCCTCGATTTGGGCATCCGATCGTCGGTCGGCAGATTCGTCGCCCGGTACATCGCACTCAACGACGAACATAATGTCAATCGGACTATCAACACTGCAATCGCGATGCTGGGCGGTGGCGGCATCATGGCCATGTTGGCCACAGCGATTCTGTATGTATCATTCGGCCGGTTCCATATCGAGACGACCTCGCTTTCAAGCGCGCGGCTCGCCATGCTGATCGCAGGAGTGAACATCAGCATTGCCCTTCCAATGGGTGTGTTTGGCGCCATTCTGATCGCGGTGGAACGATTCGATGTGATGACCGGGGTGTCGGTTGCCGGTGCATTGGTCCGGGCCGCCTGCATCGTGATCACATTGAAGGCCGGCAACGGGCTGGTTGCACTCGCGCTCGTAGTCTTGATGGTAAGCATGTGTGAGTACTCGGCGATGGCTGCGGCCGCCAAGATTTTTTATCGCCCGCTACGGGTCGGGCGCACCTTCATCGATTTTGCCAACGGACGCGAGTTGTTTGGATTTGGTATCTACCGGTTCATCTGGATCATCGCCAACCAATTGATTTTCTACACCGATTCCGTTGTGATCGGCGTATTCTTAAGCGCCGGAGCAATCACTTTCTACGCCATCGGCGGCACCCTGATTACGTATGGACGCAATGTAGTATCACTGGCGGTGGATACGTTGTATCCATCGGCTACACGTCTGGACAGCAGCAACGATATGGACGGGTTGAGAGCCTTGCATATCCTGGGGACGCGAATCGCGCTGCTGATCTCGCTTCCGCTCTGTTTGGGGTTCCTGTTTTTCGGCAAGCAGTTTATCGTTCTTTGGATGGGCAAGGACTATGCGATCAGTGCGTGGTACCTCGCGATTCTGACGATCCCACAGTTCACCAGCATGTCCCAATATGCGTCGGCGTTGATTTTGGCAGGCATGGCGAAGCACAAACCTCTGGCTTTCATGGCGCTGTCGGAAGGCCTGGTGAATCTCGCGCTCAGTATCATTCTCGTGCGCAAAATCGGCCTGGTTGGAGTGGCATGGGGAACTGTGATTCCCCATGCAATCGCCACCGCCATTGCGATCCCTTGGTATACATTGCGAACCCTGAACACGAGTCCGTCGGAGTACTTCATCAAGGCGTATTTGCGGCCGCTGCTGTGCGCCATTCCCATCGCCGGTCTCTGCTACGCCCTCTCTCATTCCGTCGAGAACCCCTCGTTACTGGGTTTTTGCGGGGAAGTAGCAGTCGTCTGTACCGTGTACGCAGTACTGGCTTACTTCATCTGTCTGACCACCAGCCAGAAGACGCTAGCCCGACAAAAGTTACAGAATGCCTGGAATCGAACGCCCGAATTAAGTAAGGCTGCTACAGGCGATTAAATGTTGGTGAGAGCATGGATAACCGTAAAATCATTTTTCTCGAATTTAACGAGCTGTGCCCCTCACTGCTAAAGCAGTGGATGTCCGAGGGCAGGCTTCCGAATTTCAAGAGGTTTTTCGAGGATTCCGAGGTCTATACGACCGAATCGGATGAGAAGAATGCTCCGTACCTGGAGCCTTGGATTCAGTGGTACTCGATGCACACCGGTCTCCCGTATCAGCACCACAAGGTTTTCCACCTGACGGACGGGCCGAAGGCGGACCATCCTGATATCTGGCAGATCCTCCTGGATAATGGCAAACGGGTGGGAAACTGCTCCAGTATGAATGCCAAGGGATTCCAGGCGCCGGGCTCGTTCTTTCTGCCAGACCCGTGGTGCACGACGGAAAAGGCGTCGCCAGACGAACTCCAGATATTCCACAATGTCGTAGCCAAGCAAGTGCAACAATACTCGAATACAGATCAGGCCCTGTCGAAGAGCGACTATTCCCAATTCCTGTCGTTCCTGCTGTCACATGGCTTTCGCGTGAAGACCGCGCTTGCCATCATGCGGCAGTTGTTCGCCGACCGGATGGACAAGGGTGAAACCTGGCGGCGGGCAGTGTTGCTGGATAAGCTGCAGTTTGATGTATTCCGGCACTACTTCAAGAAATGCCGGCCTGACTTCTCAACCTTCTTCTTGAATAGCACGGCCCACTATCAGCATTCGTACTGGCGCCATATGGCCCCGGAAGCTTTCAGCGTCCAGCCCAGCGAAGAGGAGCGCAGCAGGTACGGGGGAGCGATTCTCTTCGGATATCAATCCATGGACCGGCTCCTCGGTGATTTCTTTCAACTGGCGGGCCGCGATGCCATACTCGTACTCGCGACGGCCCTTAGCCAACAGGCATTTCTCAAACGCGAAGCGAGTGGCGGCCAACATTTCTACCGGCCCCGGGATTTCGCGGCACTGCTTGGTACTTTAGGAATCCGCGCCAATGAGATTCTTCCGGTGATGACGCATCAGTTTTCGGTGTCGTTCGCGACGGAAGAGGAGGCGCGTCAGGCTCGGGCGAAGCTAGAGAATGTTTCTTGTCAAGGCAAACAAGTCTTTGACTTCGCTCCGTCGAATCCAACAACCATTTATGTCGGCTGCCAGATTTTCTCATCGCTGCCGCCGGATGCAGTCGTCGAATTCGGAGGAGGCGCCTCCGCACCGTTCTTTGACGTGTTTCATGCCATGGGCGCCATCAAGAGCGGTTCGCATCATCCGGATGGTGTTCTCTGGATCAAGTCCGGCGAGCACAAAGTGCATCCGGAGAAGATCTCAATCCTCAAAGTGGTCCCCATGTTGCTAGACCATTTCGGCATCGCCGATCCACGTAGAGTTCTAGCGCAGGCTACAGGCACGGTTCAATGATCACAAAGGTCAGCATTATCATGCCGGTCCTCAATGGCGAGAGGTTCATTGGGGAAGCGATTCGTAGCATTTTGGCTCAGACATATGCCAACTACGAACTGATTGTGGTGGACGACGGCTCGAGGGATCGGACGCCGGAAATCGCAAGATCCTTCGCCGGCGCGCTCTCACTACAGTACGTGCGGCACGATTCGCCCTGGGGCATTGCGCGATCCATGAATGACGGAGTCAGGCATGCGACGGGCGGGCTGATCGCTTTTCTAGACCACGACGACAGTTGGATGCCGGAATTTCTGTCCACACAGGCTAAGTACCTTGAAGAGCACCCCGAGGCCGGAATGGTGCACTGCGATTTCCAGACCATCGATGTGGATGGAAGAATCCTGGAGGAAAGCGTCGCTGTCTGCCGGAGCCGAAAACGGCCCAGCGGTCACGTATTTCCGAACCTGTTCATGGATAGTTTTATCGTCGGCAACAGCGTCCTGATCCGAAAGGAGTGCTTCGAGCGGCTCGGCATGTTCGATGAGAGCTTGCGGTGGGGCGACTACCATATGTGGATGCGGATTGCGCGCCATTACCAAGTCCACTATGTTCCCAACGTATTAACCAAATACAGGCAGCACTCCACACAAAGTACCCGAAGCAGCTCACCCATCCGGCCTGATGAGGATTCCGTGGCGCTGATGGCGATCAAGAAGATCATGGAAATGTATCCGGAGATTCGCGCCGAGTTGGGCGAAAAGACCATCAGCCGTCGCATGGCTACGCTCTATTACGATTTGGCCTACACCTGGTTCGCGAAAGAGGAGATGAGCCACGCGCATTGGTGTGCTACCCGGGCAATCCGCCTCTGGCCCACCAATCCACGCATCCAGCGGATGTACATTGCCAGCATGCTGCGCCCGTCGTATGCACGCGCTTTGCGTCGCGTGTGGCGATGGTTTCAGGCGACACTGTCTTCACGTGCGCGAGACGCCGAGCGGCTCGACCGAGTGACCAACATCGGTTGAGTTGGGTCGATAGCTTGTGTTTTCGCGGGGAGAGAATTGAAAAATCTGATCTACAAGTCGTTTTCGAAGACCGGGGGAGACAGGGTGCTCTGGAGTCTCGGCCGAAGGTCCCTTCGGATCCTCTGCTACCACGGTATTTGCCCCGACCGGCTCGCCCGAGAATCGTGGATACCATCGTATTTTGTCACCGAATCCGCGTTTGAGAATCAGTTGCGTTACTTACAGAATCACGCGACAGTAGTCCCACTGGCGGATGCCGTAGCAAGCTTACAGAGCGGTACGCTACCCCAGCGAGCGGTAAGTATCACGTTTGACGATGGATACGCTAATAACCTCCACCTGGCTCAACCGATGCTCCAGAAATACCGGATGCATGCTACGGTCTTCGTTTCCTCCGCTTGTGTTGAATTCGGCGAAATGTACCCGTTCCTGAAGCTGAAATTGATTTCTCTAAACGGTAACAGTGCGCCGCATCTCCTGGATTACAAGTCCAACCCTCTGGATCTGGTAATGCGGGCTGCTGAGTCATCCTGGCTGGAAGTAAAGCGCGGCCTCTCGGAGGACCAATGGCAGACTTTGCGGCCACTCGCAAAGGCGGAGCTGCTGATGGCTGACCCCGAGGTGATCGAATTTGGAGCGCATGGCCACACGCACTGCATCCTCCGAAATGAGACCCGGGAGCGCCGCCGTCAGGAGATTCAGTTTTCGGTGAAGAAAGTTGGAGAATGGACTCGCCGTCCGGTGCGGCTGTTCTCCTATCCAAATGGTGAACCGGGCGATTTTGATGAAGTCGATCAAGCGACCTTGCGGGCGGAATCAATTCAAGCAGCCGTTTCTGCCACGGGCGGCGCGAACATGAAGCCGTTCGATCTGTTCGCGCTGCGCCGGTACCCTCTGACCATGAATCACGACGAGCATCGCTTCCGCGCCGAGGTTTCCGGATTCCGTGCGGCCATGCAATCTGTCTCACGGAGATTGAGCGCATGACGGTGGAGGTCATCACTCAGAGGAAGGATCTCCCCGCAATCGCCGAAGCGTGGGATAGTCTGGCTCACGAGGATCGGCGGGACGGCTTCTTCCGGACGTTTGCCTGGTACTCGGCCTGGATGGAGCATATCCGGCCGGATGCGGAGCCGTTCGTGGTAGTCGTCAGAGACGGCGGCCAGCTCGTCGGACTCGCTCCCTTCTGCAGGTTGCGGTATCGCGATCTCGGTTTTACTCTGCGGGCGATCGCCTGGGCAGGACGTGAAGTGGTTTCCGGGGATTTTCTGGACTTTGTTTGTCGCAACGAGAAGCGGGGAGAGGTCGCCAAAGCGGTTCTGAAATTCGTGCGTGAAGCATCTTCCCATTGGGGCCTCCTGGTCGCTGGGGAGCTTCTGAAGGAGGGCGACTCCTGTCGGGAACTGGACGGTCAAGGGCGAGAGCTTGGGTTGTCTGTTCGGTACCAGGAGAGTCGCATTTGCCCCTATATCGAGCTCCCCAAGACATTCGACGATTACTTAGGCGGCATGACCAGTTCCATGAGGTATCACGTCCGCCGGCGCATCCGCGAAGTCGAGAAGAAGGGGGCCCGGTTGGAAGTCTTTTCCGAGCCGCTGGAGGTTGCGGCGCGGGTGGATACGCTGATCGACTTGCATCTCACCCGCTGGCGTCACGATAACCTTCCCGGAACGTTCGGCAGGCCGGGCTTTCCTGCCTTCTTGCGGCAGATTTGCGCGAATCCTCCTTCAAGATCGAGCTCTTGCGTGTTCCAACTCACACACGAAGGAACGTCGGTAGCCTCGTTGATAATGTTCTATTTTGGAGACAGCGCACTCTACTATCAAGCCGGTTGGGATCCACATTCGCCTTTGGCGGCTTGTAGCCCCGGTGTGGTGGTTATGGCCCACAGCATCCGGCATGCTATCGAGCGAGGGTTTCACTATTACGAGTTTCTTCGGGGCGACGAGGCATACAAGATGCGCTGGACGAAGACGCATCGTGAGACCACCAGCCTCCTGTTGGCACGAAGCTTTGCCGCGAACCGATACCTGCAACTGGCCCGGATTAAAGACCTGCTGAAGACGAAACTTCGCGGAGGCGCTTCCGAGCCCGCATTGACGCCGGCGACGCGTGAAGATGCGCAGGCGATCCGCGCGCAGGAAGGCGGACTGGCGGCGGACTGAGGCCAATCAGCCATCCAGCCCGTTGGGTATGCCATGGAGATAAGGGTAATTTCGGATTGGGATGAGCTTCTCGGGTACGTTTCCGACTGGAAGGATCTGGTGGAGGCGGCGATCGAGCCGAATCCGTTCTATGAGGATTGGATGCTCCTGCCAGCCCTTCGGAATCTCGGCCGGGACCGGGATTTGTCTTGCATTCTGGTTTTTCATAAGGCGGACAACTCGTCGCTGCTCTGCGGATTGTTTCCCATCGAGCGTCAGGGCCGATATCTGGGGCTGCCCGTTTCGGCCTTTAGTATCTGGAAATATGCCCATTGCTTTTTGACGCTACCCCTGCTCCGGAGAGGGCATGAGGCGGAGTGTCTGGCCGCCATATTTGAATGGCTCCATTCCACTGCCGGTTGTCATTTACTGGAGTGGCGCCAATTGCCGGGTGATGGCGTTTCTTGGAGACACTTAGCTCACCAACTCAGCCGTTCCGGTACCGTTCCATTTCTTTCCGAGTTATATCCCAGAGCCTTTTTTCGGCCGATGAACACAGCCGACCAGTATTTTTCTGCCGCGCTCTCCGGCAAGCATCGGAAAGCCTTACGCCGACGCGCGGAACTGCTGTCGGAGCTTGGCCGCGTGGAATGCACCATCATCGGACCCGACGCAGACATTCAATACTGGATCGACAATTTTCTCCGAACCGAGGCCGGGGGCTGGAAGGGAAAAGAAGGATCCGCCTTTGCGTGTCAAGAGTCTCACCGGCAGTTTTTCACGGAAGTGATTATGGAGGCGTTCCGAAGAGGCAACCTGCTGATGACCGCGCTTGTCTTGGACGGCGTGCCCATTGCCCAGAATTGTTATTTTCGGACCGGCCGCGCCGCCTTCCACTTCAAACCTACTTTCGATGAGGAATACGCTCGTTTTTCTCCCGGTTTCCATTTGGAATGCGAAACCATTCGGCATCTACATACGCGATCGGATATCGATTCAATGGACTCGTGTGCGGCGGCTGACAACGAAATGTACAACCGTTTGTTCGTGGACCGTCGGGTTATTCAATCCCAACTGATACCGGTTGCGGCCCGCGGGAGATCACTACTTGCGGTCCTTCCGCTACTAAAACTCGTCAAGCATTCCATCGCGCAGCTTCGATCGCATAACCAAAACGCGAAAACCCCAGATATTAGCGTCCCAGGCCGCCCTGAAACCAGACCCGCAGAGCGGGCGCCGGAAGAGGCTCTGCGATAAATATGAGCGCGGTCGCGGCCATCGACAGAGTAAGGCGGCATTGGGTCAGGAACGGCGCGACAGCGACGGCTCTCGCCATCGGCGAGACCATCATGCGCCCGCTCCTTCGCCGTCGGCAACGATTCGTGTTCGAGGCCGATCTCACGATTCCGCGCGAACCGAGCCAATGGGCGCTCAACGAGACTGTGTTGGTAATCGACGCAGACAACCTGGATCGCGTGAATCGAGAGGTGCTGGCCTCCCTTCACGTCGAGAAGCACCAGAGGGATTTTGCTGGCATTCGGCGAGGCAACCGGCTGTTCGTCGTGCAGGACGGGGAAGCTTGCCTTTATCGAGGGTATATCCGCATGATCGAACCTCAATCGGATGATCGGAAATCGCTGTTCTTCGACGAAATGGAGCGGCTTCCGGAGATTCGGTCCTGCGAAACCGCCGAACACGCCCGTGGGAGAGGTCTCTACCGGCGGGTGCTAAACGATCAACTACGTTACCTCAAATCGCTCGGTTTCGAACGCGCAAGTTTGTATACGATGGCGGAAAATGCAGCCTCGATCAAGGGCGTAACCGCGGCCGGTTTCAATGTATACCGAAAGCTGTCCGATTGGATTGTGTTCAACCTGCTGGTGATCCAGAGGGTTGAACAAGCCGATTCCGTTCGATGGCGGGTGTTCTTGCTATAGGATTGGCCTGCCTTATGACACCACCGATCCACATATTGCATATTGTTGATAACCTCGGCAAGGGAGGTCTTGAGAATGGGGTCGTCAACGTGATTACCCGCCTGGACCCCGGCCGTTTTCGACATACGGTCTGCGCGATTCGCCGTCTGGGCGCGAATGCCGACCGCCTTCCCAGGGATCGAGTACAAGTGCTGTGCCTTGACCAGGAAGGGAAGGGCTCCCTGACGCAATTGACGGCATTTCTGCGAGTCATCGGTAAGGTACGTCCGCACGTCGTGCATTCGCGGAACTGGCCGGCTATCGAATCTGTGTTCGCCGCGCGGCTTCTCCGCTTTCCCGCCGTCATACATAGCGAGCATGGCCTGGATTGGGCCGCGCGGCTGCGCGAGCCTTGGCGGCGCGCCCGAATTCGGCGGCTGGCATTGGAACTGTCGGACCAGGTCTTTTGTGTATCCAGTGAACTGAGGGCGCTACATGCCGAGCGTACCGGATTCCCAGCGGATCGGATCTCAGTTATCCATAATGGGGTGGATACCGAACGCTATTCTCCCAAACGCTCCGCCGGCATGAAACTCCGTGCCCAACTCGGCATCGCGGCGGAGGAGTTCTGCATCGGGTGTGTGGGCAATCTGATGCCCGTCAAAGGTCACAGATCGTTGTTCCAGGCCCTGGAAGTATTCGAAAGAACCGCGTTTGCCAACGAAGTTCCCAAGTGGCGGCTCCTGATGATCGGCGACGGCCCCGAACGGCCAGGATTAGAAGAGTTAGTGCGATCGCGCGGCTGGTCCAATCGCGTCTCTTTTCTCGGCCTCCGCGATGACATCCCAGAACTGCTGAACGCGTTCGATTCTTATGTCCTGCCTTCGCTTTCAGAAGGCATGTGCAATTCACTTTTGGAAGCCATGGCCATCGGCTTGCCGGTTTTGGCAACGGCGACCGGCGGCAATCCGGAAGTGATAGTGGACGGCAAGTCCGGCCACTTGTGCCCGCCCGCCGATGCCCCTGGATTGGCAGACCGTTTGCTAGGTCTGTATCACCATCCCGATGTGAGGCAGCAGTTTGGAAAACAGGCACGTGAGCGTGTCGAGCAGGAATTCAGCATCTCCGCAATGGTCCGCCAGTACGCGCGAACTTACAGCGCCGCGGCTGCGACATTAGCGAGCAGGAAAAACACGGCAGTGGTGACCAATTCCGAGTTGCCATTACCAACCGAGGAGCTAAAACAAAAATGAAAGTGACGGGCAACAGGATTCTGGTAACGGGCGGCGGAGGGTTCATTGGGACAACGCTGTGTTCGCGTCTGGTGGAAGATAACGAGGTAGTCATCTTCGACAACGGGCATCGTGATGCCTTCCGTTATAGCGGTCTGAGCGGTCATAAGAACATTCGCTTCATTCGTGGCGATGTACTAGATCCTCAGAGTGTTTCAGATGCCATGCAGGGGTGTCAGATTGTGGTCCACCTTGCTGCAATCGCCGGTGTGGATGACGTTTTCAACCATCCCGTACTGACGATGAAAGTGAACATGATCGGCACCTATAACGTCCTGGAGGCCGCGTGTCAACATCGCGTCGGAAGGTTAGTCGATTTTTCCACCAGCGAAGTTTTCGGCAGCTATGCTTTTCGCGTTCAGGAGGCGGACGTGACCAGTTTGGGCGCGGTTGGCGAAACACGGTGGACGTACGCCGTCAGTAAGCTTGCCACCGAGCATCTGGCGCACAACTATTACAAGGAATTCAATTTGCCGACGGTCTCGATCCGGCCCTTCAATATCTATGGCCCGCGACAGGTCGGCCAAGGCGCCATACATGCGTTTGTCGTGCGGGCGTTGCGCGGCGAGGATCTCGTGGTTCACAATGATGGCAGTCAAATTCGTGCCTGGTGCTATGTCGACGACATCGTCGAGGGTGTTCTGATGGCATTGGTAAAGCCCGCGGCAATCGGCCAGGCCTTTAACATCGGGAATCCGCGTAGTGTGGTGACGGTTTACCATCTCGCCCGCGAAATCGTCAGGCTCAGCGGATCCAGTTCCAAAATCCGGTTCGAGGAAGTGGACCGCGCCGATGTGGAACTGCGTATTCCCAGCATCAAGAAGGCTCAGGATCTATTAGGATTTCACCCCCAAATCGATCTGGAAACCGGACTGGTGCGGACGATTGATTGGTACCGCGAGAATGTCATCACCCAGGGGGCGCCTGCCGTCGGAACGCGATGACGCGCCGCGCGAAGGCAAGGCGACAATGGATTTACTACTTACCGGCGCGTCCGGTTTCTTGGGAAAGAATCTCCTCGCACAGGCTCCGCCGGATTGGAGAATTCTGGCGCTGTATCGCAACAGCACGACCTTCCCGCAGTTCGTTTCCGGTTTGGGAAATAACAATATCACCGCGGCACAATGCGACTTGGCTGATGCCGCGCAGGTCGAGTCGCTGTTCCGAAAGTTCGGCAATGATTGGGAAGCTTGTTTATATTTGGCTGCCCAGGTCGATATCCCGTGGTCTGTCCGCGAACCCAAGCAGGACTTGATCAGCAATACCGCACCGCTGATCCATCTCCTGGAGAGCATTCGGGCGGGTCGATTTGTATATTTTTCATCGGGAGCGGTTTACGACGGACTCAACGGAGAAATCCAGCCCGCCACGCCAGTCAGCCCAACCCTTCCGTACGCAATTTCCAAAGTTGCGTGCGAATCGTATGTGCGTTTCTTTGGTTCGCGGCGCCGTTCCATAGACCAATATCTCCTCATTCGTTTCTTTGGCGCCTATGGCCCATACGAAGCAGCACACAAGATCTACTCTCGTGTGATCAAAGCTTTTGCAGTCGAACATCAGAGCCAATATAAAATATACGGCAACGGTCAAAACCTGATTGACGCTATGTACGTGGACGACGCGGTGGAGGCGATCCGCCTGATTCTAACCGGCAGTCATTGGAACGACACTCTCAATCTTGCAGCCGGTCATCCGATGACAATCGAAGATCTCGTGCTGGAAGCCGGCCGGGCACTCGGCGTTCGAAACGTCCAAGTTGAACTCGAGGGCATCGCACATGAAAGCAATCGATTCTGGGGCTCCACGCACGAAATGCGAAATCTCTACGGATTCGAATCGAAGATCCGCCTCAGTGAAGGTATTTTGCGATTCAGAGATTTCCTGTGCGGCACCGAAGGCGCCGCCGCCGGCCACAAGGAAACCCGTGGATAACGTCATCGATCTCTGCAGGCAAGTGCTATGCTGCCCGGATTGCGCCGCGGAGCTCGATCCAGCGTTATCCTGCTCCCATTGCGGCCGCTCGCTCGCTCCGGAGGCCGACGGCATTATCAGCGCGCTTCCGGTCTCGATGAGAGTGAAGCCACAAAGCAAGGAAGAGATTCAGGCGGATATCGACGCGCACGGAGCAAGTGACGATAAAGTCATAAGTTTCGAGAAAGCCTTTCATGATGAACAGGCGTCCTATTACGACAACATTTTCGCCGACCCGCTGCCGCTACGTGAATACTACAAGAGATTGGTGCGGCGCCAAATCTATTCATTCGTTCGTCAGGAACCTTTTGTCGTGGATCTTTGCTGTGGAACGGGCAAGAGTTCGATGCCCCTGATCGAACGCGGGGTGCGCGTAATTGGCGTGGATGTCTCGCGCGAGATGTTACGCGCGTACCGCCGGAAAGTGTCCAACCCCGACAAAAGCCTGATCCTCGTACATGCGGACGCGTCACATCCTCCGCTGCGACCGAAGTCTTGTGGAGCCATTACTATGATTGGGGGCTTACACCACATTCCCGATCGCGCCGGCTCCTTGGCTCACTGTTGTCAGTCCCTCGCGGCGGGAGGCATGCTCATCGTCCATGAACCTCTTAAGAGCGGTTTGACTAGCCGGGTAGCGGTTTTGCTTGAGGATCTCTATGCAGCAGCAACTCCCAGCCGTGCCTGGAAGGCCCTCAAACGTAGACTGGGGATGAACAGCAATCTCGCCAACACGGCGCCCCAAGTCTCCGATTTCACTCCATACGAACGGCCGTTTACTTCACTTTCGGAACTGTTGGATATGTTGCCTAAGGGCATGCGGGCGGCTGTGTCACGCTCTCAAGGCTTTGTGAGTTTTCACGAATTCCCGGCTTATTTGCACGGCCATACGGGAGTACCATTCGCGAAGCTGGTTGTTCAACTCGATGATTTTCTTAGCAGCCGGCGGAACGCAGGATCCGCCGGCGATGCGCTCTTCGCTGTACTGGAAAAGAACCGGGATTAGGTAACCCGTATGTCTATCTGTTTCTGTTCACCAATCGCCCGCAAACGCGGTTGAAAGTGCTGGTGTGGGACGGCAGCGGGTTGTGGGTGTGCGCCAAGCGTCTGGAGCGCGGCCGCTTCGGCTGGCCGGCCGGCAACAGCTCGCGCAGCGTCGCGATGCGGCCGGAAGAGCTGGCGATGCTGATCAACGGAATGGATCTGAACAGGCGCGTCCGCGCAAGAACTGGATGCGGGCGTACGCCCGCGGCATAAGCTCGAAGTCAATCGAGGATCGGTCTTCCAAAACATTTCTTCTATTCCGTGTATTACGCGTACGATCCCTGTAAATGTTGGCGAAAACACTGGAATCGAGATCTGTTTTCGCGTAGGATAGAACTTCCCCATGAGCGTTTCTGATCTCCAACTCCGCAACGTGCAGTTAGAAGCCGAGTTGAAGTGGGCGTATCTGAAAATTCAGATGCTGGAAGAGAAACTGCGCTTGAAGCGGATTCAGCAACTGGGGCCGCACAGCGAAACGCTCAATGATCTGCAACTGGCTCTGCTGACCGAAGAAGAGCCCGGCGTGACCAGTGACGAAGTGGCCGCCGAGGCCAAGCGCGAGCCGATCACGCGCCAGCCGGCACGCGAGCGCAAGCCGCATCCCGGACGCGAGAAACTGCCGGAGCATCTGCCGCGAGTGGAGAAGATCATTCCCTCTCCGGAGCAGACCTGCGCCAGTTGCGGCAAGGAAACCGCGCTCATCGGATACGACACCAGCGAGCAGTTGGATATCGAGCCGGCCAAGTATTTCGTTCGGCAGATCAAGCGCGAGAAACGCGTCTGCCGCTGCTGTGAGCAGGCCAAGGTGAAGAGGGCGCCGGTGGAAGATCGGATTGTGGAGAAGGGTCTTGCCAGCGACGCTGTCGTGATCGACACGGTAGTGAGCAAGTATTGCGATCACTTGGCGCTGTACCGGCAGGCAGTGATTCTGGAGCGGGAAGCGGGGCTGGAAATCGGACGTGCCACGCTGGACGGCTGGGTGATGCGAGTGGGCGAGTTGCTGATCCCTGTGACACAGGCGATGCGGCAGGATCTACTGAAAGCGACGTACCTGCAGGCGGACGAGACTACGGTTCCGATGCAGATGCACGATGGCAGAGGGAGCAATCACGAAGCGTATCTGTGGCAGTACGGCACGCCGGGTGGAGAGACGGTATTCGACTTCTGTCTGGGAAGAGGACTGAAGGTCCGATTAAGTTTCTAGGTAATTGGGAAGGCATACTACAGACCGACGGCTACCAGGCTTACGATGGTGTCGGCGGCCCGAAGCTTGTGCATGTGGGCTGCTGGGCGCATGCGCGGCGGAAGTTCGTGGACGCCGTGAAGGTGAACAAAGACGATGGCGAAGCCGCGAAAATGGTATTGCGCATGGATGCGCTGTTTGTGCTGGACCGCGATGCGCGGAAGAAGCAGATGAGTGCGGCAGAGCGGCTGGCGCATCGTCGCGAGTTGTCGCAAGAATGGGTGGATGAAATTGAGTCGGCGTGCAAGCAACTGCGGATGACGGCGCCGCCGCAAAGTGCGTTGGGCAAGGCAGCGGCCTACACGCTGAACATGTGGCCGAAGCTGATGCGGTGTCTGGAATACGAGCAAGTCGAGTTGAGCAACAATTTGGCGGAGAACTCGATGCGGGGCGTGGCGGTCGGCCGAAAGAACTGGCTGCACGTCGGCCATGTGAAGGCAGGCCCAAAGGTGCGGCGATCCTGAGTGTGGTGGAGTCATGCCGGAGAATCGGAGCGCCGGTGCGGAAGTATCTCGCAGACGTGTTGCTGGCATGGAACACACTGCGTCAGGTCGCCGATCTCACGCCCGCACGGTGGAACGCGGCGCGCGGCTGATGTCAAGAGGGGTTCGCTAGACGCTTACGTATGTCTGCATTCATTCAGATCTGAGACGGCGGTCCCGGTCCTGGACCCAAACTGCGATTTCGCCCAGATTTGTAATCCACAACTCGGACATCTCACTGAGTCGGCGTAGGAATTCCCAATAACATCGCCCCCAGAGTTCGTATCCGGGTGTGGCTGGATGTGAAGTGTCGGAATGCCAATCCACAACGCCCACCCCGCCGCAGTCGGACAGTTGTTTGACAGCTGATAAGAGCCGATCGACGGCGCACGCCACGGACATGCCTGGTTCGTAGAAGAGATTGCCATCCATGGCAAAGACAGGAATCTGCCAAACCCGAATCTCCCTCTGATCTGTCGAGTGCCAGGGAAAATACGGCGACGCAGTGCTGCGGCGATAGCCTAGTTGCTCATTCCAGGCTACAGACGAATCATACAGGAAACCGGACTTCTCATGGCAAGAGAAGGTATGGTCTACGTCACGCCCTATATGCCAAAAGTGATGGCGCAGTCCATTCACCTGGGAACCAGCGACCTTCTCCAGCCGTGATTTTTCTTCCGCGAATGAGTCCGCACTGCGATATGCGTTATAGCTCGCGTGGAGGCCGACTTCAAAGCCGCGCTCCTGCATATATCCCATTACACCGCGCACAATGGGACTACCGATCGAATACGCAACATCGTATGGGCTTGAATCTCGATCGTATCGCGAAGTTGTGGCAAACATGAAGGTGGATTTGAACCCCAAACTGCGCTCGTAATCCACGACGTCCCGAAACAGTTCTCCGTCCCGGTTCGAGCGAATTGCATTGCGAAGGACAGATCGGGCTGCGTCCACACGGTGCCGCCCGGTCCGTATACTGCCCCGCACCTCGGACCACTTATCCAGTCGATCGACGTCATGGGAAAGGCCAACCACTGCCTTTTTTCCTTCAGGCCACAGCGGGATCCCCGGCCCGACAAGCGGAGTCAGCAGGCGCTTGATGTGACTGACGTAGTGGCTTACCAGGGGAAGGTACCCCTGGCTTGTCTCGGCTTGTTGACTTGAGGCGAACCGCAGGCGATCGTGTACATCAACATCCGTACGGCCGCGGTTCACGGTATCCGTCAAGAGGGCGGCTGTGGCACCGACTACATCGACGGGGAGGAGACCAGGAGTGTCCGCGATTGCGCCAAAGGAAACACTGGCTGGATCTTGGTAGGGTATAACGACCATGCGACCCGAGACCGGCGCATTACCATAATAGAGAATGGCATCCAGAGGCGAAGCCACTTCACGCGGAGTGTACCCGCATGTGCGGAGGAGAAACTCCAATGCGTAGCGCTTGAGAGCAGAGGGCTGCTCAATGAAGTACGGTACCATCGCTTAATTTCTTATTCACCTTTCTGGACAGTTTCCGCGGCATCCGCTTGTAGAGCGGGTATTTGTCAGTTTGAGGGCTGCACTCGACAACTCCGGAACTTATCGCTTGCGAGACGACTTCCCCCATTAACCGCCCTGCCAGAATCTCAGCCTTATGACGCAGACTGGCCATCGTGTCGCCCTTCGCAACGGTCACCGATTCCTGCAAGACAATGTTGCCCGTATCAATGCCCGCATCGACCCTGTGAATAGTGACTCCGATTGGATCCCCGTTCAAGAGCGCCCACGAGATCACGTCTACTCCGCGATATTTCGGCAGGAGCCCTGGATGCGCATTCAACACAGCCACTTTGATCGTCTGTATAACATCGGACTTCAGGATTGGGGCGCCGGCCAAAACTAGCAGGTCAGTCGATAGCGTCTTTAACAATTCGATGCATTCTGGCCCGTTGGGGTTGGAAAGCCTGTAAATGCGCTCGGAGAATCTTTCAAATTCGATAGGAGCCTCAGATTTGGCAGTGAGTCTGCCCCAGACATGCCGGCACACATCAAATGCCGTTTGAATGAAGCCATATCGACGGACCGAAGATCGGATCTTCGCCAGGGCATTTTGATTCGACTGCTGGACAATGATGGCAGCAATGACTATTTTGCGCGACGATAGTGCAGAGAGGATCTCCGCTCCATGGCTGGAACCGTTGGTGAGAACTACGACTCGCATATGCCTACCATTATGCGTTATGCGCTGTGGATTCGGACGACGAGGCTGGGATGCACGCGACCCTTCAACGATTAGATCTCGCGCTCCATGGCGGACACGACTCATTCGGAAAATTGACGAGACATCGACTGAGAACTTTCAGTGCGCGACAGACCGGATTTAGGGGCAGTGGTGTCTTTTCAAAGACCCCACTGCCGATTTAGGTGATCTTCAGCGCTTTCCAGCGGCAGGATTCTGTTCACTGTGATTGACGCGTCAAGGCTAATTCCCTATGCGACAACTATTTCCAAGGCTGGCATTAATCATTCGTTGGACATCCACGATCGTACATTGGCCGTTTTGATCTAAATCGGCCGTAGTGCAAGGAAGGGTGCCCAGTGCTTGGCTAATAGCGATCTGAACATCTGCCGCGTTCACGGTGCCGTCGCCATTCAGGTCGCATGTCGGTGGCGCGGACTTCCCAAATGACCCCTTCCACATCTCTGTGTATCCAGTGGACGGGTTCAGGTTATAGGCTATCAGGAGGTTATTAGCGCTGTCATAGGCCATCACTTGGTCGTTTGGCGATCCGCCGTTGCCCACTTTGGTCCAGACATCCGCCACGGGATCATATTGCCAGTCGGCGGGGCCGCCTGTATTCGCAGTCTGATGAAAAAACACCTTGTTGGTGCGGGAATTGTACGCTAGCGCCGGTTGTGCAATGTAGGAGCCATTGTAAACCGGCGGAGGGGTGGTCGCCAAGGCCTTCTGCGTCCACTTGTGCGTCGGGATATCGTACGCCCACGTCTGGTTATAGGATGTGACCAGTGAACTGCCCATTCCGCCATACAGAATCACTTTCTTTGTCAGCGTGTCGTAGACCATCCCCGGAAAAGAGACACCCAGTGGCTGCACGCCACCGGCAGGATTGACTTGAGACCAGTCGTCTGGCGCAGTGCAGCCCGCAGTAGACTGCTTCGTGGTAAGAGTCCCCGGAACCGGGTTCTCCGCCGTCCGGCAATATACCCAGTTATCCCGCTGTTGCGACGCGGTGTCGCTGCCGAAAGCGAATAGCACGTCGTCATCCGAATCGTAAACCATTGCTGAAGCACCGTTAGCAACTGGGATATGCGCGGGAGTCACCTGGGTCCATTGATCATTCATGGGGTTACTGTTGAGACTCAGATAATACATATCGTGACGCGGATTCGTGTCTGGACCAGACGTCGCGAAACAATTGACGTTTAGGCCTCCGTAGATCCACATGGAATTCCGTTTGGTATCCATCGCCATCTGCCACAGCGGATGCCGGTCTCCCGGCTGAGATGGCGTGTCCAACGGACACACGTCAGCCCTGGAACCCACTCCGGAGATGCGGGTGAATACGTTGTTTAGAGCGTTATACGCATAGAGATCCGTCGCATAAATTCCATGTGCGCCAATTGTGGGTCCTGCGTAAAAAATGCTCTGCTGAGAAACAGAATCGAACAGAAAAACGAGCCAGCCAACGTATGACGGCCAGGTTGCTGTACGGCTCTGAAGTGTCCAGGTAATCGGACCAGTCGCGGGTGGCGCCTGACTTGGCAGCGCCCCTGTTGCCGAGAAGACTACAGGACTGCCGGAAAGCGTTCCCGAACTGGCGGTGACCGAATTGGCGCCGGCGCTGGCGCCCAAGGTCAAAATGGTACTGGCGAGCCCTTGAGTATCTGTGGACGCCATTGTTGTGCTGAGTGACCCGCCTCCGGCCGTTACTAGAAAACTGACGGCGGTTCCAGCAACGGGATTATTTGAGGCATCGACGACCTTAATGACAAACGGCGAAGCCAGCGGTTGTCCCGTTGTTCCGGTTTGGCCGCTTCCGCTCACGAGAATCAAACTCGAGGCGGTCCCGCCTGCCGCCACACCCGTGCCCGTAAAGACAATCGGGCTACCTGACAACGAACCGGCGCTTGCCATAACCGTATTGGTTCCCGAGTTCGGACCCAGCGTCAGAGTTGTCGACGCCGCCCCAGTGCTATTCGTAGTCACCTGCAGTGTACTTAACGTCCCACCGCCTGCGGTGACCGCGAAGGTGATGGCTACGCCGGAAACGCCATTACCAGCCGTATCCGTGGCTTGGACGGTGAATGGAAGTGGCAGTGGCTTGCCCACCGTGCCACTCTGGTTGTTGCCGCTCACGAGCAAAAGAGTTGCCGGCGAACTCGGCACACCTCCCGAGGCACCGGCCACATACGCCTTCAGGCTGAAACATGCGGCCGTGAGCCCGGTCGTCCCCGTGGAAAACGTGTAGGATTGGACGGCGCCGGCTGTGCCGGGCGCAGGCTCGTTGGATACATTGTGCGCGCTCCACCAGGTCTGGTGCGTCGCCGGATCCACGCCATAACTAAGAGTCTGTCCTGGGTCGAACTTCATATCGTAGACGATGGGTCTGTTGCCCCACTTGAACTTATAGCTCTGGGCTCCGGCGGGGACAGCCCAGCTCACCGTATAGGAGCCCGCCCCATTATCAACAAATCCCGTAATCGGAAGATCTTGCAGGGGAGTTGATGTTGCGGGATTCAAGACACGATTCACCAAGCCAGCCATCGAGTAAATGGATTGCTCGGACATGTTCGCAGCACCGGTCGAATAGTAATCTTGATAAAGATTGTCCTTGAAGGATTGGATCCAGCCGGTGTCACCCCAATACTGGTGGAGAATCGACATCGTGTAATAATAAGCATTCGGTGCAAAATAGACTGCCCAAGTGTTATGGGTTCCGGCACTACAAGGAGCCGCCGGATCATTGCAATAGTCCAGGGCAATACCAGTTCGCGTGCCATTGCTGAGAAGCGCCGGCTTGCCAGTCACGGTCAATTCGTTTCTAACAAACAGGCCGTTGGCCAACGCTAGATCCATGGTGTCTTCAAAAGGTGCCCACCCTGCACCACGATTCAGCGCATATTCCATGATTCCTTCAATGAGAATTCCCTCCTGGAGCTGTCCGGTGTTCCGGCTGGTGCCAATTCCGCCGGCGTTCTTCAGGCCGGTCGCGGGTGGGCTGTCCCACTGGGTCCAGGCCCCTTGCGGCCACGTCACACCGCGAACCGCATCGGTGCCGTAATCACCTGGTCCGGAGCAATTCGCCTGATTACAAGGGTTTCCGAACGTTCCACCAGTATTCATTACCGGCCGGACGGTGGAATTCAATGCGAGTTCCGCATTGCTCCACGCCTCCGCGCTTGCCTTTACCCCAGTTGCGCCGTCAACTGGATCGCCAATCGCGGCTTGGTAATCGTGCATCCGGTTTACCGCCATCAAGTAGATACCCACTGCGCGCTGAGGCCCATTGCCCGCATTACTAGTCAGTTTTGTATTCAGGAGCCAATCGGAGTACCCCTGGGATATGCAGTCCCTTTTCGATTCATCCCCGGTCATGAAGTAATAATCGAAGATGCCGTAGATGTGGGCGTGCAGCCGGTCTATCCAGTTGCGTTGCGCATTGGCGCTACCGGTGGAAGTATCGTTCGGGAAGCCAGTTATATTGAGAGAACTGGTCGACCCGCGCCAGCCGTTAGCAAAATCCGACCTCGGAAGCGCTTGCTCTTCGACGAAGCGATAGAACATTTCCGCATGGACATAGCGGCTAGTGAATCCGCGGGATACAAACAGCAGCAGATTCGCCCAGCGCAACTCGGCTTGATTCAGCGCGCTGCCTTGCCCCCAGGCATACGCACGATAAGTCTGGGCTTGATTGCCGGCGGACGTGTCCGTAACACAACAGGCAAACTTATCGGCAACTCCGTCTGCGGCCGCTACCGATTTGTAGAAGGCGTCTTCCGCGGCCGGGTCAGGCAGTGTCAGTCCCGGCGGCAACACACCGGAGCGATTGTACTGTGCCAGTGACGGACGTGCAATGAGGTCGTACTGCATTGATTTGAAAGCATTATCGTTGGATGAGAGCGAGGCCGAATGGAAATCGAAGAAGAGGTCGTGAACCTGGTACTGCGGCCATGCGATCCAGTAATTAAACCCGCTAATTTGCTTCGGCCAGATGCCCACGACAACATTCTTTCCTCCGTTGTCGAGTTCGCAGGATTTCGGCCAATATGCGGCGAGGTACCAAACACCCGCCAATGCTCCCTGTCCGGAGCCATTCTGTACGTTGCACCATCCCGCCGGAGTATCGTTTCTGGTTCCGGCTTCCAAAACTGTGCTTCCGTCCTGAATTTTGTATCCTTCGTTGGCCCTACTATTATCGGGATAGCAATAAGGGTCGGTGCAACCGCCGCCGGATGACCGCGGAATGATACTCTGTGTAGATTTCTCGGCAATGTTAGCCGTGTCCCACACTCCGATTCCCGTGCCCTCCAGATACTTGGAGTACAGTTGGACCAAGGTGGCGTCTTCGCTGCCCGAGAATGCGCCCGTCACCGCGCCTGCTTTACCGCCGAAGGAATACTGGTTAGGCCCTGCAGTGGCAAGATCTAACTTCGCTTCGAAAGAGGCGAAACCCTTGTACGCTCGGTTGAATGCAGTTGCGTTGCTGTCCGCATTGCGAAGTTCGATATGGGCCTTCACCGCATCTTTCTTCTGCCAGAACGTGAGCCGTGTGGTGTGGTGCAGATAGACGTGGCCGTTGGAGTCCACCAGATCGCCCATGCACTTCAGAACCGCTTTTACCGGACCGTTTTCCTCGATCGAGCACGTCGACTTCGGGTCGTTGGCGGAGTTAAACGGTGTAGTGCAACCGCCTGTGCAGTCGGTGTTGGGTGACGCTGGTCCCGTCAGAACAAGTCCGCGATTTGCGCCAGTCGAAGATGCGACGATTTGCATCCCACCCACGTCCACCGTGTCAAATAGGTTGAAATTGGCCTTCTTCACGTGATACGTTGACGTCCCGGTTGCGACCGTGATGACGGTGCCGTCGGAGGCGAGAGCTGCGCCTCCGAAATCACCACTGCCAGAACTGGTCAGCGTGCAAGCCGCCGTGCCGCCGGCTGCGAGAGTGGGTACGATGCCGCTCACCTCCACCCATTTGATTCGGCCGGACGGCCAATACCCTAACGCCCGGAACTGACCTGCGGTGCAGCCGGTCAGCCCAAAACTCGCAGTCGAACTTGCTCCCGTGTTGGCATCGTCGGGTAGCGGCACTCCGACCGTGAATGGCTCATTGTTTCGCGCTACGCCACATGTGCTGGCGGTGGCGCAGCCGGGCGTCCCGATGGGCAACGCCTCCTGAATCGTCAACGGCACATTCACCGCAGCTAGAATCGGCAGTCCTAAGAGGAGACCCAGAATCAGGATGTTTCGAAGAAGGGTTGGTCTGCCGGTGCGGAGATCGTTTGACCGTCTGGCGGGGACTGCTCCATGTAGAACGCTAATTCCCGGCGCAATATCCGTGCGATTCCGTAGTTTTCGTATCAATTCGCTGCACCTCACATGAATCATATCGTACAAGTACGGTACTAGTTATAGTGCCAAATCGTAAACACCCGAGACCCTGACCTGAGTTAGTATGGGATAGCGTTGGCTCGGGTACCCGCGCTCTTCCTTTTGGGGCCGGTGGGGTTCCATCTCGCTCCCGATTTCACAGATTCCCGAAGGTAGCGGAGCAAAATCTTAAGTCCTGGCGGCCCAAATATATGTCAGCATTGCCAATGTCTGCCAACCTGGTGGAGGTGAAAGGTGGATGACCGAGAAGTGGCGGTTCCCTAAACCGTCGGATGGGCTTCAACTTGAGCTTGGAGCTGTTCATGATATCACAAGTGCCACCACAAGTCTTCGTATTCAATAAGACACCACTTTATTGTGGTGTCTTATGTTGATAAGTCGGGATTTTCGGCACTTGATGACAAATCACGGAATAGGAAAGCTACGAGAAATAGGCAAAACGAGCCATCCGTCCACCCGTGATCGGGCGGCTGTCAGGCAATAACCATTACAGGTACCGGTCGGCTTCGTGGTATACTCCGGGCCGTGCCCGATCCTGCTTTGTCGCGCCGCCTCGATGAATTGAAAAGGCGATTCAACGCTTTGGCACCCTTCTTGGACGAACGTATGCGGCGGCTGGTTGCGGCTGTCGAGAGCGAATCGCTCGGTCGTGGGGCAATCTCCAAAGTCGCCCGGACGACCGGAATATCGAGACGCGCAATCGGCGACGGCATCCGGGAGTTGCGGACCCAGCCGGACCGGAATCCATTGCCGCAGACCGCTTTCCGAATCCGGCGCCAAGGTGCGGGAAGAAAGAGGAGCACACTGAAGGACCCGAGTCTGTTGAGAGATTTGGACCGTCTCATATCTCCCGGCTCGGGCGATGCCGATGCTATTCTCCGCTGGACCTGCAAGAGCGTTCGCGATATTGCATCCGCACTCCGGAGCGACTGCCATGCCGTCAGCTATCAAACGGTGGCGGAATTGCTCCGCGAAATGGGCTACAGCTTGCGCTCCAGGCAGAAAGCCGCCGTGGGCAGCTACCTCCGCGATCGAGATGAGCAATTTCATAACGTCAACCGGCAGGCGCAACAGTTTTTGGATTGTGGCGAGCCTGTTCTCTTCGTTGAGAACACGGAAATAAATCCCCTCGACGAGCCCACGACTGCCGACCCTACGGCCGTGTCGAGTACTCCCCAGAGGTCCGTCAGCTCCGCCTCGGCATGCCAAACTAGCTTCCATGCCGCGGAAACACTTCACTGGTGGTGGCGCTGGGTTGGGCAGCCGGTATACCAGAACGCGACCCGGATCTTGATTACCGCGGATACCGGCGCTTTTGCAGAACGCGTTTGGCATTGGAAGGCGGCGCTGCGGCAGCTAGCCGACGAATCCGGGTTGGAAATCCTTTTCTGTCATTTTCCGCCCGGAACGACACGGTGGAACTTCGTCGATTACAGCCTGGTGTCCATGATCCGGCAGAGTTGCCGTGGGAACCGGTCAACGCGACACGAAGTGACGGTGAATGTCATTGCGCCACTCGGATCGAAAAAGGGGTCGGAGATGATGGCCGCCTTCGAAACTGCCGAGGCCGCCCCCCGAATAAAGTCGTCCGGCGGCACACCGTCCGACCTGCAAAACCAGCCGGATTCCGTCCAGGACGACTGGAACTACTATCTCAAGCCCAGGCCGAAATCGCACATTTCTTGACAATCCCGGCAGCCGATGTATTGGGAATGTCGATTGCAGTACGCTACAGGTTCCACCGTGAACACAACGACATGCGAACCCTTAGGAACTGCTACAGTACTTTTATCTGCATCTGTGTTTTCATTGGCGCCGGCGGCGCCCAGACTCTCCAGACCAATTTTCTGATCAAGGGCGAACCGACCGAACTCTCGGCGCTGAGCAATGGTGCGACAATCAACCCGACAATCAACACAACTGGATTACCGGGGACGCTGGTCGTCACCGGCGGGTCGGTGAATTTCGCGCCCGCGGCAACTGGCAATGGTGTGTACTTCCTGAACTGCTGCGACAGTACCAACACCCATTACAAGTTCAGCGGCGTTTCCGTGGGAAGCGTCTTCAATATCGCTCAAGGACAAGTCTCTTTCTACCTCAAGTCTCGCGCAGGCTTTGCCCAACGTAAAACCTCGGCCGGACGCATCGCCTTCGATGTCCGTGATGATGATCCCAACAATCACCTGTTCTATTTTCTGACGGCCGCCAATACCGGGAACTTGGTTTTTACCTACGTAGTCGGGGGCTCAACGCAGTTTTATTACGTGCCCGCCGGAACCGAGGACACTCTCTTCGGTAACGGCGTGATTCTGAAGATTACCCTCAGATGGAACGGCGCCGCCACCAGCCTGTATCTCAACGACAACCTGGTACAGACCGTGAATGATGCCAAACGATCACCGAATTGGACAGCCAATTCGATATTCGATCTCGGGGCATTCGAATACGTAACCTACGGCGCTTACAACGCCTGTGATGACATCATCGATGAATTCACGCTATCGGGGCCCGCGGTGGCAGCCGCTCCACCGACCATTACTTTCCAATCCCCCGGCAACGGAACCACAATCTCCGGTTCTACTTCGATATCGGCTAATGTCTCCTCGAACGCTCTATCCAGCGTTCAGTTCCAAGTCGATAACAACAATTTGGGCGCGCCATTTACAACCGGCGGTCCGTTGTTCACAGCCACGTTGGACACCACGACCCTCGCCAACGGCCCGCACACGATTACTGTCGTGGCTAAAGATCAGAGCGGAAGCACGGTTAGCAGCAGCATTTCAGTGACTGTTTCCAACAACTCCAGCTGGACGATCGGTAATCGCGTACAGACGAACGGATCGATTATCGTTTACTCCGCTCCGGGCGGCACTCAGATAGCGACCAGGACTGCCGCCATGGTGGGTACGCTGATCGGAGGACCTACCTCTTCCGGCGGCAGCACCTGGTGGAATGTGGCCTACGACGATGGTGTCAGCGGTTGGAGCACCAGCAATTCACTCCTGGCTTTTCCGACCCTCAACCTGTCGCCCAACGCCTGGACGCTTGTGCAACCAACTTATACCGGCGCCTCCGATGGCGTACTCTTTCCTCAGGGTTGGGGTAATAAGGGAGCCTACGATCCCCTCACGCACCGCGTCATCATCTCCGATCGCTGGTCGGATGCGCTCCACGGGTCTTCGATCTTCGCAAACGGCATTCATGCATACGATCCGTACGCTAATGTATTTACTGTTCTGAAGTTAAACAGCTGGTATGTCCAACCGGTCACATGCTCCGATGGCACCACGGGATGCTACCAAACCACCCCCCTGCCGGCCAACCAGACGGACCCGACTCCTCCGGATCACCACCCGTGGGCCAGCTATGAGGTGGTGCCTCCTCAGAATGCGGTTTATACAGTCAATGGAATCAACAGCATTTCGCTTCCGGATCAGAGTATCTTAAATCGGACCTGGAGATTCGATCTGGCCTCGAAGAGTTGGACCATGGTGTCTTCGGATCAAACCGATCCGAATTTTCCACCCAACAATGGAGGCGCGGACTCGGGACTGATTTATGACCCTGCGTCGGGCCAGCTCGTCTATTTTGCCCCTACCGCCTGCGGCTGCAATGGAACCGCGACATACCTTTTCAACGTCTCAACCAACACCTGGACAGCGGTACCCCAGGATCAGTCATCGCTTTCCGTGTATACCGCTTCTGCCGGAATAGCATATGACACCAAGCGGCAGCGAATTCTCACGTTCGGTGGCAACAACTTTATTAGCAGTCCGGCCACACCGAATCTTTGGGCATATTCAGTGGCGTCGAACACCTGGACTCGCCTGGCCGACGCACCCGTAGCCGCCATGGCGCCGTCATTCGCATACGATTCGAAGCACGATATTTTCCTGGCCTTGGTTTTTAACAACACGTACATTTACGATCCCAATTCCAATACGTGGTCTCAGTATCCCGCCACCCTGAATCGACCACCCACCCTGAATTTGGATCAGGCGGTTACTTACGACCCGGCATATGATGTTTTCTTGTTTCAAGGCGGCACCTTCGACAGTCCCATGTTTGCGCTGTTTCGGTACGATCCGAACACACCGCCGGTGTTGAACATCGACACACACGCTCCGACAGTGTCCATAACCGCGCCGGCCGATGGTTCCACCGTGTCGGGAATCGTGAATCTCACAGCCAACGCCACCGACACCATAATTCCGAATACTACCGATCAAATCGGTGTCGTCGCCGTCCAATTCCTGTTAAATGGTCAGAATCTGGGCGCGATCATACCTGGAGCCGGCCCCGGATTTTCGTTGTCCTGGGATACCACCGGGAAACCTTCCGGTACCTATACGGTAAGCGCCGTTGCTTATGATGAGGTCGGAAACATCGGCACCAGCAGTATTTCCGTAAATATCGCCAATACCGGCGCACCGCCCGTCATTGCGACCGTCGCGGCAACCGCAATTACGTCCTCCACGGCTACCGTTGCCTGGACGACAGACATCTTGTCGGATTCTCATGTGGCATACGGCACGACAACCAGCTACGGAGCCGTGAACGGGCAGGCGACACTGGTGACATCGCACTCCGTGGTGCTCTCAAGCCTGTCGCCATCCACCACCTACCACTTTCAGGTGAGCTCACGCGATGGACAGGGCGATTTGGCGACATCCCTGGATTTCACATTCACGACGTCCTCAGCAGTGCCCCCGCTGTTACAGATTCACGCGGACGCGGGAGAAGTTAGCGGAACCACCAGCGGATCCACAGTAACTCCCGGAATCGCACCCGCGGGCTTCACCGGGAAAGTTGTAGTGAACAAGACCGGATCGGTCAACTATGCACCGGCCACGGTGGGCAATGGCGTCTATTTCCAGAACTGCTGCGACAACACGAATGCGTACTACAAGTTCACCGGTTCGACCGTCGGCAGCATTTTCAACGTGAACCAAGGCTCGATCACGTTCTATCTGAAATCGCGCTACAGCTTCGCGCAGCGTCAGTCGACGGCCGCGGCAGCGCGCGCAGCATTTGACGTCCGAGATGACGATCTGAACAACCATGTATTCTACTTCTACACCACGGCGAATACCGGAAATCTGGTATTCACCTACGCGGCTGGAGGCGGAGCTCAGTTCTACTATGCGCCGGTCGGGACGGAAGATACGTTGTTCGGCAACGGAGTGACGCTGAAAGTGACAATCACCTGGGACGGCAGTACGAGTAAATTACTCCTGAACGATAATCAGGTGCAGTCGTCCTCTTATTCGAAAGGCTCGCCAAACTGGACGGCAAACTCGGTGTTCGATCTCGGGGCGTATGAATATGTCAACTTGGGCGGGTATAACGCAAGCGATGATATCATCGATGAATTCACTGTAATCGGGGCGCCGATCGGCGCCGATACGACGGTACCCAACGTCGCGATCACCGCTCCGGCGCCCAATGCGACGGTGAATGGAACCGTAACCGTCACCGCCAACGCCATCGACAACAATGGGATGTCCAAAGTGCAGTTCCAATTGGATGGGGTGTCATTGGGGAACCCAGTGAACGGCACCGGGCCTTCCTATTCGATTTCCTGGAACACGACCTCCGCGGCAGACGGTAATCACATGCTGACGGCGGTGGCCACGGATACTTCCGGTAACTTTATTACCAGCAGCGGAATCGCGGTGAATGTGCAAAACTCCGCCAATCCGCCCGCCATATCGGCGGTCAATGCGTCGTCAACCGCGACTGGGGCGACCATCACCTGGACTACGGACACCGCATCCACGTCGCAGGTTGCGTACGGCCTGACTGGCAGCTACGGTTCACTCACGACCCTGAACAACACGTTGGTTACTTCGCATACGGTGAGTCTGAGCGGCCTAACCGCGTCGACGACATACCATTACAAAGTGATGTCGCAGGATAGCCAAGGGCGGCTGTCGTCTTCATCCGATTTTACCTTTGCGACCACCGCAGCGTCGTCTGGTCCGCAACCGCTGTTGCAGATTCACGCCGATGCGGGAGAGGTGAGTGGAACTACCAACGGGTCCAACGTAACTCCCGGAATCGCACCGGCGGGCTTCACCGGGAAAGTTGTGGTGAATAAGACCGGTTCAGTCAACTATACGCCTGCGACTGTGGGGAACGGTGTCTATTTCCTGAACTGCTGCGACAATGTGAACGCGTACTACAAGTTCACCGGTTCGACCGTCGGCAGCATTTTTAACGTCAACCAGGGGTCGATCACGTTCTATTTGAAATCGCGCTACAGCTTTTCGCAGCGGAAGTCGACGGCGGCGGCGGCACGCGCGGCATTTGATGTCCGCGACGATGACATGAACAACCATGTGTTCTATTTCCTGACGACGGCAAATACCGGGAACCTGGTATTTACTTATGCGGTCGGAGGCGGAGCTCAGTTCTATTATGCGCCGGCCGGAACCGAAGATACGTTGTTCGGCAACGGAGTCACGGTGAAAGTGACGATCACCTGGGATGGCAGCACCAGCAAGTTGTTCCTGAACGACAACCAGGTACAGTCGTCCTCGTATTCCAAGGGCTCGCCAAACTGGACGGCAAACTCGGTGTTCGACCTAGGGGCGTATGAATATGTCAACTTGGGCGGGTACAATGCAAGCGACGATATCATCGACGAATTCACTGTTGTCGGACCGGCCATCGGCCCCGATACAACCCTGCCCGCCGTCGCGATCACCGCTCCGGCGCCCAGTGCGACCGTGAATGGCACGGTAACCGTCACCGCCAATGCCACCGATAATATCGCTATGTCCAACGTGCAGTTCCAATTGGATGGTGCGTCGTTAGGTAACCCAGTGGCCGGTGCCGGGCCTTCCTATTCGATTTCCTGGGACACTACCCCCCTGGCCAACGGCAATCACACTCTGACAGCAGTAGCTACGGATACGTCTGGTAACTTCACCATCAGCAGCGGAATCGTAGTGAGTGTGCAAAACTCGACCAACCCGCCTGCCATATCGGCGGTCAATGCCGTGCCGACCGCGACCGGGGCAACCATCACCTGGACTACGGATACCGCATCGACCTCGCAGGTTGCCTACGGCCTAACCAGCAGTTACGGTTCGCTCACGACGCCGAACAACACATTGGCTACGTCGCACACAGTGAGCCTGAGCGGATTGACGGCGTCGACGCCACACCATTACCAGGTGATGTCGCAGGACGCCCAGGGGCGATCGTCAACTTCGGCCGATTTCACCTTTACGACTACCTCAGCCTCCGGTCCGCAACCGCTGTTGCAGATTCATGCGGATGCGGGAGAGGTGAGCGGAACCACCAACGGATCCACCGTAACTCCCGGAATCGCACCCGCAGGCTTCACCGGAAAAGTAGTCGTGACCAAGACCGGATCGGTCAACTACGCACCGGCCACGGTAGGCAATGGCGTCTATTTCCAGAACTGCTGCGACAACACGAACGCGTACTACAAGTTCACCGGTCCAACCGTCGGCAGCATTTTCAACGTGAACCAAGGCTCGATTACGTTCTATCTGAAGTCGCGCTACAGCTTCTCTCAGCGCAGGTCGACAGCCGCGGCGGCGCGCGCGGTCTTCGACGTCCGCGACGACAATATGAACAACCATCTGTTCTACTTCTTCACCTCGGCAAACACCGGGAATCTGGTATTCACGTATGCGGTGGGGGGCGCAGCACAGTTCTACTATGCGCCAGCCGGAACTGAGGATGCGTTGTTCGGCAACGGAGTCACAGTGAAAGTGACGATCACCTGGGACGGCAGCACCAGCAAGCTATTCCTCAACGACAACCAGGTACAGTCGTCCTCGTATTCCAAAGGGTCGCCGAACTGGACGGTAAACTCGGTGTTCGATTTCGGGGCGTATGAATATGTCAACTTGGGCGGGTATAACGCGAGCGACGATATTATCGACGAATTTACCGTGCTATCAAAGTGATATGCGTCAGGCGGGGCCTATGACACGAGCGCTTTTAGGATCGCTTCGCCCGCCCGGCCATCACCGTATGCGGCGGTCCAAGGCCCCACGGTGCCGGCCGCCGCTGCGGACCTAAGGATCTGGCTATCGCCGACCCCGGTCAAGACGTTGCACCGATTCTCCAGCGTCTCTTGCCACTCAGTTTCGTCTCGGAGAGTGATGCATGGAACCCGAAAGAAGTACGCTTCTTTCTGAACTCCGCCCGAATCGGTCATGATGAACCGTGCCCTGCCTTCCAGCAGCAACATATCCAAATACGAGACCGGAGGGATGTGAGTGACAGCCGCAGGAGCACAGCCGAGTTCGGCAAGCCGTGCGCGAGTGCGCGGATGAATAGGCCAAACTACGGGGCAGATTGTCCGCGCCACTTCGTCGAGCTCATAGGTGATGGCTCTTAGTCTTTCGGGTTCGTCCGTGTTTTCGGCCCTGTGCACTGTGGCCAAGGCGAAATGCCCCGGAAGCCAAGTCTCGGCCAATGGCCCCGGACGGTTTTCCGCGATTCTCCTGTAGGCGAGCGATGCATCGAGCATCACGTCTCCAGTCAGAACCGCTCGTTGCTCCAGTCCCTCTTTGCGCAGGTTCTCGATTGACAGGACAGTAGGGCAAAGCAGCAGGTCGCTGAGATGGTCGGCAACGACCCGGTTAATCTCTTCCGGCATAGCGCGCCGGAAGCTCCTCAAACCAGCCTCTATGTGCGCGATCCGAGGCCCCATTTTTGCCGCGGCCAAGGCGCCCGCGAGCGTCGAATTCGTATCGCCGTAAAGCAGAACCCAATCCGGTTTTTCGGCCGATAAAATCGGCTCCAGCCGCTTGAGCATCTCGCCGGTTTGCTCGCCGTGTAAGCCGGACCCGACTCCGAGATCATGATCCGGCCGTGGAATATTCAACTCTTCGAAGAAGATAGAACTGAGGCCGGGATCGTAATGCTGGCCGGTATGAATAATGCGATGAACCAGATCCCTGCGTTTCGCCGCTGCCTGCGCAATCACGGCCAGCTTTACGAACTGCGGCCGAGCCCCTACGATCGAGCAGATTCGCATCTAGACGTAAAACATCCGCATGGATTCGCAGACGTATTCGATGTCCTCGACAGCGAGTTCCGGATACACCGGAAGCGCCAGGGATTCGTTCGCCAATCGCTCGCTTACCGGGAAGTCGCCGGACTTGTAGCCGAGATCGGCGAAGCACTCCTGCAGATGCAGCGGCAGGGGATAATATACTTCGGACCCGATAGCCCGCTGCTTCAGGTGCGCCTGCAAAGCGTCCCGCCGCTCGCCTAGAATCACGAATTGATTGTAGATGTGACGCGTTTGATATTCCGCCGGCACGACTGGCGTCACCGGTATGGCCATTTGTGCGAGCACCTTGCGATAATGATCGGCGTTCTTCTGCCGGCCTTCGCTCCACGAATCCAGGTAGCGGAACTTCACACGCAAGATCGCTGCCTGCAACGCGTCCAGCCGCGAATTCACCCCGACCCACTTGTGGTAGTACTTCTTGAAACTGCCATGAACGCGCAACGCTTTCAGTCGATCCCCGAGAGCATCGTCGTTGGTGGTGACGATTCCGCCGTCGCCATATGCGCCAAGATTCTTGCTGGGGAAGAAGCTGAAGCAACCGATCTGTCCGATGCTGCCCGCGCGCCGCCTCTTGTACTCGGAGCCGATCGATTGGGCCGCATCCTCCACAACGGGAATTCCCCGTTCGGTTGCCATCTTCATGATGGGGTCCATGTCTGCGCAGCCGCCGAACAGATGAACCGGAATCATGGCCCGAACCTTTGGGTGCTTATCCAGTGCTTCCTGAACTCGTTCCACGTCCAGATTGAACGTTTCCGGTTCCACATCCGCGAACACCGGCACCGCGCCCAATCGCGAAATCGAACCCGCGGTTGCAAAGAACGAGTACGGGGTCGTGAGCACCTCGTCTCCCGGCTTGATATCGAGAGCCATCAGCGCCAGCATGAGCGCATCGGAACCCGATGCACATCCCACCGCATGCTTGCTCGAGCAATAAGGCGCAATCTCCTGCTCCAGCTTCTTGACATCGTCGCCAAGAATGAATTTCTGCGAGTCCACGACTCGCACGATCTCCGAAAGGATTTCCTCCCGGATCGTCTGATGTTGTGCCTGCAGGTCCAGTAGGGGAACCTGTTTTTGACTGATTGTGGTGGCTGTCACCTGTTCTGCTCCTCCATGATTTCTGCCGCGGCCTTGACCTGCTCGCCGCTCTTAACATACTCGGCGCCGCACGATGCGCACTGCACCCGCTGTTCGCCGTCCTTACCATTGAACTCGATACCAAGGCCGCACGCGCACATCCAACCACGAACTCGCGCCGGGTTGCCGTAAACCAAAGCGTAATCGGGAACGTCGCGTGTTACTACGGACCCGGCACCCACAAACGCGTACCGTCCGATGGTGGTGCCGCAGACGACGGTGCAATTCGCCCCAAGTGAGCTGCCGCGCCGCACCAGCGTCGTCTTATACTCGTTCTTCCGTTCTACATGGCTCCGCGGGTTGATGACATTGGTAAACACCATCGAGGGCCCGCAAAACACGTCATCCTCGAGAACGCATCCCGTGTAAATTGAGACGTTGTTCTGGATCTTCACGTTGTCGCCGATAGCGACGTCCGGCGATATCACTACGTTCTGTCCGATATTGCAGGCTCTCCCGATCCGCGAATTCTTCATGACATGCGAGAAGTGCCAGATCTTTGTGCCCGGGCCTATCGAGCACGGTTCGTCGACATAGCTCGATTCATGTACGAAGTAGTCTTTCTGCTCCATTTTTTCCTCATCACCGCTACAGACTTAGTTCATCCGCAAATCGTCCAAGGCGCCGGTTGTCTCCGAATCCTCTACCGGTTCGGCACCACCAGCGTATCGCCGGGCATCAAGGGGATGTTCAGGTCCATGTGTTCACCCCGAAGGACGGCGTCGTAGTCGAACGACAGCCTGAACTCGCGCCCGTTCTCCGTGCGTAGCACGTAGATCTTCTTCCGCTTGGCGTAATCCGAAAGCCCACCGGCCTCGCTGATCGCCTGCATCACGGTCATACGGTACGTATAGGGAATGGGCCCATCCTTTTTGGCTCCGCCACCGACAACGTAAATCTTCTTGCTATTGATCTGGTTGATGATCACCGTCACGTCGGCTGCCTTAATCTGCTTCAACAGCTGCTCGGTAATGATCTTTTCAGCCTCTGCCGGCGTCATTCCCGCAACCCTGACGTCCTTAATCAGGGGCACCGTAATCATCCCATCCGGACGCACCACCGCCGCTGGAACCGAAGCGTCGCGCTCGCCCCAGACGTTGATCTGTACGACGTCGCCTTCGCCGATGCGGTATTCGTTCGGCACGCCGCGATTCACCGGCTTCACCGGCACAGCAGGTGGGGCGTTCGGGGCTGTGGGAGTTGCTGCGACTGGAGCAGGTGCTGATTCCGTGGAAGGCGTCGTTGGAGGTGTTGTCGGAACTCCGCCGCTGGAATCGGTACCCGGTCGAGGAGTTTCGGGTTTCGCTGCGAGAGAGTTACTCGTTACTGCTTCCCCGGTCGGTAGCGAGGAATTCAGCGACTCCGGCTTGGCATCGCTGACTTCCACGGCCTTCTTCGCGGGGCTGGAAACCTCTTGGATCGCACTTTTCACCGATTCAGGCGGCCATCCCGCTTTGATCGCATTGCTTTCAATCTGGTCGTCCTTCAGCCCTGCTTTCTTCGCATCCTTCACATACTGAATCAGTTCCCTGGTAGGGGCATCTCCGGCACAGACCGCTGTACCGGCAGCGCCAAACGATAGAACGATACACACAAACACAGATTTCCACATTAGATTAATGCTCTCGTTTCAAGCAGTTCACGGCAAGTAGTCTAGAGCACGTTCGGTACCATGTGGCTCAACTTCTTTCTTTCACCCCCGACAGGGTGTTCCCGTGGATCTGGCATAAACCTCAGGCCCGAGGCGCAATCGGAAAACCAATCGGACAATTTCAAAAAATTTGGCAACGACACGCCTACGACGAACATTTCAGGGTATCGTTATCGCTTCCGCAGCAAATAGAGCCATCATGTGGACCCCTCGACGTGTTGAACCCGAACCTGCTCGAAATGCTTCCGGAACGCCTCTCGAAAACCGCTGGAGTGAGGTCCTTGTGCAACTCCTCGCGACCCCGCACCAGCCGTTGGAACATGTGCTGTCGCGTGGATCGATAAATTCAATAACCAGCAGGTCACGGGTCGATTCCGCCGCGACGTCCAGAATATCCTCCAATGGAACGCGCTCGGTCACGAGCATGTGGTGAGTCACCGCGAGCATCAGCACCAGATCGAATCGGCCGCGTGCGCCTTCCAAGAACGGTGCGCATTCCTGATTGCGTCATCCGATGCCCGGACTGGGGCGCGTCAAGTTCACCACCAGCGGCAGGATGTTCAGCTTCTGCTTGCGGGCCGCCCGGCACACTTGGCCGACAACCACCGGGTCATAATCCAACGCCACGACCCGCGCACCGCACTGCGCCGACATCGCGCTGAAATGCCCGGTATTGCATCCGACATCCAGCACCGCGCCTGGCCGGTTCTGCTCCAGGGTTTCCTTCACAAACTGCTGCTTGGCATCGAACTGATCGGCGCTGTAGTTGTTGTTGCTGGTCATATAGTCCGACCAGACCGATTGCGCGCCCGCCGCCGGCTCCAGTTTGCGCAGGGTGCGCCGCAAGCCTTTCAGCACCGTGCCCAGAATGAAGCGCGCTTTCTCCGTGTCCTCAACTACGTTCTTCTTATAAATCGTGGTATCGTTCTTGCGCTTCGCGCCCAACCAAGTCGGCATGCTTACCAGTCCGAAGTACGGCGACTTGAATCGCTGCATCGGCCCGGTCCAGCGATACACTTCCTCGGGCTCCAAGCCATCGCGGCGCGTCTTCAGGATCTGATCCAATCCCAGCCCGTATGCCCGGTTCGCCAGCAGCGGCAGCAGGAACGTCCGCACGAACTGCGCGTAAGGGAGCCAAGTAGGATCATGCGGATCGCGCCGCTCGAATCTCAGCACGTCGATGAACACCGGATCCGGGCCTCGGAACAAGACGTTATATGGAGTCGCGTCCTTCAGCCCGAGCGCATCGTTCGGCAGCGCCTCCGCGAGATCGAGCGTCAACCCGGCCGCTGCGTGCAGCATCTCCGGCACCCATTCGTGGGTCCAGCGAGCGCGTTCCTACCACGCCGCCGTCGTCCATCAGCTTCTTGCCGGTAGCCGAATCCAAAAAGGCGCGCAGGTCAGCCGCGCCCAGCTCATTCACAATGCGCAAGACGCGATCACCGCATCGAATGACGCTGCCAGCCGGATCTCGGAAGGAACGTGTGACCTTTTGCGATGACAAATCGTTCAATGATTCCACCCCTGTCGCCGTAGGTGCAGCGCGCAGAACGATGCCTCCATACCTTGCATGCGGTCGAGCCTTGCATTTGACTCACCAAGATGACCATCCCACATCCAGCATGGGGGGTAACATCGTGGCTAGTACCGCCGGTGTCTTCACGCTCAGTGACGAGACGTTCCTGAAAGGTCCTCGCGATGGCCCAGTCGACGCGAAGAACGGCCCGTAATGCCGCTCAAGACCTAGCCTACCCCGCAATCAGTACCACCAACGTCCGAAGGTTTTCCTCGTTCCGTTTCAGGTCCTTCCAGCAGCTTGGACGGAACTCCTCGTATGCCCACTCACGAAACCGAAGGTGCTGGCCTACCTTTCGGAGGCGTGCAGCCGGGCGGTCTACAAAACGACTTGTATTTCCTGAAAAACGAAGGATGATAAAGGCAGTGACGAGGCTGGCCCCCACTTCGCCACTACTGACGTTTAGACTCTCGATGATCCATAAGTCAGTTGAAGCTACTTTTTGCGAATTCCGCTCCAGTCTTGACTCAGCGTCGCCGCTATCTGGGAGAACGAAAGGCGTCGTTGTCGTTCGAACGCCCGCTTCCCTACACGATGGTACGCCCACGGCGCCAACCTATGACACTCTGCGCAGAGGGGCACACCGGAATAGTCCGAGGCCTTCATGCTCATTCCACCATCGGATCCGGTATGGGCAGCTTCGCTCCGCCCTTTAACGCCACAACAAGCGCACGGAAGTGTTCGAATCCATGCCTTGTAGTCCTCATCGCGGGGTGGCCCCCTACGGATGGAGCGACTGTTCCGGCAATGAGCCATCCGGCCATGCACAGCCCACGCGAGATACGATTCGAGACGTTTTCCTGTAAGCATGATTTTTCCGGATGGGCGCACTCCGGTCAGGGGTGGCTACAATCTCGTTCGGAATTGAGGAATGAACTCTCGGATTGTGGCGCCGACGAGGGATATACTTATAAGTGTTCCAATGTCGGCGCCGAAGGTCAGACGAGGTAAACGTCCGAGACGTATACCTCCGGATCTCCTCGGGAGGGTGGGCGACATCAAAGCAATTCAGCTATTAACTCTTTGAATCTGCTCTCGACATCATCAACCGAGGACTTCGAGCAACCAATCAGGCAGCCTGGTAGCCGCCCTTCCTCCGATTGATGTAGACGGTCTGCAATAAGCTCCGGACATCCTCAGGTTTCACGCGATTGCCGAACTGGTTCGCATGTTCCAGACACGCCGCAAACACGTCTACGAGCGCCTTGGTATCACCTCGTAGGCCGTTCAGGAAGCCGACTGGCTGATTCGCAGATGTGATTGGCCGAGGAACCGCCACCGGTCCATTAGTGCCGGTGCCCAGTTGCTGCTGCTCCGGATGGGAATCAAGCCGGCGGGCAATCTGCGCCGGTACAGGTGATGGCCGGGGTGCCGCGGCAGGCTTTCCTTCCGCGATATTCGCCAGACTATCAGAGAGCTTCTCTTCCAACTCTGAGGGAGGCTGCGCCATTTCCTTCGCCGCCCGCATCTTCTCGGTTTCAGGCGAAAGCCATACCACATGGCAGGGCGATTCTCCCCGTTTGATCTGCTTCATGATCATGAAGCTCTCGCCAGCTTCCAGGTGCAGATTGGAAATCTTCAGTGAAGTGCCGAAGTCCACGAACAGTGCCCGGTCATCCGCAGTCGTGTAGAGCATGGACCTTCCATAGCCACGATCCGGCATTTCCTTGCCTACGGCAAATCGCCTCAGCGTCAACATCATGGGTACGTTAGGTTCTAATTTGATCTTTTCGCGTTTCATCATTTTTATTGACCTCCCAAATTGAAAGCCGCCAATTTCTGGACAACACAAAAGGAATCGACACGCTGGTCGCGACCCAGGCCGCCTGCAAATATTCGAGGGCTACGACAAGACAGCGCGTTGGCTCGAGGCTGCATCCGCTCCCTTCGGACTTGTCTGTTTGCTGCCGCCATGGCTAGGCGACCGCCTGCGTTACAAGGTGAATCTCAACGACAGGGGGCTTCCGAATCAGCCCGGCACTCACCCCTACGTCGGCCGCACACCGCTTGCCGCACTCGTAACAGTTGCCAGCAGGGTCGGTCTTTAGGTGTGGGCAGCGCGTCTGAGCGCGTTTCAACTTCTCTGTGAAGCTCAACCCTGCCGCGTCCCACACGCGTTCCCGCGCGGCGAGAGGCAAACGCGTGTCGGTGATCGTCTTCGGCAGTGGCGCTTCCTCTAGCACGGTCCAGGCTACGTCTGCTGAATCGCCCCGTGCACCGCAGTCGCGACACACGAACTGCTCCCCAGCGTCATGGTATCCAGTGTCCGCTTCTACGCCACCATCGAAGGCAACACACGATATCGCTACGCTCAGGCACTCCGGACAGCACGCTATCGTTTCGCCCGTCATCGCGCCCGCGCTCCGCCTATAGCCTTGCAGCGGCATGAGCGGCGCCATCATCTTTTCGTCGGTGACGCGTGCAATCTGCTCTTTGAGCATTAAGCAGACGATGCGGGATGCGATCGCGTCGGTAATTAGGCCGGCCCACTCCTCACGGCTGTGTGCTACGCAGAGCGCATCCCAGTCGGAATCTCCGTAGCCGAGCACGGCGTCAATCGAGATTTCCCCTTCGAGCAGCACCTCCGCGAGGAATGCGACGGCGCGGTCTGCTTGTGCGCTGGTGAATTCGGGGATGACGGGGGAGCCATCTTCGTTGCGATCGGTGCGGGGTGCGAAGAGCGCTTTCATATCTTCTATGGTAGCTAAACCCCCTTTAGCTGTAAAGACGTATCTTGCGAAAGTGACTGAACCGGGTTAGGCTATTTGCGATGGCTCGCAAATTACCCGAGGCCGCACTGGAGTTCTTCCGTAAGGCTGGGAGTAAAGGCGGAAAGAAAGGCGCGAAGGCGCGTATGGCCAAGCTCACGCCGGAACAACGGAGCGAGATTGCGCGAAAGGCTGGGAAGGCTGGTGGCCGCGGCCGGAAGAAAAAGACTTGAACAGCCGGCGCCCGCATATGTAGGGAGCGGAATGCAATCCACAGTAGCTGCACCGTGCCGGCAAAGAGTTGATTGCTCAGACAGGCGCAGCGGCGCAGGCGCTCGACTCGCCAGTCGTCAGGATCGGCGTTTGTAAACGCCGGAAGCTGTGCCGCTCAACCAGTTCAGCCGGCCGCTTCGCCAAACGCCAAACGTGCGCACGAATGCTCGATTGGCTTTACAACCGCCTTACCAAGAAGGACGCCCTCGCACCGGCGGATCTGATCTTTGTGCTCGCAGGGAAAATGGAACGAAAGCACTACGGTCTTGAACTTTATCGGGCGGGCTTCGCCAAACAGCTCCTGTTAAGCGTCGGTCGATTCGAGGTCAGCAAAATGTCGGGTTTGTCTATCCATTTTACGGCTCTGAGCAAGAATCTGACGGTGCCTGCATTTTAGGCCGCCTTCTTGAAAACGACGAATTCGGTCCTGGTCGCGGCCATCCGTTGCGCTTTCAATAATAGGTATAGGAGGTTCTTGTAGCCACGGCCACGACGCAGCAGTGCTTTGATATTGCCATTGATGGCCTCGACAACGCCGAGGCGCACTTTGGTCCGGCAGTAGTTCAGAATTCCCTCAAGGTGATCCAGGAGCATTCTCGCCAGCTTTTCAAGCGGCTTCAGGCGCTGCCAACGCAGTTGATCAATCCATCGCTGTCGATAGTTGAGCATCGCGCCCTCGTAGTGATACGTCCACAGCCGGTCCAAACTTTTCTTTGAGTAGGTAGGCCTTGAAGACCCGGCGGTTCAACGCAAAGAGCTGATTGAGCTGTTGACGTTTGGTCGGCGTCAGATTGACCCATCGGGTGAGTAATAACCACCGCTTGCCTTTGACCAACCCTCTCGCCTTCGCTCCTTTGCGAAAGAACTCTGCCCGCCGCACCTCGTCAACAGCTTCGTTGGCGTGCTTCATCACGTGGAATTTGTCATACACGATCTTGCAGTTCGGAGCGTGTTGTTCGATGCTCAGCCGGAATGGTTCCCACATGTCCACGCAGGCCGCCGCGATCCGCATGCGCTGCCGTCGGCTCAGCTCGTTTTCAAAGAACCGGTCGAGCGTTTCTTTCTTCCGCTCCACGCCAAACCACAACGGCTCCCCGGTTTCCAAGTTGCTCACTACGGTGATGAACTGTTGCTTCTTCCCAAGGTGGATTTCATCGACGCCCATTTGCACAAGCGCCGGCTGGCGACGTGCCGCCGCCCACCGCTCCAGCCACCGTAGATCGATGGCCCGGACAGTACTCGCCGCCATGCCAAACTGCCGAGCCACTTGTCGCGCTGACGCACTCCCGCAGGCCTGTCCGACCGCATCCTCGAAGCGTTTACTGAACGGTGCCTTGCTCGGCAATTGCGGCATCTTCTCGATCTTGATGCCACAATCTGGGCAGCTCACCCGGTAGACTTCCACCACTACCGTCGTGCGGAACTCCATACACGGCAGATCGCGCACCTCACGTTCACTGGTGTCGTGCGCCTTTTCCAATTTGCGGCCGCATCCGGAACACACCAGCTTCCGATTCCCGTTCTTGCGGCGAACGCATGGCTGCAGCGTCTTGGCTCGTTCGTTAGTCTCATGGCGGTAGACCCGGTACCCAGACCAACCCAACAGTTTGGTCAGTTCACTGTCTCTCAAACAGCCGAGTGTACCGGAATCCTCGCTTTCAGCAAAACCCTCTGGTATTGGAGATCATCGAATTCCTGCGCAGAGCCCATTTTACAGCGGGACTGATCGCCAATCGGGACCTAACGCCACCAGAAAGGCGCCACTTCATCTGTCAAATCGATGAGCGTCAGACACGCATATTCAACCCCAATCTTCGCAGATGGAACACCTACGGCGATATCTTGGCACTGCGAGATCACCTGGTCAACGAACTGGCGTCGCGGGTAATCGTTGTGAGCGCCGATTGGAGTGGACCCTATTTTTGAGACAACCGGTTAACCTCTAAATTTCAGCGAAAGAGGTAATTCGGACGATGAAGTCTCGAAGAAAATTCAGTAAAGATTTAGGCAAACAGCCATAAACCGCCTCCACAGTGGACAGACCGCCGCCGAGGTAGCTCGGGCACTGGAGGTGCATCCCAGCGATCTGCACCGCTGGCGTCGGGAATTGCAGGAGCACGGGGAACGGGCATTCAACGGAGCCGGGAAGAAGCGCGCCGAAGAAACCCAAATAGCCGAGCTCGAACGCAAGATCGGTCAACAAACCATACAGATCGATTTTTTAAAGCGAGCCTTGCAGCATGTCGAGGAACAGCGCCTGCTGCGGGCTCTGAACAACGGCGCGCCTTCTACCAGCAGGTCGAAAAGAAGTGACGACGAAGATCAAAATGAGCGTGGTGGAAATGTGCGAGGTAGCCGGATTCTGTCGATCCGGCTACTACCGCTTTCTCGATCCGGTGAAGCCGGCCGCGGCGGACATGGACCTGCGCGATGAGATTGAGAAAATCGCTTTGGAATGGCCCGCTTATGGCAGCCGCAGGATCACGGCCGAGCTGAAAGCACGAGGCTGGGATGTCAATCGCAAGCGGGTCCAACGAATTATGCGAGAAGACCGTCTGCTGTGCGTGCGCAAACGGCCGTTCGTTGTGCCGACCACCGACTCGTCCCACAGATTGAGGGTCTATCCCAACCTGGCCGCCAAGATGGTGCTCACGGGCGTGGATCAGCTCTGGGTGGCCGACATCACCTACATCCGGCTAGATGAGGAGTTCGTCTACCTGTCGGTGATCCTGGATGCGTTTTCGCGACGCGTAATCGGCTGGCATCTCGACCAGTGCCTGGATAGCTCGCTGTCGTTGAATGCGCTACTCATGGCTCTGAGTACGCGTACGGTGCTGCCTGGCCTGGTTCACCATTCCGATCGCGGCGTCCAGTATGCCTGCCACGATTACACTTCGACCTTGAAGGAGCACGGAATCGAGATCAGCATGAGTCGCAAAGCCCATCCGTGGGACAACGCGGCCTGTGAATCCTTCATGAAAACGTTGAAATACGAGGAGGTGCATCGCACCGAGTACCGCAACCTGACACACGCGCGCTCCGCCATCGGTGAATTCCTGGAAAAAGTCTACAACCAAAAGCGGCTGCACTCGGCCTTAGCCTATCGCTCGCCGGTCGAGTTCGAAAACTCTCTGCCGACCGCTGATGCACAACAGGCGGTCGCATGAAAAAAGAGGGCGCCCTCAAAACGCGTTTTCTGAGGCATGTCGGAATCTATCGGTCCGATGTGTCGTTCCTTCTTTTTACCCCTGGGGCGTGTCCCGCTTTCCGGTCTGGCCGCTGCCAGGGTATAGGACATACCGGAAAGTACATGCCCTGCCCATCGTCCGCGATGAGTTCCGGCCGGCTATTCCTTGATCGGGTTGCTCGCCAGCATTGCCCGTCTCCGCTTCGCCGACAAGGGCATCATAAAACTCTGGACCAACGAATCGGAAGTAAGTATCATCGAACGGTAAGGTGTGGGTTATCTGGTTGTCTCACCCGTGGGGTCCACCCCAGATGTTCACCTGAGGCGTGTGAGCTTTAGTATTCGAGAAGGTGTTCCGCCAGTCCACGTTGGAGTTTCAATACTGTCCGGTCCCAGAGCGGCAGAGTTCCCTTTCGAAGGATCGCGGGTGGACGCGTCCCTATGATCGCAATTACGTGATCAGCGAAACGGTAAAACTGGCTTGCTATGGCTTTATCCTGCTCCTGCCAGATTTTGCCATTCGGTGCCGCATGAGGCTTATGGAGTAATCCCCGGACTCACGCGATTTCCTGCCATTCCAAGACCACGGGAACCATTCCGTGGACGCGAATCGGAACAGATGTCGCAATGAGATGATAGCTCTCGAACAGCATCGACCCAGGGGCAATATAGAATCCGCTGTAGAGTACGTACGCTTCCTGGCCGCAGGCTGTCTTCCGTGGGCGATATCGAGACGGGCGGACTCTCGCAACCGCGAGGATCGGGTGAGGGCCGGGCATCTAATCCGAAGGTTTGCAATGGTTAGAGAACAGCCACAGCGTACGTAGCAGATGCTTGCGTTAATCGAGGACCACCGTTTTGTTGCCATCGCAGAGAATGCGATGCTCCAGATGCCACATTACCGCCCTCGACAACACAACTCGCTCGATGTCCCGGCCCTTCTGCATAAGATCTTGCACCTGATCCCTGTGGGAGATTCGCACTACGTCTTGTTCGATGATCGGACCCGCATCTAATGCCGCCGTAACGTAGTGGCTTGTGGCGCCGATCAATTTCACTCCACGGCAGAACCCGGCATGATAAGGCCGAGCACCCATGAACGCCGGCAGGAATGAATGATGTACATTAATGATCCGTGCTCGATACTCCTCTACGAATCGGGAGACAGGATCTGCATGTACCGAGCCAGCACGATCACATCAATTGCCGCATCAATGGCTAGGCGTTACCCATGACTGTAAAGATCGGCGGCGTCAGTAGCCCGACGATAGGCGCCACGGCCTAGCAGGCTGCTGAAAAATGCCTGAAGTTCTCGCCTTCTAAAACATTTTATCTTAGAATTGTTTATGCGAGGCGACGACGGGTGTGCGACATGAGAGTTGGCTTGGGCCGGATTTCTTTTTTTGTGGCATAATTCTGAGCGTATGCATACGTGCAGATCGTAATCCCCACAATGGAGGTTCTGTATGCCCGAAGATCCGGCTGCTCTAGAGTCCCAACGTGCCAAGCTACTGGACGAGTTTCTGCGCTTGGGCGATTTACGCCCCGGCTCGATCACCGCCGTCGTTCGACGCTGCGGAAAGCCGTCATGCCATTGCGCCAAACCTGGTGACCCTGGCCACGACCCACAATTCCGCCTAACCCGGCGAACCGACGGAAAGACGGTAACCGAAACGTTCCCCAACCCGGCCGCCCTGCGCAAGGCACAACAGGAAGTCGCCGAGTTCCATCGCTTTCAGCAACTCAGCGAAAATCTGGTGAAGGTCAATCAAAAGATCTGTGAACTGCGCCCGCTCGAGCGCCAGCGGGGCGGCTGGACGGAGCAGGAAAAAAAACGGCTGCTGCAGTCCATCAAGAAATCGCGCGCGAGGTGAACCGATGGCTGGCACGCGTGTTTGCGGAACGTCACAACAACGGGCGCATCGATCTGGAGGCGGTGGAAACCGCTTTGCGCACCGTGCTGCATTCTGCTGGGGCCGTAGCATTGACGGAACTGTTCCAATTCCCGGCTCCGGCTGCCGAACAGCGTCAAAAAACCTGTTCATGCGGACACCAAGCCCCTTTCCAGCACATTGGGATCCTAAGCTTAGAATTCCACGTGGACAAGTTGTCGCG
>JADMIO011683267.1_pt1 | contig 75289 bp, 67 predicted proteins | sample 8958161 | NCBI WGS metagenome assembly JADMIO01 (sample SAMN16585339, study PRJNA669376) | soil metagenome | isolation source: Crop rotation soil | place: USA: Cullars Rotation, Alabama | collected 2011 | reverse complement strand
TTTCATTATGGTGAAAGTTGGAACCTCTTACGTGCCGATCAGATTAAAACGAAAGGCCCAGTCTTTCGACTGAGCCTTTCGTTTTATTTGACCATGTTGGTATGATTTAAATTAATACGACTCACTATAGGGTCAGTGCGGCCGCGACTTCAAGTCACGTGAATTCCAAGCTTCGGATCCCACTGTGCTGGAAAGGTTGAAGCGTGGTTCTCCGAGCGGGTGCGCACAGCGCTCGACAATTCGGTCAGTGTCGCCAACGCCTATGTGGAAGAGCACAGGCAGGCCATCAGCGGCGACCTCCTTGCCATGGCCGACGACCTCAACCGTTCGGCGCCCGGCCTCCAGACCGATCAGAAGCGCATCGTGGACCTGTTGCAGACGGAAGCGCAGCTCCGCGCCATGCCGTCGGTTTACATCCTCGATTCCAATCGCCGGGTTGTTGCCAGCGCCAAACTCGCAACGGTCCCGGAGCAGACGCTGCCAACCGTGGCGGATATCGCCGCGGCGAAGAGCGGCAAACCGCTCGTCTTGAATCAGACCAACCCGAACTTCGTTTCCGCCTTGGTCCGCCTCGATGCCTTCGTCGACGCCTATCTCTGGGTCTCGCGCACGGTGTCCCCGCTGGTGCTCGACCATCAGAAGCGCACGCTCGATGCCGTCACGGAATATCGCCGCCTGAGCCAGAGAAGCTCCGAAGTGCAGCTGACTTTTGTCGGCCTGTATGTGCTGCTCGCTATGCTCATCCTGCTGGCCGCCGTCTGGCTCGCGCTCTGGGCGGCCAATCGCATCGTGTCGCCGATCGGCCGCCTGGCCGGCGCCGCCGAGCGCGTCTCAGAGGGCGATCTCCGGGTGCGGGTACCGGTGAGCCGCGATGACGACGAGATCGGTTCGCTCGGCCATGCCTTCAATCGCATGACCTCGCAGCTCGAGGCGCAGCGCAATCAGCTGGTCGAGGCCAACACCCAGATCGATTCCCGGCGCCGCTTCACCGAAGCCATGCTGGCCGGCGTGTCGGCGGGCGTGCTCGGTGTCGACGGCGAAGGTCACGTCACGCTGATCAACCGCACGGCCTTGCGCCTGCTCAAGGTCGCGACCACGGAAGCGGAGGGGCAGCACTACTCTCAACTCGTGCCCGAGCTCGCCGGCCTGATCCGACGCGCCATGACCGAGCCTGCCGGCCGGGCCTCCGGCCAGGTCGATATCCGGCGCGAAGGCGCGCTGCGTCATCTGAACGTGCAGGCCTCACGCGAAGCCGGGGATTCGAGCCACGGCCTGGTCGTCACCTTCGACGACATCACCGATCTGGTCTCGGCACAGCGCACGGCGGCCTGGGCGGAAGTTGCGCGCCGCATTGCGCATGAGATCAAGAATCCGCTGACCCCGATCCAACTCTCGGCCGAACGGCTGAAGCGCAAATATGCCCGCGAAGTCTCCACCGATCCGGAAGTCTTCTCGCAGTGCACGGATACGATCATCCGTCAGGTCGGCGATATCGGCCGCATGGTCGATGAGTTTTCCTCCTTCGCGCGCATGCCGGCGCCCGTCATCCGCACCGAGCAGGCGCAGGAGCTGGTGCGCCATGCCGTGTTCCTGCAGCGCGTTGCGAACCCGCAAGTGGCCTTCGAGATCACCGCCCCCACAGAGCCGCTTATGTTCGAGTGCGATGGCAGGCTCGTCAGCCAGGCCCTTACCAATGTTCTGAAAAATGCCGCCGAAGCGATCGCGGCCCGGCGCTCCGACGAGGAAGCACCCCCTGGCCGCATCGCCATCGGGCTCGCCGAAGGAAGCGGCAAGCTGACGATTTCGGTGCGCGATAATGGCATCGGCCTGCCGGCCGAACACCGCCATCGCTTGACCGAGCCCTATGTGACGACGCGCGCCAAAGGCACCGGCCTCGGCCTCGCGATCGTCCGCAAGATTTTGGAAGACCACGGGGGCGAATTGTTCCTAGAGGATGCGCGCGACGCGAGCGGCGAGGACGGCCCGGGCGCGCTGGTACGCATGGTTTTCCCGCTGGCACAACAAAGCAAAAAGGATTTGGGGAATCGTCATGAACAACAAGAACGGGTCGCTGATCGCGCCTGAAATCCTCGTCGTCGACGACGAGATCGATATCCGCGAACTGATGGCGGGCATCCTCTCAGACGAAGGTTTTGAGACGCGCGGCGCCTCGGATTCCGACGGTGCCCTTGCTGCCATTGCGCAGCGCCGTCCGCATCTCGTGGTGCTCGATGTCTGGCTGCAGGGCAGCCGCCTGGACGGCATTCAGGTGCTGGAAGTGCTCAAGCGCGAGCATCCGGATCTGCCGGTCGTCATCATCAGCGGCCACGGCACCATCGAGACCGCCGTCGCCGCGATCAAGAAAGGCGCCTACGACTTCATCGAGAAGCCGTTCAAGGCCGACCGCCTCGTGCATGTGGTCCGGCGCGCGCTGGAAGCGGCGCGCCTTAAGCGCGAAGTGGAAGAGCTGAAGCTCAAGGCCGGCGACGAATCCGACCTGGTCGGCAATTCCTCGGCCATCACGCAGCTGAAGCAGCTGGTCGACAAAGTTGCGCCGACCGGCAGCCGCATCCTGATTGCCGGTCCTTCCGGCTCGGGCAAGGAAGTGGCGGCGCGGCTGATCCATGCGCACTCGCGGCGCGCCTCCAATGCTTTTGTCGCCATCAATTGCGCCATGATGGCGCCCGCCCGCATCGAAGCGGAGCTGTTCGGCGTGGAAAGCGAGGGCCCCCGCAAGATCGGCGTGCTCGAGCTCGCCCATGGCGGCACGCTGTTTCTGGACGAAGTCGCCGATATGCCGCTGGAGACGCAAGGGAAGATCCTGCGCGTCCTCATCGATCAAACCTTCCAGCGCGTCGGCGGCGCCACCCGCGTGCAGGTCGATGTGCGCGTAATCTCCTCCTCGACCCGCGATCTCAGGGCCGAGATCGAGGCCGGCCGCTTCCGCGAGGATCTCTATCATCGCCTGAACGTGGTGCCCGTGCGCGTGCCCTCGCTGGCCGAGCGGCGCGAGGACATTCCGCTGCTGGTGTCGCATTTCATGAAGCGGCTGTCGGTGGCTTCCGGTTTGCCGATGCGGGAGATCTCGGACGAGGCCATGGCTGTGCTGCAGGCCTATAGCTGGCCGGGCAATGTGCGCCAGCTGCGCAACATCGTGGAAAGGCTGCTGATCCTCGCCACCGACGATGCCGCCGGCGCGATCTCCGCCGACCTGCTGCCGGCGAATGTCAATAGCGCGGCCTATTCCTGGGGACAGGGCTCACGTACGGATCTCGTCATCACCCTGCCGCTGCGCGAGGCGCGCGAAATCTTCGAGCGCGAATATCTCCTGGCGCAGATCAACCGCTTCGGCGGCAATATCTCGCGCACGGCCTCATTCGTGGGCATGGAGCGCTCGGCCCTGCATCGCAAGCTGAAATCCCTGGGCGTATCCTCGGCGCGGCTGGAACAGTCTTTCAATGCGTAAGGCATGAGCGAGCGCCGCGCGGATGTCCGCGCCCCTTCCGGCCGCATCGCCTATGTCGATGGCCGCTATCTGCCGCACCCGGCGGCGGCGGTTCACATCGAAGACCGCGGCCTGCAATTCGGCGACAGCATCTATGAGGTCTTCGCCGTCATCGACGGCAAGCTGCTGGACGAAGAGCCGCATCTCGAGCGGCTCGCGCGCAGCCTGCGCGAGATCGGAATGGGTCTGCCCATGGCGCCCCCGGCGCTCAAATCCGTGATGCGCGAAGTCGTGCGGCGCAATCGTCTCGCCTACGGCCTCCTTTATGTGCAGGTGACGCGTGGCAGCCATGCGCGCGATCACGTTATGCCGAATGCCGTGCGTCCTACGGTCATCATGACGGCCCGGCGTCTCGATCGCGATGCCATCGAAACGCGCCGTGCCCGCGGGGTCGCGGTGGTGACACGGCCCGATCTGCGCTGGGGCCGCTGCGACATCAAGACGACGGCGCTGCTTCCCAATGTCATGGCGAAAACCGACGCCCGGCGGGCAGGGGCCTACGAAGTATGGCTGGTCGACCGGGAGGGACGCATTACGGAAGGGGCCTCGACCAATGCCTGGATCGTCGCCGGCGGGGTGGTCACGACCCGCTCGCTCGACAATGCGATCCTGGCCGGCGTAACGCGGCGGACGCTGCTCCGCGCGGCCGAGCGTGCCGGCCTCACCATCGCCGAACGTGCCTTTTCCACGGGCGAGGCGCAGAAGGCCGAGGAGGCGTTCATTACGTCGGCGACAGGGGGCGTGATTCCGGTGGTCGAGATCGATGGCGCCAAACTAGGCAGCGGCAAGCCTGGCCCGCTCACCTTGCGCATGCACGCGCTCTATCGCGATCTGGCAGCGGCAGAAGCCGGAATTCCTGCCCTGGCTTCTTCGCAAAGCGCGTGAACGTCTGTATGCTTCCCTTCGCGTGGGCACACGCCTGCTTCGGCCATCAATCGACAACAAGTGGGGTCCACCCATGAACGACAAACCACAAAATCTCCAAGACACGTTCCTGAACGCCGTCCGCAAGAGCAAGACGGCGGTCACGATCTACCTCGTCAATGGCGTAAAGCTTCAGGGCAACATTACCTGGTTCGACAATTTCTGCGTTCTGCTTCGCCGCGACGGGCAGGTGCAGCTCGTCTACAAGCACGCCATCTCCACTGTGATGCCGATGGGACCGGTTCAATTGCAGGATCAGGAAGCGGCGACGGCGGAGGGAGCCTGACCAAGTCCCGGGGATCGCGTGCGGGAGCGGTGACGCGCGTCAGGCGCCGCGCCCTGGTCGTGCATGTCGCGCGCAAATCCGACGAACACACCAGCGGGCGCAGCAATGCCTCGCGTCTGGAGGAGGCGGTCGCGCTGACGGCCGCAATCGGCCTCGAGATCATCGAAGCCCTGACGGCGGTGATCGCCCGCGCCACGCCGGCCACCCTGATCGGGGCCGGCAAGGTCGAGGAGATCAAGGAGCTTGCCGCCGCCACCGAGCCGGAAGTGGTGATCGTCAACGCCTCGCTCAGCCCGGTACAGCAGCGCAATCTGGAGCGCGCCTGGCACGCGAAGGTGCTCGATCGCACGGCCCTGATCCTCGAGATTTTCGGCGAGCGGGCGCGGACGCGGGAAGGGCGCCTGCAGGTCGAGCTGGCCCATCTGACCTATCAGCGCTCGCGCCTGGTGCGCAGCTGGACCCATCTCGAACGCCAGCGGGGCGGCTTCGGCTTCCTTGGCGGCCCCGGCGAAACCCAGATTGAAACGGACCGCCGCCTGATCGGCGAGCGCATCTCCAAGATCCGCAAGGAGCTGGAGGAAGTGAAGCGCACGCGCGGCCTGCATCGCCGCGCGCGCAAGCGCGTGCCGTTTCCGGTGGTCGCGCTGGTCGGCTACACCAATGCCGGAAAATCGACGCTCTTCAACCGGCTGACCGACGCGAAGGTTCTCGCCAAAGACCTGTTGTTCGCCACGCTCGATCCCACCATGCGCGGGCTCGTGCTGCCGGGCGGACGGCGCATCATTCTCTCCGACACGGTCGGCTTCATCGCCGATCTTCCGGTGCAGCTCGTTGCCGCCTTCCGCGCCACGCTGGAGGAGGTGCTCGAAGCCGACCTGATCCTGCATGTGCGCGACGCAGCGCATGACGAGACCGACGCGCAGAAAGCCGACGTGCTCGGCGTGCTGCGCGAGCTCGGCGTGGACGCGGACACGCGGCCGATGCTGGAAGTGTTGAACAAGATCGATCTCCTGGAGCCGCAGGTCTCGCGCGCGATGCTGACGCGCAACCGCGCGCGGCGCGAAGACGCCGTCGCCGTCTCCGCGCTCAGCGGAGCAGGGACCGACGATCTGCTCGAGGCGATCGATACGGCGCTCGGTGGACGCGAACAGCTCTTGCGTCTGGTGCTGCCGGCCGAAGATGGCGCCGGGCAGGCCTGGGCGCACCGCTATGGTCGGGTGGTAGGCCGTGAAGACCGCGACGACGACGTCACCCTGCTGGTCGCGGCAGACCCCGATACGGTGGACAAGTTCACCGCGCACTTTCCCGGCCGCATCGAATTTGTCCCGGCCGATCAACGCCGTAGAGCCTGATCCTCACCCCATCCACAAGCTGTGACTTGCGGTGATAAGCATGTCACGGCCCGGCTTGACCCGGCCGCCCAGTGCGCGCGCGTCCGCGCGCTCCAAAGACTCCGGGCATATTTCTTTGTGCGCCCGCAGACGCGGGCGCGCTGGGTGGCCCGCTTTCGCGGGCCATGACACATCGATGTTTATTCCTCGCGCTCCGCGCGCTTGGCCTGCTGCCAGAGCTCTTCCATCTCTTCCAGGCTGGCCTGCTGCGGGGTCCGCCCTTGTGCCTGAAGAGCCACCTCGATCGCCTTGAAACGGCGCATGAATTTAGCATTGGCCGCCCGCAGTGCGGCCTCCGGATCGAGCTTCAGATGCCGCGACAGGTTGGCGACGGCGAACAGCATGTCGCCAAACTCTTCGGCGATCTTCTCCGGATCCATGGTCTCGCCGGCTTCCGCCAGCTCGCGCGCTTCCTCGGCGATCTTGTCGGTCACGGTCACGGCATTCGGCCAGTCGAAGCCGACCTCGGCGGCACGGCTCTGCAGCTTCACCGCACGCATGAGTGCGGGCAGGGCGCGCGGCACGTCTTCCAGCAGCCCCTTGGCCGGCTTGCCGGCGCGTTCGGCGCGCTTGATCTCATCCCAATTGCGCGTGACCTCGGCAGCCGTGTCGGCGGCTCTGTCGGCGAACACATGCGGATGCCGGCGGATCATCTTGGCGCAGATGGCGCGCACCACATCGGGAAACGCGAACAGCGCTTTTTCTTCCGCCATGCGCGCATGAAACACGACCTGCAGCAGCAGGTCGCCGAGCTCGTCCTTCAGGTGGCTGTAGTCGCCGGTCTCGCTGGCATGCTCGATCGCAGCGGAGACTTCGTAGGCTTCCTCGATCGTGTAAGGCGCAATCGTCGCGAAATTCTGCTCCAGGTCCCAGGGGCAGCCGCCATCGGGATCACGCAGCCGCCGCATGATCGCCAGCAGCGCTTCGATATCGCCGCTCTCGGGATCGGCCGGTTTTTCGGGCTTTTGCGCCATAGCGGGGGACGTTAGGCGGCCATCGGCGCCGGTCCAAGCTGCCACCGGGCCGCACACCAGAATTTCGTATAAGCAATATTATGGGAAATTATATGCGATCTCCAAGAGGCTTTTGCGATGGATCGGCCGGAGGCTGCCAGGTTTCGTCGGACGACTCCGGTTCAGGCGACATCAGTGCAAATACAGCCAGGGGGCCAATCCATGGCCTTGCATTTTCGGATCGAATCCAATGTTCATCTGGAACTGACGACTGATCTCGAACTGGCACGTAGGTTCGCCGATTCGGTGCTGTCAGAGAGCGAAAAAAACGCCCCCTCTGACTTCGTGAATTAGTTAGTGCCATCGCGCGCAGGACTCCTTTCTTCACATGGGCCTCGATCACTGGCTTATCGGTCTGATTTATCGGTTCGCGCCCCAACGCGAAGCGGCGCCGCGACCGGCTGGCAATCCGCCGCCAAACCTGTGGCCGTCGCGGCGACCGGTGCCGGAACGCATCAAAAGCTTTCGCTGCGCGACGCCGTTCGTTCAGGAGCCGGAAGACGAGGTGCAGAACGTGCCGGCGCTGATGCGCTGGAACCCGAAGAAGCGGTAAGATCGTTCGAGCCTTGGTGGACCAAGGGTGTCCTGTGGAGGCGTTTCGCTTCTAAGGCCCCGCCGCAGACACCGGGCTCACCTAATCCTCAGCGATCTTCGCCTTAGCGGATTTTGCCGCTTTTGATCGCGACTTCTTGAGCTTGTGCGGCTCCGGCGGCGTGTTCAGCATTCGCCGCAGAACTTCGTCTTCCTTCGGATCTGATTTTGGAGACTTAGCCAATGCCTATGGCCCTCTATCGCGTCAGAACGAGACTGCCTGCCCGCTACAATACTGCGATAGGGCGGCTTGTGTCGCGCTTCGCGGTGGTCGAGGGACGACTGCGCCACGTGATTTATTCGCGCCTGGAGGTGAACCCGAAATTCGGCCGTGTGGCCGTCAAAAACCCGCGGATCAGAGACTCCTTCACGATGATCGAGGACTTGATGGCGCTGCGGGAGTTTACGACGACAGTTCGGCTGAAAGGCGAAGGCGCTTTAATTCCTGCCTTGGAAGAACTGGAGCGCTTCCGGGACAAAATCTCGCACGGCGTTTGGGTGAAGCATGGCGCAACGCGCGATCCCGTTCTGCAAGTTACAGCCGGTTCGTACACGGAAGCGCCAGGCGCCGGACCAGTCAAGGCTCGGATAAACCCGCAGGCCGTGACCGTACCAATGGAAACGTTTGCTCAGTTCGACCGGATCATTACGCAGGCGCTGAAGCAGATCGACAAGCTGGCGCGTGAACTTGGGAGGCAGCACACATTGCTTCGTAAACAACGCGAACGATTAGAGCGGGATCGGTTGCGGCAACGTCGGAAGCGCCGCCAAAGCCAATCAGCGCGGAAACCCCAGCCGAAATCATAGCTGGGGTTGGAACGTCGGCCTGTCCGGCCTCTTTAGCTCATTTTGCATGTGTCAAGTACATAATCGCGAAATTGGCGATTATGTACGTAACAAATGCAAATGCCGATGCAAAAAATGACTGACATCAAGGACCAAGGCGAAGGCATGGCGGCGATGGTCGTTGTTGCCGCGACCCTGCTTTATCTTGGCCCGCCGGAACATCATTCCGATGGCCGCCCATCGCGACGATACTAGCAGAATGTTTTCTGATTCCCCACCTCTCTTGCCGATCCATGCCCTGCCTGAAAACGAGCGTGAACACGCTTCCTTTGTGGGCCAAAACCTCAATGACTTGAGCTCGCTCTGTGGTGACCTAGAGGCGGCAATAGCGCTTTTCCAACTCAACCAATCGGGCGCAAATCCAGCCGATCAGGGCATTGGGCGTTTAAAGTTTCGCTGGCTGTTCATGGCAGCGCGCGAGGCCGCGTCGGCGACCTATCGATTCAGCGAAGCGATCCAGGCGCTCGGTAAAAACCTCAACAAATGTCCGACACTGCTCGGAATGGTTGATCCTGTTGCCAAACGTGCCGCAGCGAAGAAATTCGACGAGCATTTCCCTGGCGTTGCTGGTGTTCGCCATAGCGGTCAGCACGCATCGCGCTTGTATGGCACACCAGAGGACAAGGCTAAGCACGCCATTGGGCGCGGGATCAGCGTAAACAACATTCATAACAACACCGTCCGGACCACATTTGAGAAGCGAGTGGTTGAGCTGGAACTGACGGCCGGAACGCTGGCCAAGCTCTCTGAGGTTCGGAACCTGTATTGGGCGATCTTCCAGCCGCTAGACCCAATACGTAACCGCGGTTTTCCAATTCCTCGAAAAGGAGAGCCGCCACCCGGTACAGATTGAAATCAGCCTCAAGGAATATCGCATCGTGCGGGCTGGGGTCACCATGAACGAGGGCGCCCGGCTTGGCCGCTTCCTTGAGCCACCTGGGGGCGGCGCTGGACCTCAGGCGGGGCCGGGTTAAGCTCGGAATAGATAAAATTTGACGCGAAATACGCGGGTTCGGGGGCATGCAAAACGGCAAAGAAAGAACGGCCAGGCGCGGCCGCGAGAAACCGGCGCAGCGGGACGCCCGCGCATGAACGCCGCCATTCTTTCGCTCGGCGCGCTGCTGCTGGTCATTCTTGTCAGCGTCATCTCCAACATTAATGTTGGCGTCCTTGCCATCGCGCTCGCGGCGCTGGTCGCGATCTTCGCCGCCGGCTGGTCCGCCAACGAACTGATGGCGGCATTTCCGGCGCCGCTTTTCCTGACCCTGGTTGGCGTGACCTTGCTCTTCGCGGTGGCGCAAAAGAACGGCACGCTCGAGGCGCTGACGGCCCGTATCGTCCGGCTCTGCGGCGGCAACACCGCACTGCTCCCGATCGCCTTCTTTCTGCTCGCCGGGATCCTGTCCTCCGTTGGTCCCGGTGCCATCATCGCCACCGCGATCGTGGCGCCGCTGGCCATGTCGGCCGGTATTGCTGCCGGTGTCCCGGCCTTCCTGATCGCGCTCATGGTGGCCAACGGGGCCAATGCCGGCAATCTGTCGCCGGTCAGCGCGGTCGGCATCATCGTGCACGCCCAGATGGACAAAGCCGGGCTGTTCGGCCACGACCTGAGCGTCTTCCTGGCCAATTTCGTGGCGCACACCGCGGTCGCTGCTGCGGCCTATGTTTTCTTTGGCGGCCTTGCGCTGCTGCGCAAGACGCGCACGGCGCCGGTCCCCATGGCACTGCCGCCGGTAACCGGCACGCACTGGGCCACCATTTTCATCCTGGTGCTGTGGATCGCCGCGGTGGTCGGTTTCGAAGCCAATCCCGGCGTTGCGGCCTTTATTGCGGCGACCGTCCTGATCGTGGCCCGTACGGCCGACGACAAGGCCGCCGTCGGCGCCGTGCCCTGGGGTGTCATCCTGATGGTGTGCGGCGTCAGCGTGCTGATCGGCGTGCTCGACAAGACCGGCGGCATGGACCTGTTCACGACGCTGCTCGCCAACATCACCAGCCCCGCCTTCGTGAACGGCATGATGGCCTTCGTAACCGGGCTGATCTCGACCTACAGCTCGACCTCGGGCGTCGTCTATCCGGCCTTCCTGCCGACGGTGCCAGGCCTCGTGCAGAAACTCGGAGGCGGCAATCCGCTCGAGATTGCACTCAGCATCAATGTCGGGGCCGCGCTGGTCGATGTCTCGCCGCTGTCCACCATCGGCGCGCTTGCCATTGCCGCCGTTCCGGCCGGCGCCGCCGACACCACGGCGCTGTTCCGCAAGATGCTGATTTGGGGCTTTGCGATGACCGTCGTCGGCGCGATCTTCTGCCAGCTCTTTATTCCTCTGTTCGCCTGGTGACCAATGACCCTCGATCAGGAACGCCGAAAACGGATTCTCACCACGCATGTCGGCAGCCTGCCCCGGCCCGATGCGCTGTCGCATATGATGGCGGATGGCGGTGCCGATCCGGACGTTTACGCACGCTCGATCAGCGAAGCGGTCGCCGATGTGGTGCAGCGTCAGGTCGACGCCGGTATCGACATCGTCGATGACGGCGAACAGTCCAAGCCCGGCTTCGTCGCGTATGTTTCGGAACGTCTCGCCGGGCTCGAACCGATACCCGGTTCGGCCCCGCAGCTGACCTCGCGCGAGCGGCAGGCGTTTCCGGAGTTTTACGCCCACGGCCATTCCGGCACGGCGCCGCCGCGCATGGCGACCACCGGTCCGATCCGCTATGCCGGCCAGGCGCAGCTCAAGACCGACATCGAAAATCTGAAAGCCGCTTTGCGCGGCAAGAATCCGGCCGCCGTTTTCATGCCGTCGGCGTCGCCCGCCAGCTTCGAGCGCTATCAGGAAAACCGCTTTTACGATTCGGACGAAGAATGCCTTTACGCCATCGCCGATGCGATGCGCGAGGAATATGTCGGCATCATCGAAGCCGGATTCCTGCTGCAGATCGACGATCCGCGCCTGGCCATGCACTACATGCTCAATCCCGGGAAGAGCGTCGCCGAGTGCCGCGCCTGGGCCGAGAGCCGCGTCGAAGCGCTGAACTATGCGCTGCGCGATCTGCCGATCGAGCACATCCGCCACCACACCTGCTATGGCATCAATATGGGCCCGCGCACCAATGATATGGAGTTCGGCAATATCGCCGATCTCGCGCTGAAAGTGCGCGCCAGCTTCTATTCCTTCGAGGCGGCAAACCCGCGCCACGAGCACGAATGGCGCATTTGGGAAGAGCTCCATCTGCCGGAAGGCAAAGTGATCATGCCCGGCGTCGTTACGCATACCAGCGTCGTCGTCGAACATCCTGAGCTCGTCGCCGAACGCATCCTGCGCTTCGCGCGCCTGGTGGGGCGCGAGAACGTCATCGCCAGCGTCGATTGCGGCTTCGCTTCGACGCCGCGCGCCGTGCCCGAAGTCCATCACACCATCGTCTGGGCAAAGCTGCAGAGCCTCGCCGAAGGCGCCCGCCTCGCCACCCGCCAATTATGGGGGAAGTGACGATGAAAGCGTCGCTGCTGGCCTGTGCGCTTACCGCCGCAATGACATTTTCGACGGGTGCCCTCGCCGCTGCTGCGCTGCCGCCGATTTTCGACTGCGCCGCCGACGCTGTTTTTGACGGCCTGAGTTTTCCGAACAATCCGACCAAACTCGATCCGAAGCAGCTTTCAAAATTTTCCTTCAACACCGCTGACGGTGGCATCCTCTGGGAGCCCCCAGCCGGGATACAGACCTTCGCGCCCATCATTGACGTCCTGGACATCGTTCAGCGCGGCACCGAGGCCGGGCACGACTGGCTGGCGGCCGGCATAACATCCTCGCCGAAAGGCAGCGACGAAGCCCGTATCAGCGATGTCGAGGTCTCTCTGCGCCTGCGTACCGGCACGGCGCAAAACAAGGGCAGATTTTATCTCGTGCGCCACGGCACGATTTATTTGGGCGTCTGCCGAACCAAGTAGGCCGTCATATCGCGCAGGCGATGACCATCCCGTCATAGGCGGGTTCGACGCCGGGCGGCAGCTCGCGCTTCAGCGTCTCGTAGTCGAGGTCGTTGTGCAGATTGGTGAGCACCGCGCGCTTGGGCTTTACGCGCGCGATCCAGGCCAGCGCCATTTCGACATTGGCGTGGCTGCCATGGGCACGATAGCGCAGCGCATCCACGATCCAGCATTCGACGCCTTCAAGTACTCTGAAAGCGTCCTCGTCCAAGGCATTGACATCACTCGAATAAGCCAGGCTCCCGAGGCGGAATCCAAGAGATCGCACCCGGCCGTGGCTTTGCCAGAACGGCGTCACAGGAATCGCCCCGCCAGCGCCCGCGATATCGAAGCGCACAAAAGGCTCTGCGAGCGCGTGACCGTTCAGGATCGGCGGATATTCGCTGCCCGGCGGCGTCGCGAAGCAATAGCCGAATTGCTTGCTCAAATGGTCGAGCGTGGCGCGATCCGTATGCATGTCGATGCGCCGGCCCATCACCTGGGTCAGCACGCGCAGATCGTCGATGCCGTTGGTCTGATCGGCATGCGGATGCGTCATCAGCACCGCATCGAGATGACGCACGCGCGCATCCAGCAGCTGTTCGCGCAAGTCAGGGGACGTGTCGACCAGCACCGAGGTTTCGCCGCGGTGCACCAGCAGCGAACAGCGCCGCCGGCGGTTCTTGGGATTGGCCGGATCGCAGTCGCCCCACTCCCCTGCCCCGTCACGGCCGCCGAGCCGTGGTACGCCGCCCGAAGAGCCGCAGCCAAGGATGACCGCTTCGAGCCTGTTGCTCATGGCGCCGGCGCCGCTTTGCGGAAGAGGCGGAAGAAATTCGCCGTGGTGGCCTCGGCCAGCGCGTCCGGCGTGACGCCTTTGAGTCCGGCCAGCATGGCCGCCGTGTGCACCACAAAGGCCGGCTCGTTGCGCCGCCCGCGATGCGGCAGCGGCGCCAGATAGGGCGCGTCGGTTTCGACCAGCAGGCGATCGAGTGGAACATCCGTCAGCACGGCGCGCAGGTCGTCGGCCTTCTTGAAAGTCGCGATCCCGGAGACCGAGATGAAAAAACCGAGCTCAAGGGCGGCCTCAGCCAGCACGGCCGAACCCGTGAAGCAGTGGATCACCCCGGTGAACGCGCCGCGTTCCATTTCCTCGCGCAGGATGGCGATCGTCTCCGGCTCCGCATCGCGCGTGTGTACGATCAGCGGCAGCTGGGCCTCGCGCGCGGCCGCGATATGGGTGCGGAAATCGGCGATCTGCGCGGCGCGCGGCGAATTGTTGTAATAAAAATCGAGACCGGTCTCGCCGAACGCCACGACTTTCGGGTGCGCGCTTTCTTTCAGCAGGACATCGGGGTCCGCCAGCGGTTCTTTCTCCGCATCGTGGGGATGTACGCCCACGGTGCAGTGAATATCGGGCGCGCTCTCCGCGACGGCGCGCACGGCGGCGAAGCGCTCCAGCCCTGTGCTGATGGTCAGGAAATGGCGCACGCCGGCCGCCCGCGCACGCGTCAGCACGTCATCGAGCTCGGGCGCGAATTCCGGAAAATCGAGGTGGCAGTGGCTATCGACGAGCATGGGAAACCGTGGAAGCGCGGCACCATGTCCAAGCCGCCGTGCAAGGTCAAACGGCGCGTTTGCGCCTCAGCTCCGACAAAGCGAGCGCCGACCCGAGAACAGTCTGGCGCGGCTCGAGATGCAGCTCCTCCGCCCGTTCGTAATCGGCCGAGATGCGCTCCCACGCCTCGACCCAGCGATCGAGGCCGGCCTCGCCGCGGGCGGCCCGTTCGCGGATTGCGCGCGCCAGAGCGGCCGCCAGGAAGCCGCCGAACTGCGCCAGGCCCTCGCTCGCGCGCGCGACACGATCGCCGAGCGCCAGCAGTGCCGGAATATCGGGCGCGCCCGATACCGTGATCAGGTCTTCGGCATCGCGTGCGAGCTTGAGGCCCTCTTCGTCGGCGAGGCGCACGGCAAGGCCCGGCGAGCCGCCGCTGAGCTGCGCCAGCGTCTGCCGCTCCTTCGCCGGAATGTCGGGCAGCAGAGTCTTCAGCGCCTGCTCCAGCGCTTCCGCCTCAAGAACCCGCAGATCGAGCCGCTGACAGCGCGACCGGATGGTCGGCAAGAGACGGCCGGGTGCGTTCGACAACAAGATCAGGAGCCCGCGCTGCGGCGGCTCCTCCAGAATTTTCAGGAGGGCGTTGGCGGCGTTGTCGTTCATGTCGTCCGCCGTATCGACGATCGCGACGCGCCAGCCGCCAGCGCCGGCGGTCAGGCCGAAGAAGCTGCCGAGCCGCCGCACCTCCTCCACTTTCAGCACCGTCGACAGCTTGCCTTTGTCGTCGGGACGGCGTTCCAGCACCATCAGGCCGGGATGCGCGCCGGCCTCGATCTGCCGCGACACGACGTCGTTGGGAGGCACCGCAAGATCGGCCGGCCCTGCATCGCTCGCGCCATAGCGCAGCAGATAGCGCGCGATGCGATAGGCGAGCGTCGCCTTGCCGACGCCGGGTGGCCCGGTGATGAGCCAGGCCTGCGGCACCCGTCCGTGCCGGATCGCAGCGGCCGCGCGCGCCAGCGCGGTGTCATGGCCGATCAGCGCATAGCTGCGCCGCGGATTTGTCCTGTCTTCGGGGGCCGGCTCGACACGGCGTGCCGGGCTCATGGGGCAAGCCGCCCGGTCACGGCGCGCCAGATCGCAGACGCCACCGCTTCGCGCGATCCGCCGGCGTCGATCAGGACGCAGCGCCCGGGCTCCTCCTCGGCAATCTCGCGGAAGGCGGCGCGCAGCCTGGCGTGGAATTCGGCTTCGAAGCGTTCGAACCGCGTCTCGGCACCTTTGCGGTTCTGCGTGCGCGCAAGGCCCGTATCAGGCGGCAGATCGAGGATCAGCGTCAGATCCGGAACGAGCTCACCCAGGGCCGCCGTCTGCAGCGCACGCACGCGTTCGAGTCCCAGCCCGCGCGCCACGCCCTGATAAACGAGCGTCGAATCCAGGAAGCGGTCGCAGATCACCCAGGTGCCGTCGCTGAGGGCCGGTTCTATCACCCGCGCAACATGGTCGTTGCGGGCGGCCATGAACAGCAGCGTCTCCGTCATCGGCGTCCAGCGTTCCGGTTCGCCTTCGACCAGCAGCTTACGGATCTGTTCGGCCCCGGGCGAGCCGCCAGGCTCGCGTGTCTGCACGACGCGGCGGCCCCGGTTTTCCAGGCGTTCTTTCAGCAGCCGGGCTTGGGTCGATTTGCCGGTGCCCTCGCCGCCTTCGAAGGTGATGAACCTGCCGCGCGAGGTCTCCGCCACGCCTCGCGTCAGGACCCCGTCACCAGCGCGCGCATGCCGAGCCACATGCGGCCGAAAATGCTCGTGGCCGGTACGTCCTCGGCGGCGACCAGCGGCACGGTGCGCGCAGGCTTGCCCGGCACATCGACGGTGACGGTGCCGACTTCCTGACCGGCGGCGACAGGAGCAACCACGGGCCCATTGTAGCGCACCGTGACCTTCATGTCCTTCTTGGCATCCGGCGTCATGATGACCTTGAGCGGCTCCTTCACCATCAGGCCGACTTTGTCTTTCGTGCCGCCCCAGATCTGCGCATCGCTGACGACGTCTTTCGCCGCGAACAGCTGCACCGGCTTGAATTCGCGGAAGCCGATATTGAGCAGCCGCGCCGCTTCATTGTTGCGGGCATTGATCGACGGCAGGCCGTTCACGACGACGATGAGACGGCGGCCTTCGCGCGTCGCGGAACCGACGATGCCGTAGCCGCCGGCCTCGGTATGCCCGGTCTTCAGGCCGTCGGCGCCGATATTCATCGAGAGCAGCAGATTGCGGTTGGGCTGTTTGATGTTGTTCCAGGTGAACTCCGGAATCGAGAAGTAGTGGTAGTATTCCGGATAGTCGCGAATGATATGCGCGGACAGGGTCGCGATGTCGTGCACCGACATTTCGTGGCCGTCGGCCGGCATTCCGGTCGGATTCACAAAATGGGAATGCGTCAGGCCGAGCTCCTTGGCGCGCTTGTTCGACATGTCGGCGAATTTCTCGACCGATCCGCCGAGGGCTTCCGCCACCACGATGCAGGCGTCACCGCCGGACTGGACGATGATGCCCTTCAGCAGCGTGTCGATCGTCACGTCGGAATTCACGGACAGCCAGGTCAGCGAGCTGCCGGGTTCGCGGAACTGCTCCCGCCAGGCATATTCGGAGACGTGGAAGGTGTCGTCGAGCTTGAGGCGGCCGTCCTTGAGCCGCTGCAGCACTTCCTCGACCGTCATGAGCTTGCTCATGGACGACGGCGGCACCGGCGTATCGCAGTCCTTACAGAGCAGGATTTCGCCCGTGTCGAAATCCATCAGGATGGCCTGCTTGGCCTCGCTGTCGATCTGTGCGGAGGCGGCCGAGGCGGCGAAGCTGAAGCCCAGGACAAAACCGGCAATGCGAATACGGCGCGAGAAATCCATCCCACTCCCCTACGGTACGGATGCGGCGGTCAAAACAACACCACAGGAATTCTAAGGTTCCGGTGTACGTCGAAATCCTTGACAAATTGTCCTTTGAAATGAGTCCCGGATCGTCGTCAATCGACCACGATTGCGGCGCCGTCATGGCCAAGCGCCGTGACTTTCGCCAGCGCAGCGTCCGCCTGGTTCACATCCTGGAACGGTCCGATACGCACGCGATAAAGCGGCTTGCCGTCGCGCTTGACCGGCGACAGCTTCGCCCCGACCTCATGCAGCCTGGCGACCACGCGATTGGCGTTTTCCACCGAGGCGAAGGCGCCCGCCTGGACATAGATCGCCGTCGCTGACGGCACCGGAACCTGGGTCAGCTGCGGCTCCGGCGCGGGCTTCGGTTCCGGCAGGACGACCGTCAAACTGGCCGGCGCCGCGGCAATGGCGGCGTCGGACGGACGCAAGGCCGCGCTCTGGACTCCGGGCACCGGGGGCAGGTTCCCAGCGCTCACTTTGGGCGTCGGCGCGGCGTTCACCGCCGTCACGATCGCCTCGTCGGTCGGCTCGAAGGGCGGCACCAGGCCGCCGGGATCGAGCGGGGCCTTGCCGAGATAGGTGACGCGCACCCGCGCCGTTCCGCCCTGCTTGTAGCCGAGCAGATCGGCCGCACGCTCGGAAAGGTCGATCAGGCGTCCCTTCTTGAACGGACCGCGATCATTGACCCGGACGACCAGCGAGCGGCCATTGTCCAGATTGGTGACGCGCACATTCACGGGCAGCGGCAGCGTCGGATGCGCCGCGCTGACAATATTGCGGTCGAACACCTCGCCGTTCGAGGTCAGCCGGCCGTGGAAATCGCTGCCATACCAGGACGCGATGCCGGTCTCGTCGTAATCGGGCTGTTCGCGCGGATAATACCACTCGCCGGCGACCTCATAAGGATTGCCGACCTTGTAGATGCCGGTCCCGCCCGGATGCGGACCTGGCGGAACGCCGGGAATCGAGGCGTCTTGCCTGGAAGGCGTGGCGCAGGACGCCAGCGCGACGCTCAGAAAAAGCGCGGCTGCCGCGGACGCGCGCGCGTGACGAAAAACCCTGCCCCCGTCCATGCCGATTGCCCGCCGCCCTTTCGAGTTTTGACTAGCGATTCTGTGGTTAACAGATCGTTAGCGGCGTGCTTCGGGCGGGCAATTTCGCGAGGCGATTCGCTCACAAGCCCGCCGCCCCCATCCACAGATAATCGCGGCGCACTGGCGTTGGCTTCGGGCGTCTCAGAAAGAATTGTCGCGGGTGAGGAAGGGGTGGGGCCGGCGCCCCACCCTCTCCACATCAGCGATACGCCACAATGAGATGCGCGGTGTTCGAGGTGCCGGCACCCCAGATCGGATCGGCCACCGGCTGGGGATTCTGCACCACCACATCGTAGCGGCCGGCCCGCGCCAGCAGGTTCGGATCGAGCGTCACCTGCAGCTCGGTCGCGCTCACGCGGCGATAGGGCACCGAGACCCCATCCACCAGCACCCGCGTCTTGGCCACGAAGCCGAAGCCTTTCAGGGTCATCTGCGTAGCGGGAGCCCCCTGCGTCACCCGGGTCGGCGCGATGGTCTCGATCGCCGGCTGCGGCGACTGCAAGGGATTGGGTACCCCGGCGCCGCCGCGCCCGCCGCCACCGCCAAAGGTTTCGCGCTTCAGCGCGCGGACCCACTGGCCCTTTTCCACCGAATAGCGCTCGTCGGTGTCATGGCCGCCGAAGGGCGAGCTGTAGGACGCGTGGAAGGTACGGTCGACGACTTTGCCGTCCATGATGACATTGTCGATATTGCGCAGGTTCGCGATGTCGGCGAGCGGATCGGCATTGACGATCACCAGGTCGGCCAGCTTGCCGCGCTCGACCGTGCCCAGCCGGTTCTGCACCTTCATCAGCTCCGCCGGCCACTTGGTCGCCGCCTGCAGGATCTGCATGCGCGGGATACCGCCTTCCTGCCAGATCTCCATTTCCTCATGCACGATGAAGCCGGGGGCCTTGCCGCCATTGGTGTCGCCGCCGATCAGCGCCTTGCCGCCGGCCTCGATGAACATTTTGTGGAAGCGGATGGCGTTCAGATAACCGGCCATGCGGCGCTGGCGCACCGCGCCTTCGTCCACCACCTCGCGCGTCTGGCGCTGCTCGGCATAGAACTCGGGATCGTAATAGGCCATCAGGTTGGGATCGGAGAACGCCGTCTTCACCGCCGTTTCCATGCGCGCCCAATCCTTCGGATAGCCGGGCGCCATATGGATGACGTTGGGCACCAGATAGACCTGCTCCTTCACCAGAAGCTGGATCAGGTCGCGCGCCTTGGCCTCGTCCATCGCGGCATAGCGCTCGAGGTCGTTATTGGTCATCGTGCCATCTTTCATGATGGCGGCGGCGACGCCGGTGGAATGGTGGAAGGCATCGACGCCCGCCACCGCGGCCTCGCGCGGGCCCATTTTCGGTCCGCCGGCACGCTGGAAGCACGGCTTGCCTGCGGCATGCGCGGCATCACAGGCCCATTTGACCCAGGCCGGATCCCAGTCGCCGCTATGGAACATGATCATGTCGGCGCCGGCATCGAGCAGCGCCTTGGTGTTCTTCTGCACATCCTCGAAGGTCTTGGGCAGCAGGCGCGGGTCGTAAAGAGTTTCGTAGCCAGTCACGTCGTTCGGCTGCACGCCGCCGAAATGCCCGACGCCGATCCAGCTGCGCGGACCGCGGATATAGCCTTTGTTGACCGCGTCGCGATACGCGATCGACGTTTCGCCTCCGAGGCCGATATCGATCTGCGAGGTGACGCCCTGATTGAGGAACAGCTCACCCCAGAAGGTCGAGTAATTGGTCTGAGCGTCCCAAAGGCCGGGGACGATATATTTGCCCGCCGCATTGATTACCTGCGCCCCGGCAGGCACCTGCACCTGCGCGGCGGGGCCGGCCGCGGTGATCTGATTGCCCTGGATCACGACGACGGAGTTCGCGACCGGCGCGCCGCCATTGCCGTCGATCAGCGTGCCGCCCTGGATCACCAGCGCTTGCTGGCCCTGGGCATTCAATTGCGTGACTCCGAACAGCAGCGCCAGGCTGCCGGCCAGCGCCGCTATCTTTATTGGTTTCATGACATTCCCCCGTGGCGCGCGCAAAGGCGCGCCGGTTTGCGGTTTGGAAGACTGGAAGAGGTATCGGCTCGTGTCGTTACAGTCGCGCGAGCTCCGAAAGCTTGACGTTCTTCAGCGGCAATTCCCGCACCCGCTTCTTCGTTGCCGCAAAGATGGCATTGGTCACCGCCGGCGCGGTCGGCGCCGTCGCGCATTCGCCGATGCCGGTGATGCGCGGTCCCCCCGAGAGTGACAGATAGACTTCGACCTTCGGCGCCTCGCGCATCGTCGCGATGCGATAGCTGTCGAAATTCGCCTGCTCGACGGCGCCGTCCTTGATCGTGATGTCGCCGTAAAGCGCGGCGGTCAGACCGAACATGATGCCGCCTTCGATCTGCGACTCGATGATCTTCGGATTGACGGCGTGATAGCAGTCGACGGCCGCGACCACGCGGTCGACATGCACAGTGCCGGTCGTGTCGACCGTGACTTCCGCCACTTGCCCGATGATGGAGCCATGGTTCTCGCAGATGGCGATGCCCCGGCCGCGGCCCGCGCCGAGCGGCGTGCCCCAGTCGCTCTTTTCCTTCAGCGTGTCGATGACACCGAGGAAATCCTTGCGCTCTATCATGGCGCGGCGGAATTCCAGCGGATCCTTGCCGGCCGCATAGGCGAGCTCGTCGACGAAGCTTTCGAAGAAGAAACAGTTCTGCGAGCCGCCCACGGAGCGCCAGAAGCTGACCGGCACATGCGTGTTCTTCAGCGCCACGCCGATATGGTGGTTGGCGATCTTGTACGGACAGTCGTCGAACCCGTCGAAGGCCTGGTTCTCGAGACCATTGGCGGGCGCCATGCCGGTATTGGACTGATTGATCGAGCCGACCGCGATGCGCACATCCATGGCCGCGATGCGGCCATCGGGCGACAGCGCCGCTTTCATCCGCACCGCCGCCTGCGGCCGGTAGCGGTCGGAACGCATGTCCTGCTCGCGGCTCCAGACCAGCTTGACCGGCCGGTCGCCCATCGCTTTGGCGACCTGGATGGCATGCACCATCTCGTCATTGCGCGAACGCCGGCCGAAGCCGCCGCCCACATAGGTGTTGTGAATGAAAACCTGCTCCGGCTTGAGGCTCGCCGTCTCGGCTGCCAGCCGGAGGCAGTTGAGGGCCGATTGCGTGCCGAGCCAGACGTCCAGGCGGTCGGATTTGAGCTGCACGGTCGCGTTCAGCGGCTCCATTGTGGCATGCGCAAGATGCGGGGCTTCATAGACCGCGTCGTACACCTTCGCGCTCGACGCCAGCGCCGCCGCAGCGTCGCCGGTCTTGAGCGCTTCCGCCATCGGACCGTCCAGCGTGTCGCGATAAAGCTTTTTGAATTGCGCGCTGTCGGTTTGGGCGGCTTCGCCGCCATCCCACACGGGCTTCAGCGCGCGCAGCGCCTTTTCGGCGCGCCAATAGGAATCGGCGACCACCGCCACCGCATCGTCGCCGCGCATGCCGCTGTTCAGCTTCACGACGCGCAGGACGCCGCGGCGTCCGGCAATCGCCGTCTCGTCGACGCTGACCAGGCGCCCGCCGAACACGGGACACGACATCACCGCCGCATAGACCATCCCGGGCAGCCGCGTATCGATGCCGTATTTGGCCGAGCCGTCGAGCTTCACCGGGGTGTCGAGCCGCGGCAGCGATTTGCCGATCAGTTTGTACTGGCCGAACGGTTTGATCGCCGGCTCAGCGGGAAGCGTCACTTTCGCGGCGTCAGCCGCCAGCTTGCCGTAGGTCAAAACCCGCTTGCTGGGCCTATGCGTCACCGCGCCATTGGCCGCGACACAATCCGCAATATCCGCGTTCCAGCGCTGCGCCGCCGCCGCAATCAGACGCACGCGCGCGCTGGCGCCCGCCTGCTGCAGTTTTTGCCAAGACGTCGCGACGCCGCGGCTGCCCACGGTGTTCATGTCGCCATAGACGGTGTCCCGGCGCAGATTGCGGTTGGCCGAGGCAAATTCGCCTTTGATCCTGCTCCAATCGCATTCCAGTTCTTCGGCCACGATCATGGGCAGCGCCGTGGCGGCGCCCTGGCCCATTTCCGAATGCGGAATGCGGATGGTGATGCTCTCGTCGGGATCGATTACGATCCAGGCGGACACTTCGCCGCCGGGTGCGCTTTCGCTGCTCCAGGGCGTTGCCGCCAACGGAAAAGCCTGGAGCGCATCCGGCAGCAGGACGCCCAGCGCCAACCCTCCGCCGGCGCTCGCCATGGCCACCACGAACTGGCGGCGCGACAGGGACGCGTCTGCCGGTATCGGCTTCATCTCCCCCATGACGTCCTCCCGGCCGTGCGTCAGCCGCGCATGATCGTGGCGGCGCGGTGGATAGCCCGCCGGATCCGCACATAGGTGCCGCAGCGGCAGATATTGGTGATGTTCTCGTCGATCTGCGCATCGGTCGGCGCCGGATTGGTCTTCAGGAAAGCGCTGACCGCCATGATCTGACCGGGCTGGCAGTAGCCGCACTGGGGCACATCCTCGGCCAGCCAGGCCTGCTGCACCGGATGCTTCGCGTCGGGTGACAGGCCTTCGATCGTGGTGATGTCGCGGCCCTGCACCGTGCCGACCTGCACCGAGCAGGAGCGGATCGCATTGCCGTCGATATGCACCGTGCAGGCCCCGCACTGGGCGATACCGCAGCCATATTTGGTGCCCGTGAGGCCCAATTCGTCACGCAGCGCCCAGAGCAGCGGCATGTCGTTCTCGACATCGAGCTGGTGCTGCTTGCCGTTGACTTTCAGTGTGACCATGGTCGCGCTCCGCCGGCCGCGGCTCGCAGGGCGCGCGGCTCCCCTCATCAAATCACCCGAACCATAGCACAGGGTGCCGGGCCGTTCAGCGCCAATCACGCCGTCTCACCGAGGGTTTATGGGAGCCCGGCCCGGCATGGACTTTGCCGCAAATTGCCGGCAGGACGCGCAACCACGGCAATCTCGGGCACGCCGGCGGGGGGCGCCCGGCTAGGCACCGCGGGAAGCCCGCCCTACCATCCCTGTCGTCACTCCGGAGCCCGACCTGATGTTCTGCCGTTCTCTTGCCGCAGCCCTGCTTTTTTCCGTTCCGGCCCTGGCGCAGACGCCGGCGCCGCAAGTTCTGATGCAGACAGCGATGGGCGACATCACCATCGAGCTCGATCGGCAGCACGCGCCTCTCAGTGTCGACAATTTCCTGCGCTACGTCGCCGAGCACCATTTCGACGGCACCATCATCTACCGCGTCGTGCCGGGCTTCGTGATCCAGGCTGGCAGCTACACGGCCGACCTGACGCCGCGCCCGGTGCATGAGCCCATTCCGCTGGAAGCCAATAACGGCCTCAGCAATACGCGCGGCAGCATTGCCATGGCCCGCGACGACAATCCGGCCTCAGCGCAGGCCGAGTTCTTCATCAGCCTGGCCGACAATGCGAAGCTCGATCACCTGCCCACCGACACCGAGAACAAGACGGGCTATGCCGTGTTCGGCCATGTCATCGCCGGCATGGACGTGATCGACCGCATTGCCATGGTGCCGCTCGGCGACAATGGGCCGTTCCCCGGCGCGGCGCCGGTCATGCCGATCGAAATCCGTCAGGTGACGCTGCTGGCCGCGCCAGCGGGCGCGCCACCGGCACCGTAGCTCTGGGCTTTAGGAGCATGTCTCTTAGAGACGCGAAAGCACCGCCAGCCGAATGGCTGGCGGTGCCGAACGCTTAAGCAAGCAACGTCGTTAGGGCGACGTCGTCGTCGGTGTCGACGAGTTGTCGTCGTCGTTGTTGCGCGCGATAAGAACGATCGCGAGAATCAGGATCAATCCGCCCGCGATCCAGAACTCGAGCGGAATATTTCCGAAGCCCTGCGCCTGCTTTACGCCTGCTGCTCCGCCCGGCTCGAGCGGCGTTGTCGCTTGCGCCTGCGCCGTCGTCTCGACAGCGTTGGCAACAGGTGCAATGGCCATCGTCGCTGCCAGCACGAATGCGGTAATGGCTTTTCTCATTTCTTGGCCCCTTCAGTTGACCCCCGCCACGGCGAGTCACATCTTAGGTTAATGACGCAACCTGAAACGAAAAAGTTTCCCGCGCAACTTGTTTTCTGATGTTGCACAATTCCTTTTCGTGAACCGTGTAACGCGCGGCGGCGGGATACGCCCCAGCCTATCGAGGTCCGATCAAGAAATCTTTGACGGCTGAGCTCTTGAGCTTCGCCCCCCGGGCCAATAGGCATGGGGCCGTTGCGTCCTACGCTTTAGCAATGCCCGGCATTGGCACGCGCGTCCGGATGGGTGGCCGAGCGGTTGAAGGCACCGGTCTTGAAAACCGGCAGAGGTTCACGCCTCTCGTGGGTTCGAATCCCACCCCATCCGCCACCCTACGCCTTCGCAGCTTCGGGTGGCAGGCCACCAGTTTCTCCTGCAGCGTAGGGTGTCTCCCGAAGCCTTGGCGCAGGGAGACTGTTAGACGTGCTGGCTTCCCGTGGCAGGCCACCTAAAATTGGTAGCTAGCAGGGGCCCGGCGATCCGCCGAGCATCACCGTCGCGGGTCCGTTTGCCCGAGCTGCCGAACATGGCTGCGTGATACGTGCTCGGGCATGCGTTGCGTATGTCAGGAGCCGGTAACAATCTCCGTCAGCTCTGCATTGGCGCACGAGTTTACGCGAGACGTTAAGGCGTCCGCGCACCTGCCGCAGCTATCTCGTCGCGTAGCTGCCTTTGCAGCGCGCGGCCGCGCAAATGTCCGGCGGCTGCACGGTCACCATATTCGGCGGCCAGGCGCTTGCGGAGCTCGTCCACGCTTTGGACCTCTCCGGAGCGGGCAAGCTCGAAAGCGCGTTCAAGGAATGGTTTGTCGGACATTAGGCCTTGTCGCACCGGGGGCGCTCAGCGGCCTCAAAATATCTGGAAATCGGTAAATACGGCGCGCCCGACCAGGAAACCTGTGCGTCGTCTTGCTGGACATTCTGCCAAGGGGGAAGCCCTGGCGAAGTCAATTGACGCTTCTCAGGCCCCCGCATTTGCGGAGCTGATCACCACGCCATTGTGCCGCAAGGTCACGTGGCGAGCGGGATACTCGCGGACGACCACGTAAAAGACGGTGAACGCGATTGAGGGATCGGCAGCGCGCGCTACCTCTTGGAAGCAATCGGATCCCGGGTGCCAGAGCTCGACTACGTAGCTGAGCCCCGACGCATCATGGGTGGCGCCCGGAAGGTGCGCGATCGCGGCTGACATCGTTTCGCTCCACACTTGTGCGGAACAAAATATCATGCCCCAGCGGCGCGTCACGATTCGCACAGGTTAATCCGTTGGTGCGGCGCGGCCTGCGAACTGTGGATAAGTCCGCCTTCGACCGCCGAGCCAACCGAGGGTTACTTCCGCTCGAGGCGAGCGATGAAACGGCCGCGTTGCCATACTTCCAGAGACGAACCATCCAGAAGCTTCTCAGCCTCGCGCATCGCGGCGGCGTCATCCTCGCACGCGATGCTGACCAGCGCAGGACGAAGGGCGCGTTGTAGGTTGCCAGGTGGGTACGCGGCAGCTCTCTACGCCACCCTACGCTGCTTCGCAGCTTCGGGTGGCTGGCCACCTAAAATTGGTAGCTAGCAGGGGCCCGGCGCTCCGCCGAGCATCGCCGTCGCGGGTCCGTTTGCCCAATAGAGCGACCCTGTGGATGAGGATTGGTCTTCGACCACCCAGAGTCTCAGCACGCGGCCTTCCTTCCGCGCATCCACTCGGCACTGATGGAACGGCTTCGGCGGCAAGTCCGCTGTCGTGCCGTCGAAATACGACAGGCTCACCTCCCAGCCTTGCGATTCCAGTGCTTCGGCATAAGTGCGCTGAGCATCGGCGGCGCTTGCCGTCATGGCGATGTCGGCCATGCCCGACTCGATCATGCCTGGAGCCGCCTCGAAGTGGGAACGAACCTTGAGAGCGGCGTCCCGCGGACGAATGGCCCAGTCGGGCCACGGTGCGAGCGGCCCGATCGATGCCCACTGCGTGACTCCGTTGGCATGTGTGTAGCCGACGCGTTCGACGCTCGTCTCCATGCGGACGAGGCTCCAGAAGGACGGGCTCGTCAGCACAATCGGAAAGGCCAGAGCCAGGAAAATCAGAAAAGCGCGCATCGCAGCCCCATAGTGGCGCCCCCTCGGTTATCCATCCGTGAACCAGGCGCTGCGCGACGAAGCCGGGCGTGCCCCGCTTAGCGCGCCCAGCGCGGAGCCGGGAACCTTTTTCGTTGCCGCTCCATCCAATGCGCCGACAAAGAGGGAAACCGATGCTCGGCGCACGCCATCAGATTGTTGAGAACTTTGAAGAAAATCCGCACGCCCTGAAGCTGCCGCCGCGGCGTCCAAGCCGCGCCGAAGCCGAGGAGGCCGTACGGACCCTGATCCGGTGGGCGGGCGATGATCCGCGCCGGGAAGGCCTTGCGGAGACACCGGCCCGCGTGGCGCGCGCCTATCAGGAATGGTTTGCCGGCTATGGCGCAACGCCCGACGAGATGCTGGAGCGCACCTTCGACGAGGTCGCCGGGTATGACGACATCGTCCTCTTGCGCGACATCCCGCTCGAGTCCGTCTGCGAGCATCATATGGCGCCGATCCGCGGCGTCGCCCATATCGCCTATCTCCCGGCCAAGCGTGTCGTCGGCATCTCCAAGCTGGCACGCCTGGTGGACGTCTATGCGCGGCGCCTGCAGATCCAGGAGCGCCTGACCTCGGAGATTGCCGAAGCCCTGCAGCGCGTCCTGCAACCACGCGGCGTCGCGGTCGTTATCGCGGCCAGTCACGCGTGCATGTCGTCGCGCGGGGTAAACAAACAGGGCGTCACCATGGTGACCAAGCGTCTGCTAGGCGCCTTTGCCAACGACCCCGCGCGGCGCGAGATCCTGGCCACACTCGAGGGAGGCCGCGCATGACGCGTGCTCCCGTTCAAAGCGAAGCCTCCGATTATGCGGCGCTGCCCGAGGGTGAGCTCGTTCGTCTGGCGCGGGCCGGACAGCGCGCGGCCTTTGCCGCCATCATGCAGCGTTGCAATCAGCGCCTGTTCCGCGTTGCCAGAAGCGTGCTGCGCGACGAGGTCGAGGCAGAGGACGTCTTGCAGGACGCTTATATCAACGCCTTTCGCAAGCTCGACAGCTTTCGCGGGGACTCGTCACTTCTGACCTGGCTCACGACCATCACATTGAACGAAGCAAGGGCGCGGCTGCGCCGGCGCCGCGAAAGCGTGTCTCTCGACAGTGAGCCAGCGCCGCAAGAGGAGTCGCGCGTGATCATGTTTCCAACCGCCGCCGGTATGGATCCGGAATCCAGCGCGGCCCGTGCCCAGATGCGGCGCCTCCTGGAGCGGGCGATCGACGCGCTGCCGGAGCCATTTCGTCTGGTCTTCGTCATGCGCGAAATCGAGGAGTGCAGCATCGAAGAAACCGCCGCGCAGCTCGGCATCAAACCCGAGACCGTGAAAACGCGTTTGCACCGCGCCCGCCGGCTCATGCGTGAAGCCGTCGATCAGGAGATGGCGCGTTCCTTGCGTGAAAGTTTTCCGTTCCTGGGGGCGCGCTGCGCCCGTCTGACGGAAAATGTTTTGCAGCGCCTGGCGATCGAATCCGAGAGCGTAACCTGAAGCCAGGGTGCCGATCGTCGGGCGAGCTCGGCAAGGACGGCGAACATCGCATTCATTTAATGCGTATTCCCGCTCCCATCGCGTAGTCTGATCAGCCATGACCACTGCGGCCCTGCCGCCGCCTTCCTCGATCGCGGACTACGCCATCATCGGCGACTGCCGGACGGCAGCGCTCGTTTCGCGGGACGGCGCCATCGACTGGCTGTGCCTGCCGCATTTTTCCGCGCCGTCGGTGTTTGGCCGTCTGCTGGATGCCGACGCGGGCACCTGCCTGGTGCGTCCGACCGCGTCTTACGCGGTGCGCCGAAGCTATCGACCCGGCACCGCCGTGCTCGAAACCGCTTTCGCCACCGAGGCCGGGGAGCTGCGACTCGAGGATGTTGTACCGGTGCTCGAAGGCATCGATCCGATGCGGCCGCAGCACGAATTGCTGCGCGTCGTCGAATCCACCGCCTCTGTCCCTTATGAGATCCTGATCGCGCCCCGCCCTCGCTACGCCGGCGTGACGCCGCGGCTGCACCGCCGCGGTAAGCTCGGCTGGATCTATTCCTGGAACAACGAGATCCTGGTGGTGCGCAGCAATATCGAGCTCGCTGCAGACGGCCTTGCCTTGCGCGCGACTGCGACGGCTGTGCCAGGAGCGCGTGCCTATCTCAGCCTCAGTTACACCCGCCGTGATCCGGCGCTGTTTCCGCTCCTCGACGACGATGCCGATCTGCGCCTCAACGACACGGCCGCATGGTGGCAAAGCTGGATCGCCGGGTGCACCTATGACGGGCCCTACCGTGACGCGGTCATACGCAGCATCGTCACGCTTCGGATGCTTGCCTATACCACTTCGGGCGCCATCGTCGCGGCACCGACCACCTCGCTGCCGGAGGCGATCGGCGGCGGCCGCAACTGGGACTACCGCTATTGCTGGCTGCGCGATGCCGGCCTGACGGTGCAGGCGCTCGTCGCCACTGGCTTTCAGGCCGATGCCGGCGGCTATCTCGCCTGGCTGCTGCATGCGACGCGTCTGACCTGGCCCAAGCTTCAAGTCGTTTACGACCTCTATGGACGCGTCTCTCTGCCCGAGCGCGAATTGACGAGCTTCCGCGGGTTCAAGTCTTCGCGTCCCGTTCGCATTGGCAATGGCGCCGCGGACCAGCTCCAGCTCGATGTCTATGGCGAAGTCATCCTTGCAGCGCATACGATCGTCTGTGCCGGTGGCGCTCTCGATGCCGTGGAAGCGCGCATGCTGAAAGGACTTGGGGACACGGTTTGCGCGCTGTGGCGCGAGCCGGACAGCGGCATTTGGGAGATTCGCGGCGGCCGCCGCCACTACACCTTTTCGAAGCTGATGTGCTGGGTCGCGCTGGACCGGCTGCTGGCGCTCGATACGCGCAGATCGCTCGACCTCGGGAAGCGCCGGGCGAGATTCGAGAAGGGGCGCGCGGCGATTGCCGAGGCGATCGAACAGCGCGGTTTCAATGCCGAGCTCGGCAGCTACACCAGCGAGCTCGACGGCAGCACCGTCAGCGCTGAGTTGCTCCTGATGTCCGCCACCGGTTTCAAGTCGCCGCTCGACGCGCGCATGGCGGGGACCTTTGCCTGTATCCGCCGGCGCCTCGAACAGGGCGTATTGATGCACCGCTATGAACCTGGATTTGACGGGCTGGACAGCGCGGAAGGCGCCTTCGGCATCTGCAGCTTCTGGGTCGTTCAACATTTCGCCGAACGCGGCGAGATCGCCGAAGCGGAACGAAGACTTGAGATGCTGCTCGCCTATGCCAACGATGTCGGGCTCTTCGCCGAAGAGATTCACTTTCAATCGGGAGCTCCGCTCGGCAATTTCCCGCAGGCCTTCACCCATGTCGGCCTGATCAACGCGGCACTTGCCATCGAGCATGCGCGCAAGCAGAGGAAGCCGTGAGCGTCCAACTTCCCGCCAGCCTGCCGATCCTCCTTCTCTGGAGCCTGCTCGCCACCGTCGCGATGACATCGGTGCTCTACGGCAGCCAGGGCCTCGGTTTGTCGCGCATGAGCCTGCCCTTCCTGGTCGGGACCTTCTTCACCGGCAATCGTTCGAAGGCGACGGTGATCGGCTTTGTGCTCTACGTTATCGGGGGCTCGCTCTTTGCCTTGCTCTACTTCCTCCTGTTCGAGAGCGTGAAGATCTACACGTGGTGGTTCGGCGCGCTTGCGGGCGTTCTGCACGGGCTGTTTCTGTTGGTCTGCGCCCTGCCGCTCCTGCCCTACGTGCATCCCCGCATGGCGTCCGACTATCACGGCGTCACCCAGCGCCGTCAGTTGGAGCCGCCGGGATTTCTCGGCATGAATTACGGCTTTCGCACGCCGCTCACGACGCTACTGGGTCAGCTTGTGTATGGGCTGACACTGGGCGCCTTCGTGCAGCTCTATCACGCCTCCGGTGGCAGCGGCTGATGCCGGCCGGCCGCACCGTCGTTGTCACGGGCGCCTCCGCGGGCGTCGGACGCGCCGTAGCGATCGCTTTCGCAAGGGCCGGCAACCGCGTTGCGCTTCTGGCCCGCTCGGCGGAAGGCCTCCACTCGACCAAGGGTGAGATCGAAGCGGCGGGCGGAACCGCCGCAGTGTTCGAACTCGACGTCGCCGATGCCAAGGCCGTGTCCGACGCCGCAGCGGCGGTCGCGCGCGAGTGGGGTAATATCGACATCTGGGTCAACGATGCGATGGCGACAATCTACGCGCCCGTCGCCGAGATCACGCCAGACGAATTCAAGCGCGTGACTGAAGTGACCTATCTCGGCACCGTCTACGGCACTATGGCAGCGCTGGCACATATGCGCGCCCCTAATAGCGGTACCATTATCCAGATCGGGTCCGCTCTCAGCTATCGCGCCATTCCGCTGCAATCGGCCTATTGCGGCGGCAAATTCGCCATTCGCGCCTTCACCGATTCCCTGCGAAGCGAGCTGCGCCACGAAGGCAGCGCCGTGAAGCTCACCATGGTGCAGCTTCCGGCCGTCAACACGCCGCAATTCGATTGGGCGCGCAATCGCATGGGCCGCCAGGCGCAACCCATTCCGCCGATCTTCCAGCCGGAAGCCATCGCCGCCCATGTCCTTCGTATCGCCAATGCGCCGCCGCGCGAATTGTGGATCGGCTGGCCAGCGGTGAAGGTCATTTTCGGCAATATCGCGGCCCCGGGTTATCTCGACCGCTACCTGGCGCGTCATGCCTACAAAGAGCAGCTGGCCGACGAGCGCCGCCTGCCAGGCCAGATCGACAATCTCTTCGCCACGCCGCCGGCCGGGCACACCACGCATGGACGCTTCGACGCGGAAGCCAAAGCGCGCGTGCGCGCCTACCGGCCGTCTTACCTGCGAGCACTTCTATCGCTTGTCGTCATCCTGATGCTGGCAGCCGCGTTTGTTGGCGGGCTCGTGTTGCGATGACGCGCTCCGGCACCGGCGGTGGAATTGATAGTGTGGCACGGGAACCAACGCCGTCCAGGGCAATTACCGATTGAGTCTGACGAGCTGCCTCGCGAGCGGGTTTAAGCTCGCTCGACCAGGAGGGCTCCCACGATGGCCTCTGCGACGGCTGCCGATCTTCTTGTCGAAGTGCTGATCGACTGGGGTGTGACCGTCATATTCGGCCTGCCCGGTGACGGCATCAACGGCCTCATCGAGGCGCTGCGCAAGCGGCAGGACAAAATCCGCTTTATTCAGACCCGGCACGAGGAAGCAGCGGCTTTCATGGCCTGCGGTTACGCCAAATGGACCGGACAGCTCGGCGTCTGCATCGCCACGTCCGGACCGGGCGGAATCCATCTTCTCAATGGCCTCTACGATGCCAAGCTCGACGGCCAGCCGGTGCTCGCAATCACGGGATTGCAATATCACGACCTCATCGCGACCTCGACGCAGCAGGATGTCGAGCTGGACAAGCTGTTCATGGATGTCTGCGTCTACAATGCCCGCATCATGGGCGCAGCCCACGTGGAGAATGTCGTTTCACTGGCGTGCCGCTCCGCGCTGGCACGCCATGGGGTCGCGCATGTCACGATGCCGGTCGATTTGCAGACAGAAGCGCTGAGCAAGGATCTGCGCTCGGAGCGCAACCGCCCGCATCATGTCTCGGAACTGATGGCGCGGACCCATCCGATACCCTCAGACCGCCAGCTGGATTTGGCGGCCGAGATCCTCAACGCGGCCAAACGCCCGTGCATTCTGGCTGGCCGCGGCGCACTTGGCATTCCAGGCCTGCTCACCGCGGTCGCCGAAACTCTCGGAGCGCCCGTCGCCAAGGCGTTGCTGGGCAAGGGAGCGTTGCCGGACGACAGCCCCTATTGCACAGGCGGCGTCGGCCTCCTGGGAACGCGGCCGTCACAGGATGCGCTGGAATCCTGCGATGCGTTGCTCATCGTCGGCAGTTGTTTTCCCTATATCGAATTCTATCCCAAGCCCGGCCGCGCGCGCGGTATTCAGATCGACCGCGACGCGACGCGCATTGGCCTGCGCTATCCGGTCGAATGCGGGCTGGTCGGCGACGCCGGCCCGGTCCTCGCAGCGCTTCTGCCGCGTTTGAAGCGCCACAAAGACCGGCGGTTCTTGCAGAAAGCACAGAAGAGTGTCCGCGAGTGGACCGCGCTGTTGCAGCAACCGGCCACCCGCACGGACAAGCCAATGAAGCCGCAGGTCGTCGCTTACGAACTCGACAAGTGCCTCAAGAACGATGCGCTGATCGCCTCGGACACCGGTACCGTTGTCAACTGGGCCGCGCGCTACCTGCTTATGCGCGGCGATATGAAATACGCGCATTCCGGCAATCTGGCGACAATGGCCTGCGCCCTGCCCTACGCAATTGCGGCGGCCGTGGCCTTTCCTGATCGGCAGGCCATCGCCTTTGTCGGCGATGGCGGGCTCAGCATGCTGCTTGCCGAGCTGGCGACCTGCGTGAAGTACAAGCTTGATATCAAGATCATCGTCATCAAGAACAACACGCTGGGCATGATCAAATGGGAGCAGATGGTCTTCCTGGGCAACCCGGAATATGCCTGCGAGCTGCAACCGATCGACTTCGCCGCCGTCGCGCGCGGCTTCGGCCTTCCAGCCTTCACCGTGGAGGATCCGGTCGAATGCGGCGCTGTCCTGGCGCAGGCGATGCAGCTCAAAGGTCCGGTCCTCGTCGAGGCCGTGGTCGATCCCGATGAACCGCCCATGCCACCGCGCGTGACAGCAAAGCAGGCCGCCCATTTTGCCGCGGCCCTCGTCAAAGGGACGCCGCACCGCGGCCGCATTGCGCTCACGATCGCGTCAGACAAAGTGCGCCAAATCGTCTAACGCCATCATGGATACGCCAAGTTCACAACAACGCGACGCGGACACGCCCGCGTGGTGGCAGCGCGACGTAATTTACGAGATCTATCCGCGCTCCTTCCAGGACAGCAATGGCGACGGCATCGGCGATCTCGAGGGCATCCGTCGTCGTCTCGATTATCTGGAATGGCTCGGGATCGGTGCCGTCTGGATCTGTCCGTTCTATCCCTCGCCAATGGTGGATTTCGGATATGACATTTCCGATTATTGCGCGGTCGATCCCATGTTCGGCACGCTTGCGGACTTCGATCGTCTTATCGGTGACGCGCACGCACGCGGCATCAAGATCATTCTCGATTTTGTCCCTAACCACACCTCGGATCAGCATCCCTGGTTTCGCGAAAGCCGTTCGTCCCGCGAAAACGCCAGGCGCGATTGGTACATCTGGTCGGACCCGGATTCGCAAGGTGGACCGCCGACAAACTGGCTGAGCGAATTCGGCGAATGCGCCTGGACCTTCGATGGGACGAGCGGCCAGTACTATTACCACGCCTTCATGACGCAACAGCCGGATCTCAATTGGCGTTGTGCCGATCTGCGCGCCGCCATGCACGACGTGATGCGGTTCTGGTTGCGCCGGGGCGTGGACGGCTTTCGTGTCGACGCCGTGACGGATTTGGTCGAGGACGATCTGCGGCGCGGCGATCCCGCCGATCCCGAGTTCCGGCCAGACATGGAGCCGTCGCGGCGTCTGCGCCATATCTTCACCAGCGATCGCCCGGAGACGCATATCTATGTCCAAGAGATGCGTCACGTGCTGGACGAATTTCCGGAGCGCCTGCTGATCGGCGAAGTGCACCTGCCGATCGCGCGCGCCATGTCCTATTACGGCGGCACCAAGCCGACCTTCCATTTGCCGTTCAATTTCGAGCTGCTGTACTCGCCCTGGCAAAGGGACTCCGTTGCCGCGGCAATCGACCAATTCACGATCTTGCTGCCGCCAAAGGCCTGGCCGAATTGGGTCCTCGGCAATCACGACGAGATCCGGCTGGCCACGCGGGTGGGGCCGCAGCAGTCACGTATCGCCGCGATGCTGCTGATGACGTTGAAAGGCACGCCCTTTCTTTACAATGGCGACGAGATCGGTCTGCCGAACACCGACATCGCGCCGGCGCAACAGCGCGACCCGCGGGCCAAAGCCATGGGCGACGCCCGTTTTGGCCGTGACGGGCAGCGCGCGCCGATACCCTGGGACGGAACATTCCACGGCGGCTTCACCAGCGGCGAACCGTGGCTTCCGCTCTATCCCGGCGCCGACAGATTAAATGTCGCGGCACAGCAGCGCGATCCGCACTCGATCCTGAATCTCTACCGTCGCCTGATCGCGCTGCGGCGCAGCCTGCCGGGACTTCAATCCGGCGATTATCACGCCCTCAGCCATTGCGGCGATGTCCTTCGCTTCGCGCGCCGCTGCGAGACGCAGAACCTCGTCATCCTGCTGAACTTCGGCAGCACCGCGGCGGATGTGCCGCTCGCCGGTCAGGCCAGGCTTTTGCTCTCGACCCATCTCGATCGTGAGGAAGAGTCGCTGATCGGAACGGTGTCGCTGCGGCCCGACGAAGGCCTCATCGTCGAAATCTTAATGACCTGAGCGGCGGCTCGCCCCTTCGTGGGTTTCACGAAGTGCAACCGCGTCAGATGCTGCTTCCGTGCCTCCGGCCTTCGCTCACCAGGTCTTGGTGATGACGAAGGTCATCGTGCGTCCGATGGGACTGAGACTGATATCGAACGCCGCGGGATTCCCCAGATTCCCCGACACCCGGTACATGAAGGGCGGCAGTTTGTCGGCGACATTGTTCACGACGAAGCGGAAGTCGAGATTGTCCAGATAATCGTTAACCGCATCGCTCCCCGTATTGTAGCCGAGCGAGACATCGAAGGTGACGAAGGCCGGAACGATATTCGAATAATTCGGGAAGTTCGCCAGGACCGAGGCCGGCGGCAGCACATTGTTGTGGAAGTAATGCGAGCGGTAATTCATGAATACGGTGCTGCTGAATCCCTGCCATTGCCAGCCGAGCTCGGCCCGGTATCTCAGTTGCGGATCGGTCACGAAGCCGCCCAGATCGTAGACATCCGTCGTCGCCGCGCCCGGAAAGGCCGTGGACTTGCGGTGCAGGAAATAGGTCCCCGTGATACCGGCGCGGAAGATGCCGAAATTGCCGACGTCCTGATCGTATGAGGCGCCGAAATCGACGCCGTCGACATTGAAGTCGCCGACATTGCGAATGCCGCCGTCGACGATGAAGCTGATATTCGGCGCGATGGAGGCCGGCGCCTGCGACACCGGATTGCGCAGCAGCTGATCCACATAGGACGCGAAATTCGGATTGCTGGGCAGGATATAGGTGAAAGCGAGGCCCGGATCGTTCAGCCCGGCGCCGGCATTCTCGTCGAAGCCCTGCAGCAGGTCCGTGATATGAAGCCGGAAATAGGTCAGGTTGACATTCAGGCCCGGCAGGAAGGTCGGCGTGAAGTCGAAGCCAAGGCTGAGATTCTTCGCCTTCTCCGGTCCGACCGCTGCGCCTCCCGGGCGCAGGAAGGCTGAACCGCCGGCGCCGCCGCGAATGGAAAGGCCCCCGGGGAATTGCAGCGCCGCCGTGCAATTCGGATTCAGGATCGCCGCCACAGAGCCCGGGACCGGTGTCCCTCCGACCGTTTGGCAGGCTGCAAGACTGTTGGTCGTCACGCCGCCCAAAAGATTGATGCCGTGAATCTGCACGGTGGCCGGCGACAGATCCGAAAACGCCGGCGCCCGGAACGACGTGCCCCAGGTGCCGCGCAGCACCAGCCCTTCCAGCGGCTCCCAATTGACCGAGAATTTCGGGTTCTTGGTGCCGCCGAAGTCGTTGTAGTGGTCGTAGCGGTAGGAGGCTTCCAGTTCGAGCATGCGGAAGCCCGGCATCGCGTTGCCTTCTCCGAACACCGGCACATTAACCTGTCCATACAACGCCCAGACATGGCGCTCTTCGTAATCGGGCGTCACCGCGATCAAGGCATTGTTTTGCGAATTGAAGTTCTGCCGGATCACGAAAGAGAAATCGTGACTCGTCTTGGTGCCGCCGACCGCGGCCCTCACATCGCCGCCGGGCAGCGTGAATACCGGACCGTCGAAATTTGCCGACCATTCGTGCAGCAGGTAGTTGTGATCGTAGAAGCGATAGGCCGCGATATAGGCGAGCGTCGCCGCGTTGTTGCACTGGAAGGCGCCGGCATCGCAGAACGGGTTGAAGAAGGGAATATTGGCCGGCTTGGTGTACGCCGCCTGCCCGGGGACGGATCCGTTCGCCGCAGCCGAGGCAACCGTGTTTCCGAGCACGGCATTGACCGCATTCACATTCGTCAGGTTTTCGACGTAGTCGCCGCCCTTTTCTTGGCTGACCTGGTAGGAGAGCCGTCCCACCCACTCGAACGGCAGGTCGAGATTGAAGCCGGTCGCCCAGCGTTCCGACAACTCAAAAGACGACAGACGCGGCGTCAGTTCGGCGGAAAGATTGTAGCTGACATTCAGTCCAGCCGGCGCGCCCGTCGGATAGAACGGATTTGTCGTCGGCACTGTCGCCGTGAAACTCGCGCTGCTCGCCGGATTCACCGTCGAGGGATAACGGATCTGGGAGCGGCGATTGGAATAGAAGCCGTCCAGGAACACTTCGACCCCGTCATAGACTTTCTGGTCGAAGGTCATGGTCGCGGCGTTGCGCAGCTGCGCGGCCGTCGTATCGGAGAAGATGTACGGACTGAGCTCGTTGACGACGCCCTTGTTGGCAAGCAACTGGTTCCAGGAGAGCGTGGTGCCGTTCTGCCCCTTGGGGACAGAGAAGCAGTTCGTGCATCCCGTGCCGGTTGTGGCGCTCGGGCGCCCGGTCGACACCGTCGCCGGAACGGAAGCGCTGACCGGCGTACGATTGTCGAGCCCCCAGGGGGTGTAGTCGTAAGTGAGGATGCTGAGCCGCTTGGTCGCCGGCAGCGCGTCCTCTTTGTACCACTCATAGCTAAGGGTGACGTCGCCGCCATCCCACTTCCGGCCAAACAATTGCGAGGCCTGGTATCTGAGATCGCCGTCCTGCGCCCCGCCGAAGCGGAACTGGGTGACCGCGCCGTCATAGCGCCGCTTCAGGACCACGTTCAGTACGCCGGCGACGGCGTCCGAGCCGTAGGTCGCGGAAGCGCCGTCCGCCAGCACGTCGACGCGCTCGACCGCCAGCTGCGGAATGATCGAAGGATCGTAGAAACTGGTGCCATGGCCCTGCGGTGGATACCGCATGCCGTCGATCATCATCAGCGTGCGCGGACTCGTGCTCGAGTTCAGGCCGTGGATGTCCACGCCCGTGCCGCGCGAAATCGCCGATCCGGCATTGGTGATCGATGTGGAGGCGACCACCTGGACGGCGGGCACGCTGCGCAGCAGGTCCGAAACGGTCAGCGCACCAACGCGCTGAAAATCCTCGGTGCCGAGGCTCGTGACGGGAATGCCGACCGCCGGGGCACCGTGAATCAGAGAGCCCGTGATCAGGACCTCTTCCACCGGCGCCGGCTGTACCGCGGCAATGTCGGCCGCATAGGCTGCGGCCGTAAGGCTGGCTCCAACGCTCGACAACAGACACGCGCGCACGGCGCGGCGCTTTACCGACATCCGACCCCCTCGATGGAAAAAACGTTTCCCCGTTGCTAGACGAACGAGGATCCCCTTTTCCTCAGCATACGGTCAGCGCGCGGAGCCCCTCTCCGTTGGCGTGACCGTCTTATCCAACCAATCCAGCATCACCTGCGCAACCTGATCGCTGTTCTTTTCGAACATCATCATGTGGCCGTTGCCATGGATGCCGCGCTCGGCGAGCTGGATGTAATCGATTTTGACCCCGGCCTGCTCCAGATACTGCACATTGCAGTGATTGTAGCCGGCATAGAAGGAGGCTTCGGCGCCCAGCAGCATGATCGGCCGCTGCCCCAGGAAGGCGAGCTTGCGGGCCGGCTCCTTCTGCCTCCAGCAGCGCGCGAATTCCGGTTTCTGCGCCTTCGGCTCCTGCACGAATTGCAGCGGCGAATCCTTGCTCACCGCCGGATTGTAAACGAGCGGAACATCGCCGAGACCGAATTCCTTCTGGCGCGGAATATCCCGGAAATAGTCTTCATCGTTCTGCTTCCAGCCGGCGTCCCAATCGACACCGAAGCGCTGGTCGCTGCTGCGCACCAGGATCTGGTGCACCGGCGGGCCGGAAGGCTCCGCAGCGATGATCGCTTTGATCAGGTCCGGCCGCCGCTGCGCCAGTGGCCAGCCCAGCGCGCCCGACTGCGAATGCACCAGGAGGATCACCGGACCGACACGGTCGACCAGACTGACCAGGGCATCGACATTCATGGTCGATTCCGGCACACGCGCCGTCATCGCCGGCGCGTCGCTGGCCCAGTACTGGTCGAAGATCGGATCACCGGCCTCGCCCTTCCCCGGCCACTGCGTGTGCAGCGCCGCCTGCGGCCATTCCTTGAATTTCTCCTGGGTGGTGAACTTCTCGATCAGATAGGGCAGCGACTGACTGTCCATCGGACCATAGACTTCCGGCGTATAGGGCGAGCGTCCGCGCCCGACCTGGTCGGCGACATAGACCGCATAGCCGTGGCGCAGGAAATACGGCGCCCAGCCTTCCCGGCCCTCTGCCGTGGACCACCAGCCGGCGCCGCTCTGGCCGCCGCCATGCACGATCAGCACCGGATAGGGATGCGTCTGGTGCGCCGGGATTTCGTATTCCACATACATCTGGCCGACGATGTGTTGCTGCTCATGCGTGTCGTAGTGGCCGCCCGCGTAGAAGTTGCCTTCGCGAGCCAGTGCAAGGGGGCCCTTCCCTTCGGTGGGAACGACTCCCGTGTAGTTCTTCGCCACCTGTCCCGTTTCCAGCGGCGTCACATGCTTTTTCAGCCAGTCGAGAATGACGCCGGCAACCTGGTCGCTGTTGCGCTCCAGCATCATCATGTGGCCGTTGCCGTGTATGCCCAGATCGGCAAGCTTGATGAAGTCGACCGCCACGCCAGCCTGCCGCAGATACCCGACATTGCAGTGATTGTAGCCGGCATAGAACGAGGCTTCCGCTTCCAGCAGCATGATCGGCCGGCCAGCAATGTTGTTCAGCTTGCGCGCGGGCTCTTTTTGCAGCCAGCAGCGTGACAGGTCGCGCCGGTCGGGTTTGTCCTGTTGCACGAACTGCAACGGGGATTGCGGCGTCACCGCCGGCGTGTAGCTGAGCGGCGTCTGCTGTAGCCCGTAGGCCTTCACGCCGGGATTGTCGCGGTAATAGTCGTCGTCCGTCTGCTTGAGTGTTTTTTCCCAGGGCTGGTCGAAGCGCTGCGCGCTCTTGACGACGACGTCGTGGACGGGTGGCCCTGCAGGTTCGGCAGAGACGATCGCCTTCACCAGATTCGGCCGCGCCTGGGTGATGCTCCAGATGTATTGGCCGGACTGGGAATGGACCATCACGATGGAGGGGCCAACGCGATCGAGCAGATCGACCAGGGCGGCGATATTCATCTCCTGCTGCGCGACGCGATTGTCCATGCCCGGTGTATCGGCGGCCCAGTACTGGTCGAACACCGGGTCGCCGGGTTCGGCTTTGCCCATGAACTGCGTGTGCTTGGCGGCCTGCGGCCAGAGCTTGTAGCGCTCCTGCGAAGTGAACTTCTGCATCACATATTCGCGCGACTGCGAGCTCATCTCGCCATAGGCGTCGGGATGGAAGAAGGAACGCCCGCGCGCCACCTGGTCGACGACGTAGACGGCGTAGCCGCGGCGCAGGAAAAACTGCGCCCAACCTTCGCGCCCGTCCGGTGTGGCAAACCAGCTGGCGCCGGTGACGCCGCCGCCATGGATCATCACGATCGGGAAAGGATGCGTCTGGTTCTGCGGGATCTGATACTGCACATACATCTGGCCGATGATGTGCTCCTCAGGGTGCGCCTTGTCGTAGTGGCCACCGGCATAGAAATAGCCCTGGCGCGCCAGGATGAGCGGCGGCTGCGCCTGCGCCTTTGCCGCCTGGCCGGCGAAAAACACGCCGATTGCACCCAGCATCGCGGCGCAGCAAGCCGCCACGATCAGCGCCGCCTTCTTCACGTTCCTACGCATCGTCTCCCCTCGATCCCACTATCCGGCTGATTTTATAGACGAGCCCCGGCCCCTTTTCCTCAGCGCGGCAACATATGCCACACAAAACTGCTCGGCGGTGCCTCGCCTTCGCTTGGCACCGGATCGAATCCCCGCTTGCCCGCGACCCGATACGGCATGCGGTTCTCGACGTCCGCCCAGGCTTCTGCCGTCAGAAGGCCCTGCCCCGAGAGATCGTGGAAGAGGTTGAATTCCGGCATGATCGATTGGGCATGCAGGGGGGCGAGCCGTTCTGCCGGGTGGCGGACAATCTCCCCGACCAACAGCTCGGCACGCGGGAGCGCCTGACGCACCTGATCGAGGAAGCCGATGACCGTCTCCGCCTTGCCCCCGGAGATTTCGTGCACCAGGAACCACATCGTCACGAGAAGCGGCTGCTTTTCGCCGGCAAGCTGCTGCGTCCACCAAGCAACGGCCGCACCATCCGCTACCAGCGGCCTGACGCGCCGGCCCGGGAAACGCGCACCCAGCCGGTCTGCCGCGGCCGCCACCGCATCGGCCGACAGGTCGAGTGCAACCGCACCGGCGTCAGTCTGCTGCGCCAGCAACAGCTCGAGAAAGCTGCCATCCCCGCAGCCAATATCCGCGACCGTCCCATATGCCGCTGCGCTCGTCAGATCGAGCGCCGCGGGAAAGAACTTGCGGGCATGAATGCGGCCGCTGCCAAAGACATTGCGCAAACGGTTCACTGCCGGCCGCGGCGACCCGTCGGGCATCAGCAGGATTCGAAAGCTTCTGAAATAGTCTTCGTAAGAGTTCAGCAGCAAGAAAGCGCCGTAACGGGCGAAGACCGAGAGGCCGAGCGCGGTGGTCGTATAGCTTTCAGGCGCCGCCTGAGAGTCGATGAGGCCCAGCGAGGTCAAATAACCCATCACGGCCGCGAACGCGCGTTCGTCGATGGCACCGGCAAAACTGGCGCGGTGAAAGGGTGCGGAGCACATGCGGTCCAGCCAGCCGAGCTCGCCGAGACTGCTGAGCAGCGGACAAGCGACCTGGCCCCGCATGAGCGCGATCAGTTCCTGCCGTGGATTGAGTTCGGGAACCGTCAACCGTCTGTTCCTGTGATCCAGGCGGAACGCTAACCCAGCCTCTGTCGTTTACGCGAGTGCGGGGTACCCGGGAAAACCGGCGCCGGCGGCGTTTCGTGAGGGTATGATTTCCGCAACTGAAACCAGCAACCGGGGACGCGAATGGCGTTGCTCCGTCTGATTCCCACCGACAACGGGGGTAAGAACGACCCTGCTTTTGCGATGCGCGCGGGGTCCGGTGCCAAGCAGCCCGCCGAAGACCTGCTCTACCGGGTCGAGTTATGGGACGGCGCAGGCGCGGTGCCCGAACGGGTCCTTGCCATCGCGGCCAGCGGGTCGATCGCCTACGGCGCCTATTATGCTGCCGCCCGCGAATATCCTGACAGCGTGATCACCCTGACGCATCAGGGGCGCGTCCTGATCCGCTGGAACGGCAAGTCGCATTAGAAACAGCGCGAGACGGGCTTAACCGCGCCCAGCGACGGCGTAGTGCCGCCGGCCCGTACGCATGGAGCGCGGCAGGAAGCGCTCGTGGCTGGCGCGTTTGCCGGGCGTGCGCCGCCGGCGCGCCGCCAGCTGCGCCCGTGCCGACGCATAGGCATTGGCAAGGATCATCGCCGCGCGGAAAACGGCCCGCGCCGCCGGGGGTTCGGGAATTTCGACGAAGTCCTCGAGTGCCGGCATCGGCCAGCCGCGGCGCTTGGCGCGTTTGCGAAATTCAACATCGCCTATCAGTTTCTGGATGGCCGTCTCGGGCGTCTCGCCCCAACCGGTGGGATCGGAGGAAATGTCCTCGAAGTCCGGAGGCGCTGCGCACCAGAATTCGTCGCCGTGACGAAACAACAGGAACTGGGGAGACTTGGCACGCACCGCCGACTTACCCATACCTGATTATACGCAGCCGCACGGACATGGCTCCCGTCCCTGCAACCGGAAGTAAGGTAAACCGCAAATATTAAGAGGGGGTGCCGACCGGCCCTTTTGGGCTGAGCTCGGGCCACCAGCCGCGCCCTGTGCGGGCATAAAGATCGGCGGCCCGTTCGAAGGGCGTGGGCGAACGCAGCACCTGCGTCAGCGCATAAAGCGGTAAGAAAAACGGGCCAAGCACCTGATATTGCAGGGTATGCGCTTCTTCATGCGCACCGAGGCAGACGAATTCCAGGGCCCTCGGATCCCGGGCGCGGCGATAAAGCGCCGCCGAGGCGTAGGTCGGACACGAAGCGCTCAGGTCCGCGCCCGGATTGAGGATCACATTGCCGAGGGTGAAGGCGCGCTTCACCAAAGGGATACGGTTGAAGACAACGGCATTGTGCGCCAGCCCGGCGCGTGCGCCGCAGGCAAGCGCAACAACGCCGAGCGCGAGTCCCGCCAGTGTGTTCGGCGAGGTCCAGAGTTTGCCGGCGATTCCGGCGAGCCGGATGACGAGCGGCTGCCGCCTTCGGCGCTCGATGCGCCGTGTCGTGCGCAGCAATGCGCTATCGGTTTGGGCGCTCAGAAATCCGCCTTGGCCGCGACTGGCATATTGTATTCCTGCCCGGTCTCAACATTGCGGTTGTTCTCGGCGCAGACCACTTCTTCGAACGGTCCGCGCGAGCGCCGGAATTTCTGCATCCCCGACCACGGCTTGGTGAAGGCGCCGGGATCCTCCACCGTGAAGTCGACCTGCAGCGTCTGGCCGTTGTCGACCAGGTGGTAACGCTCGGTCACATGGATTGCCGGCGTCGTGAAGCTGCCATAGCGATCGGCTCGCGTCTTGCCGTTCTGGCCGATCGTATCGACGACCAGCGTGTCGCCTTCGTAATGGCCGACGGACTCGCCATACCAGCTGGGCTTTACGGTCTTGGAATGCGGCCGGTCGAGAAAGACCTGCCGCACCAGGTGATCGCGCTGAAAGATGATCGTGACCATGTCCGGTTGCTGCAGCAGCTGGACGGTCTCGCGCATGGTCAGCACCAGGGGCACGCCCACCGGCCAGCAGGTCTGATAGGCCGCGAGATAAAAACCGCCTTTGATCTCGACATCGCCGTTCTTTTTGACTTCCGCGGCGGAGGGGGCTTTGAGGATCGGATTCGTGTAATCACCCACCCATTCGAGGACCAGCTGGCCGGTCTTGGGGCTGACCTCCTGATGCGGATAGTCCGGGTGGTCCATGACGGGACCGACGCCGCCATTGGCCGGCGGCAGGTAAACCGAGCCAGGCTGCTGAAAATAGCCGCTGAAATCCGGCAGTTTCGCCGGTGCAGGCGCCTCTGCCGCCGCGCTCCCCACCAGGGCGGCGGCCACTGTGCCCACCAACAACAACCCTATCCGTCCCTTCAACCCGTTCATCCCGTGCAAAATCCTGTTTCCCTCGACGACGCGCACCATAACCGAATGTTCCGGCCTGAAAAACGCCGCGTCACGGGCTCGTGACGCTTCGTTGAAAGGTGATTCAGGCGGGAGTATCAGACGGAGATGATCCGACTGACCGCAGCCTTGCTGTTGTCGTTCATCGCCAGTGGGGCGAGCGCGGCGCCGCAACCCGCGCCCCAGGATTCGCGGCCGGCGGCGCAACAGCCTGTCGCCGGCGGCCCCGAGGAGCTGCGCAGCAAGGCGCAGGCCGGCGACGCAACCGCGCAATATCTTCTGGGACTGAACTACGAATTCGGCGAAGGCGTCCCGAAGGACGCTCGCCAGGCTGTCGCTTGGTATCGCAAGGCAGCTGACCAGGGCCACAAGGAAGCGCAATATTTCTTGGCCCTCGCCTATCGCCGCGGGCAAGGCGTGCCACGCGATTTTGCCGAAGCGGCCAAATGGTTTCGCAAATCGGCGGACCAGGGCTACTCCGAGGCGCAATATTTCCTCGGCAACGCCTATGCCACGGGCGAGGGCGTGCCGCGCAACGACGTCGAAGCGGTCAACTGGTTTCGCAAGGCGGCCGTACAGAAAGCCGCCAGCAGCAGCGATCCCGGCGTCAGCCTGGCGCAATACAATCTTGGCGTCGCCTATACCAACGGCACCGGCGTCAAGCGGGACTATGGCGAAGCGATTACCTGGTACCGCAAGGCGGCGGACGCCGGAAACGAGGATGCCCAGTACAATCTTGCGCTCGCTTACGATCTCGGGCGCGGCGTAAAGCAGGATTTCGCGCAGGCGATCGCCTGGTATCGCAAGGCGGCAGCCCAGAACCATCCGGGGGCTGCCTACAATCTCGGCGTCGCCTACGAGAAGGGCAATGGCGTTGCCGCCGATCCGGCGCAGGCCTTCGCCTGGTACCGCAAGGCGGCCGAAAAGGGCTACCCGGAAGCGGAGTACAATCTGGGCGTCGCCTACGCCTTCGGCCAGGGCGTCGCGCAGGATCTAAAGCAGGCGCTCAGCTGGTTCGACAAAGCCGCGCGCCACGGCAACAGCGCGGCCATGTTCAATCTCGGCGTTGTCTATGCGCAGGGCGAAGGGGTCCCGCCCGATCCCGTCGAAGCCTACAAATGGCTGACGCTTGCCGCCGCGGCAGGGGACCCTGAAGCCGCCGGCGCGCGCGATCAGGTTGGCGGCAGTCTCAATGCGGCGCAACTTGCCGACGGCAAGAAGCGAGCGGCGGCATGGACCGCCGCCGCTTCGGCTTCTGTTGCCGCAAAACCCTAGCGCCGCGCTTTCGACTTTCCCTTTTCCTCGGCCCGCTTGAGCTCTTCGCCCTCGGACCCTTCGAGCGCGTCCTCTGCGGCCTTCGCCATGCCGGGGATCTCGTTCTTGTGGCCCGCGACGAAGCTGTCGATGTCCTTCTTGTAGACGCGCGCGGACTCGTAATCGCCTTCGCCCTGCACGCCCGATTTGCCGCTTTTGGAAGCCTCGCCTTCCGGTGATGTCTGCCGGTCTTTCATGAACTGTCCTTTTCGCTCGACTCTGGCGCTGCGCTCTAGCGCGCACCCGCAAAGGCGAAACGCGCCGTGTGCGAAGAAAGTTTCTGCACGTGCGAGTTGCGAAACTAACATGGGCTAATCCATTGAGCCCATTCAAGCAACGCCACAAAAATATGAGGCAATTCGCGGGAACGCGAGGCGTAAAGCTGTCGTTACCAAGACTGGGTCGGCGATTGGCGTTTCCCCGTCAGACAAGCAGCGTACAACTTTTAGGAGTCACCCCATGGCACAGAGTGACGATGACCGCACGTCGGTAACGGGCACTTCGCAGCGCGGTTTCGCATCGATGGACGAAGCGAAGCAGCGCGCAATAGCGAGCAAGGGCGGTCAGAGCGTACCGCCGGAAAAGCGGAGCTTCTCTCAGAACCCCGATCTTGCCGCGCAGGCAGGGCGCAAAGGGGGCGAGAACGTGCCCAGTCACGAGCGCAGCTTCTCGCGCAATCGGGCGCTCGCGGCCGAGGCCGGACGCAAAGGCGGGCAAAGCTCGCGCAGTGGTGCCGCGCGGCAGCGCACAAGCGACAACGGCGTGAGCGGGCATATTCCGGATCCCGGCAAGAGTGCGCCGGGCGAGATCCCACGCCGCGAGCACTAGTGGCGGCCAGGCCGCGGCGCTAAGCGAGGCTTGCCCTCGCGCGCCGCGTGACTGTCCGCAGCCACGCGTGTGGCTGCCCGCAGGCGGGCTTCGGTATCCGGATAGTCGCTCTTGGTCAAATACATGACATAGCGGGCCGCTTCGTCCAGCGGATCGAGCTGCGGCATTCCGAGACCAGCCTGCCGCGTCGAATGAATCTCCAGTCCCGCCAGCGTGCCGTCCGGCGCCAGCCACGCCTCGATCACCGGACCCAGCCCCGACACCGCGTAATTCATCACCGTGCCGTAGGTCCAGAAATTGCCGAGGCTGTAGGCAATCAGGTGGCCCCGATAAAGTTCGACCGCGCGCGGCACATGCGGGCCGTGGCCGATCACCAGTGAGGCGCCGGCGTCCACCATGCGGCGCGCGAACGTCGCGACCGCGCCGCGATTTTCGCCGAGATAGATTTCCGCGCCCGCGGGCACGTGCGTTGCGTCCCAGCCCTCCGCCCCGCCGTGAAACGACACCACGACCAGGTCACTCGTCGCCGCCAGTTCGCGCACCAGCGCTTCTGCGGCTTTGACATTGTTGAGGCTCAGCGTGCCCGTGTTGGGCGCAAAGGCGATGACGCCGACTGTGCGGCCGTCCTTCAGGCGAAGGGAGGCCGTTTTCGGGCCCGCGGCCAATCCCGCCGCCGCAATGCCCACACGGTCCAGCGCGCGCAGCGTGGCCGTGCGGCCGGCGAGGCCGAAATCTCCACTGTGATTGTTGGCCATGCTGACGACATCGACGCCGAGCGAGGCGAGGATTCCCGAATAATATTCCGGGCTGCGAAAGGCGAAGCAGTTGCCGCAGCTTTTCGCCCTCGCATTCGTGCCGTCGTAAAGCGTGCCTTCGAGATTGACGAAAGCGATGTCGGCGCCGCGAAAAATGCCCGCGAGAGCGCTGCCCACCAGCTCACTCGCGTCGCTGCCGCGATGGAGCATCGGATTGAGTCCGCGCGGCGAGGGATTGGCGCTGCCCATCATCACGTCGCCCGCCGCCACCACCGAAACCAGTTTCGGATCCCCCGGCGCGTAGCGTCCGCTCAGCCAGATACGTCCCAGCGGCGCGGTCCCGCCGGGCGCCTCCGCGCGCTCCGCTGTCGCGGCGCGCTCGGGCTCGGCTGCGCGTTCGGGCGCCGGAACGGGCACGGGCACCCGCGCGGGCTGGATAAGGATCGCAAGATGCACGGTCGCATTTTCGACGGACGCGGGCTCGCCCGGAGAGGTGCTGCGCGGCTCATCGATGCCAAGCGTCCAGGCCAAAAATCGCGTCAGCAGATAGGTCGACACGCTCTCGGCAGAGACTCCGGCCAATGCCGGCAGGGCAGCGAAGGCCGCGATGATGACAGCGAAAACAATGACCCGTGGCGCGCGCTTCTGCGCGCCATTTCCGTTTCCCCTGCCCAGGTCCGCCGCCACGATGTGCCAAAATGGGGCGCATTGCCCCCCAGTGTCGACGCCCCTCCGTCCCAGAGGTTAACAGCAGCCGCCTGCGCTTGTCGAAACCGGGGCCGGCGCGAACTCAGATGTCTGCGTAGCAGCGCACCTCGTTCGCCGCGCCGGGATGCGTCACTGCACCGTCGCGCGCCGGACCGACATTGCGCGCATAGCGCCACAGCGCGCCCGAACCGAACGCCTCGGGCCGCGGCGTCCAGGCGGCACGCCGCGCCGTGAGCTCATCCTCCGACAGCTCGACATCCAGCACGCCGCGCTCGGCATCGATCACGATGATGTCGCCGTCGCGGATCAGGCCGAGCGGGCCGGCCTCGGCCGCTTCCGGTCCGACATGGCCGACGCAAAGCCCGCGCGTGCCGCCGGAAAACCGCCCGTCGGTTACGAGCGCCACCTTGTCGCTGATGCCCTGGCCGTAAAGCGCCGCCGTGGTCGACAGCATCTCGCGCATGCCGGGCCCGCCTTTGGGCCCTTCATAGCGGATGACGATCACATCGCCTTCCTTGTACTTGCGTGCCTGCACCGCCGCGAAGGCATCCTCTTCGCAATCGAAGATGCGCGCAGGTCCGCGGTGGTGCAGATGCTTCAGGCCCGCCACTTTCACGATGGCGCCTTCCGGCGCGAGCGAGCCGCGCAAGCCGACGACGCCACCGGTCGGCGCCAGCGGATTGTCCACGGAGCGCATCACCTGCTGATCCATCTTGAAGCTCACCCCGCTCAAATTTTCCTTGAGCGTCTTGCCCGTCACGGTGATGCAGTCGCCATGGAGGAAGCCGCCGTCGAGCAGCGTGCGCATCAGCACCGGCATGCCGCCCGCTTCCCACATATCCTTGGCGACGAAACGTCCACCCGGTTTCAGATCCGCGAGATAGGGCGTGCGCTTGAAGATCGCCGCCACGTCGAACAGGTCGAATTTGATTCCGGCCTCGTTCGCCATGGCCGGCAGGTGCAGCGCGGCGTTGGTCGAGCCGCCGGTCGCCGCCACGATGGTGGCGGCGTTTTCGAAGGCCTCGCGGGTGCAGATGTCGCGCGGCCTTAAGTTCTTCGCCAGCAGCGCCATCACCGCCTCGCCGGCCTTCAGCGCGAAATCGTCGCGCGAGACGACTTCCGCCGGCGGTCCGGCGGAATAGGGCAGCGCCAGCCCGATCGCTTCCGAGACGCAGGCCATGGTGTTGGCGGTGAACTGTCCGCCGCACGCGCCCGCGCCGGGACAGGCGACGCATTCCAGCGCATGCAGGTCATCCTCCGACATGCGCCCGGCGGAATGCTGACCGACGCCTTCGAACACATCGACCACGGTCACGTCACGCCCGCGGAAATGTCCCGGCATGATGGAGCCGCCATAGAGGAACACGCTCGGCACATTCAGGCGCAGCATCGCCATCATCATGCCGGGCAGGCTCTTGTCGCAGCCGGCGATGCCGACCAGCGCGTCATAGGAATGGCCGCGCACGGTCAGCTCGACCGAATCCGCGATCACTTCGCGGCTGACCAGCGAGGATTTCATGCCCTCGTGGCCCATCGCGATGCCGTCGGTCACCGTGATGGTGCAGAACTCGCGCGGCGTGCCGCCCGCTTCCTTGACGCCGCGCTTGGCCGACTGCGCCTGGCGCATCAGCGCGATATTGCATGGCGCCGATTCATTCCAGCACGAGGCGACGCCGACCAGCGGACGGTGGATCTCCTCCTCCGTCAGCCCCATCGCGTAATAATAAGACCGGTGCGGTGCGCGCTCCGGTCCTTCCGTGACATGGCGGGACGGCAGGCGCGATTTGTCGAATTTCGTCATGGCTGTCTCTCAAACGCTCAAACGTTTCAAGGCCTCGCCGAGGCGGCTCTTCAGGCTTTGCGCTTCGGCGCGGCGCTCTTTCTGTTCCTCGATCACTTCTTCCGGCGCTCTGGCGACAAATGCCTCGTTGTTCAGCTTGGCGTCGATCTTGGAAATCTCACCATCGGCTTTGGCCACTTCCTTCTGCAGCCGTGCCCGCTCCTTGGCGAGATCGATGACATCGCCGAGCGGCAGCGCAGCGACCGCTTCGCCGACGACCAGCTGTGCCGAACCGGACGGAATGTCCTCGCTCTCCTTGACCTCGGAGAGGCGCGCCAGCGTCAGCAGCAGATCGCGATGCACCTTTAGCCGCGTGCGGCTCTCCCCGCTCAGCCCTTTCAGCACCAGCGGCAATTTCGCCGAAGGCGGCACATTCATCTCGGCGCGCACGCTGCGGATGCCGGCAATCAGATCGATCAGCCACTGCATCTCCGTCTTCGCCGCTCCGTCCTCGGGCAGGCTTCCGGTATCCGGCCATGCGGCATCCATCAGCAGTCCGCCACGCGGCGCGTCGTCGGCGGCGGTCCGCGCCCACAGCTCTTCGGTGATGAAGGGCATGAAGGGATGCAGCAGCTTCAGGATCTGATCGCGCACGAAGGCGGCGGTGGCGCGCGTCTCCGCCTTGGCCGCCTCGTCAGGACCGTTCAGCACCGGCTTGGAGAATTCCAGGTACCAGTCGCAGAACACGTCATAGACGAAGTGATAGGCCGCATCCGCCGCCTCGTTGAAGCGATAGGCCTCGATGCCGCGCGTCACCTCTTTGGCGACGCGCGCCGTCTCGCCCAGGATCCAGCGATTGACGGTGGAGCGAACGTCGTTCGGACGAAAATCCGGCTGTGCGACGCAGCCATTCATCTCGCAGAAGCGCGCAGCGTTCCAGAATTTGGTGCCGAAATTCCGGCAGGTCTCCACGCGTGAGAGACCCAGGCGCATGTCGCGCCCCTGCCCCGCGGCGATGCACAACGCAAAGCGCAGCGCGTCCGCGCCGTATTCGCCGATGATGTCGAGCGGATCGACCACATTGCCCTTGGTCTTCGACATCTTCTGGCCCTTCTCGTCGAGGACCCGGTTGTGGATGAAGACGTCGCGGAACGGCACATCGCCCATGAAGTGCAGCCCCATCATCATCATGCGCGCGACCCAGAAGAAGATGATGTCGAAGGCGGTGACGAGAACAGAGGTCGGGTAGTAGCGCGCAAGCTCCGGCGTCTTCTCCGGCCAGCCGAGGGTCGAGAACGGCCACAGCGCCGATGAGAACCAGGTGTCGAGCACATCCGCGTCGCGCGTGAGCGCGGCCGGTTTGCCGTAATACGCCGCCGCCGCAGCTTGCGCGGCGTCTTCGCTTTCCTCGACAAAGATATGACCGTCCGGCCCATACCAGGCCGGGATCTGATGCCCCCACCAGAGCTGGCGCGAGATGCACCAGGGCTGAATGTTGCGCATCCAGTTGAAATAGACATTGGTCCACTGCTCGGGGACAAAGCGCGTGCGGCCGTCTTCCACCGCCTTAATCGCCTTCTCCGCCAGCGGCGTCACGTTCAGATACCACTGCTCGGTGAGATAGGGCTCGAGCAGCACCTCCTTGGATTTCTCGTCCCTAGGCACCGCATGGGTGATGGCCTCGGTTTTTTCGACGAGGCCCAGCGCCTCGAGATCCGCCAGCAAGCGTTTGCGCGCCTCGAAGCGGTCGAGCCCGCGATAGGCCTCCGGCACGTTCTCGTTCAGGGCCGCGACGGGCGTCAGGATGTTGATCAGCGGCAGGCCATGACGCTTGCCGACCTCGAAATCGTTGAAGTCATGCCCGGGCGTGATCTTGACCGCGCCGGTGCCCTTCTCCGGATCCGAATATTCGTCGGCAATGATCGGGATGATGCGGTCGGCCAGCGGCAGCCGCACCTTCTTCCCCACCAGGTCGCGATAGCGTGCATCATCCGGATGCACCGCGACGGCGGTATCGCCGAGCATGGTCTCGGGCCGCGTCGTCGCCACCGTGATGTGGCGGCCGGGCTCGCCTTCGATGGGATAGCGGAGATACCAGAGGCTGCCTTTCTCCTCGATATTCGCGACCTCGAGGTCGGACACCGCGGTCTGCAGCCGGGGATCCCAGTTCACCAGCCGCTTGTCCTTGTAGATCAGGCCTTCCTTGTGGAGCTGCACAAACACTTTCAGGACGGCGCGGCTCAGGCCCGCATCCATGGTGAAGCGCTCGCGGCTCCAGTCGGCGGAGGCGCCCAGCCGGCGCAGCTGGCGCACGATGGTGCCGCCCGATTCCTCTTTCCACGCCCAGACTGCTTCCAGGAATTTCTCGCGCCCCATACGGGTGCGGCTTTCCTGCTTTTTCTCCAGTTGCCGCTCGACCACGAGCTGCGTGGCGATGCCGGCATGATCGGTCCCGGGCTGCCACAGCACGTCCTTGCCGCGCATCCGCTCGAAGCGGCTCAGCGCGTCCTGGAGGGTGTTGTTGAGAGCATGGCCGATATGGAGGCTGCCGGTCACGTTCGGCGGCGGAATGACGATGGAAAATGTCGGCGCGCCCAGATGCCGGCCGGCGCGAAACGCGCCGGAGCTCTCCCATAGGGCATAGATGCGGTCTTCAACCTCCGCGGGGCGAAATGTCTTGTCGAGCATGGAAAACCTGGGCGAGAGCGGTTCAGAAAGAGGCCGCCTCTACCTGCTCGTCAAGAGATTTCGGGGCGGACCTGTGCCCCGCAAATGGGGCTAGCGGCGGCGGTGTTTTACCGCGCGCGAAATTTCGCGCTGTACCGCGCCTTCGATCAGGGACGGCAGATTCTGATCCATCCACTCGCGGATCAGGGGCTTCATGCGCTCCAGGATCTCGCCGGAATGGGCGTCGACCCAGTGCTGCAGCTGCGGTTCGAAAGCGTCCTGGATGGCACGCCGGAACACCGCCTCGACGCTGCCGCCGGCGGGTGCCGACGAGGCGGCCATGCGCATCGGTGCAGGCTCTTCCTCGATCGACTCGAACACGCGGCCCACAGCGCTGCGCGTCGAATCGGAGATCAGATCATCGGGGTCCATGTGGCTCTCGCTGGATTTGGCGGCCTCGGGCGGCTCGTCGATGCTTTCGAACTGGACATCGTTCTCGAATTGGCGCGAAGGCGGAATGGCGCTCGACATGGATTGTGACGAGACCGGGCTGATGCTGCCGTCGTCGCGGATTTCGTCGGTCAGGTCGAGAACTTCGGATTCGGGCGCCGCGGGTTCCGCTGCCGTTTCGGATCTCGCCGCTGGCTTGCCCTGGTCGGGCTGATCTTCCGAGATGATTTTGCGAATGGAGGCGAGAATCTCCTCCATTGTAGGCTCATGCTGCGGATTGGACGCGCTCATCCTGACCAGATCTCGTTTGTTTCGCCGCGGGTGGCTCGGTCCCGGACTGTCAGAACCTAAGCCAGCCGCTATAGGAAAGCTATATTCCGTTAACGCGCGACTTATGGTGACGAAAAGCTCTCACCCTTGGTTCTTAAAGGCAATTTGAAGGCTGCAACGTGATTAACACCTCGGTGGGCGCTTGGGTGCGACGGCGCCAGCCGGAGCTTAAACTCGGCTTGCGCATCACGGTCGCCGGCGTGGTCAGCTACGCGCTCGCAGTCTTTCTGTCTCTGCCACAGGGCACCTGGGCGGTCTTCACCGCGGTGCTGGTCACCCAGGCCAGCGTCGGCGGCTCGGTCAAGGCCACCCTCGACCGGCTCGCCGGCACGCTCAGCGGCGCGCTCTATGGGGCGGCGGTCGCGACCCTGGTGCCGCATGGCGATCCGCTTGCCATGAGCGTCGCGCTTGGACTCACCCTGGCCCCGCTCGCCATCCTGGCCGCGGTCAATCCCATGTTCCGGGTGGCGCCGATGACCGCGACCATCCTTCTCCTCGGCACGGCGGCGCCGGAACACACGCCGCTCGTCGCGGCGCTGTACCGGATTTTGGAAGTGATCATCGGCGGGCTGGTCGGCCTCGTCGTTTCGCTGCTCGTCCTGCCCGCCCGTGCCCATGCCGTCGCCGTCCGTGAAGCCAGCCGCGTGCTCGGGCTCATCGCCGATCTCCTCGCTATGCTGAGCGCCGCCCTGCTGCAGCCGGTCGAGCGTGCGGCCATCAGCGCGCTGCACGAGAAGATCCAGTCGGGTTTTGACAAGCTCGAGGCCGCGGCTGCCGAAGCAGAGCGCGAAAAGCGCAGCCTCCTGACCGTGGACGCCGACGTCGCGGCGATCCCGCGAACGCTGCGGCGGCTTTATCACGACCTGGTTGTGATCGGACGGGTTGGCGCCCAGCCGCTCTCGAGCCATGTGCACAGCCGGCTCGCGGCGCCGTTGGCGGAGGTCTCGCAGAAAGCGGCGGATTTCCTGCGCCGCTCCGGCGAGGCCCTGAATACGCGAACAGCGCCACCCGCCGGCGCCGATCTGCACAGCGCGATCCTGCGCCTCATCGCCGAATTGTGGTCGGGGACGCCGGGCAAAGAGGACGAAGAGAAACTGGCGACGCTGCGCTTCGCCTTCGAGCAACTCGCGCGCGATCTGACGGATCTCCAGGCCCGCGGCACGGAGCTGTCGCGCCGCAAGACAGGCGCGGCCGTCGCGCCCTAGAAGGCGAAGCCAGGCACCCGCTCGAAGCCGGGCAGCACCGGGACCTGCGCATCGAAACCGATGCGATCGCTGATCGTCCCCTCTTCGCCTTTGACGAGGAGATGCGCATGTCCCTGCGCGCCGTCGCGAATGATGCAGACCAGCCGTCCGCCGTCCTTGAGCTGCGCCAAGAGCCTTTCGGGGCGGGCATCGGAGGCGCCGCCCACGAAAATGACATCGAAGGGCGCGCGGCCCGGAAGACCTTCGGCCAGGCGGCCCTCGACCACTTCGGCATTCGCGGCACGCGCAACCAGCTCGCGCGCCCGCCGAATGAGCGCGGGATTTTCCTCCAGCCCGATCACGTAATGGACGGCGCGCGCCAGCGCGACCGTCGAATAACCGGTGGCGCAGCCGACATCGAGCACCAGGTCTTCGGCGCGCAAATTCGCGAGCTGCGCCAGTTTTCCGAAACTGCGCGCATCGATCAGCCAGCGCCCCTTTGCGACTTCGATGCAGCCTTCCATATAGGCGACCGAGCGCAGCCGCTCCGTCACAAACTCTTCGCGCGGGATCTCCAGCATCGCCTTCTGGATACGCAGGTCCGTCACATCGTTCGGACGCACCTGCGTCTCGACCATATTGAGTCTGGCGGCGGCGTAATCGGGCATGAAGCGCTTCGCGAGGAGGGTCGGCGGCTTATATCGGCGGCGGACCTGCCTGACAACGCGCCCGGCGGGCAACGGTCGTGCCGGAATGATTGTCGCTGCTTCGGCCGATCTGTTATAGGGCTGCCCCACCCGGGCGCGAAAATAATGCGCCATGGCCGGCCACGTGGCGGAGTGGTGACGCAGCGGTCTGCAAAACCGCGTACCCCGGTTCAATTCCGGGCGTGGCCTCCAGTCTTCGGTGCGCAGCAGCTGAGACTGCCTCGCCGAAGCGCGCCAGCGCGAAGGCGGGCTGAACTGGTTCGCGCAGCTTCGACTAGGCAAGCCAGCCTTCCGTCTTCGCTGCGCAGCAGCGGAAGACTCCCTCGCTGTGCTGCGGGCACGAGCTGCGCCTCGGCAGCGACAATCCAGCCTGTCAGGAACTCTGCCCACCGCTAAAACGCGTAGTCCTGCCTAGAGCTTGGGGGGACACGCTGGCCTTATGCACAGGGTTTGCGTCAGCGTTAACCAATTCTTTACCTTAAAGGTGCAAGCTCTCCCTCGTCTTCCCTTGAAGACACCCCACCATTACCCAATGACTTGGGGCCGGATGCAAATCCGGCCCTCTCTTTTTGTGCTATCGGGCCGCGCGTTTCCGACGCCATTTGGCCCACCGCACCTCCATGCGGCGGCGAAAGCGGCGCACCGGCGGAAAGTCGTGGCTCAGCACCAGCAGGCCCAACGGAATCATCCAGAAGCCGAGAATCGGCAGAAAACCGAACATGCCGCCGATCACGAGGGCGATACCAAGAGCGATACGCAGCACCGGCGAATGCGGCACCGGCATCGAAATATTGCCGAGTTTCACCCGCCGTTTCGGCCGTCTCATCAAGGCGTCTTGGTGATCCACGCGCGGGCGTTCCGGAGCCTTAAGTGAGCTGTCAGTTTCATATAGAAATGCCTACCGGGCTGCGCTAGACAACCCGCGGCTTTTCCCCGGTAGCTCAGTCGGTAGAGCAAGCGGCTGTTAACCGCTGGGTCGCTGGTTCGAGTCCGGCCCGGGGAGCCACCTGGCTTTTCTTCGATCGTAGCCAGTTAGAAAAGCTGGTGTCCGCGCGCATGCGGAGGACCCGGATGATCCCAAACTCTCTGGCCGACGCTCCGCCTTTGCGGAACACCGGCATCGTACTGCGCACGCTCCGCGTCGGTTAACGCGGGCTGGAATCCCGCCCCATGATTCCGAAGCAAGATCTTCATCCGCTTGGTAAATCGGTTAGTGGCCGGTTGCCGGCATGGGCTGCAAACGACGGCTCTGGTTAGGAAGATTTTACGATTGGCGGCCGTACCCTCCGCGCCTCATCGATCAGGCCGAGACGGGGGGAGCATGTCGACCGAATTGGATGACGAGACGGTGGAAGGCGTGCGCATGTACCGGCGCATGGCCCGCGAAGCTGCCAACAGCGCGACCAGCACCAAGGATCCGAACGTTCGCGCGCGCTATGCCGCCATGGCCAAGGAATGGACGGAGCTCGCGGACGAAATGGAACGGTTCTGCGCCGGCGGGCGCTAACGCCTATACTCGCAGCCGGGCGCCGGTAGCGTCTTGCGTTCCCAGGCAAGAGCGTCGCGCACCACGGATTCCAGATCCGAGCGAACCGGCCGCCAGCCGAAAACGTGATGGGCGCGCCTGGCGTCTGCAATCAGTTGCGGTGGATCGCCGGGCCGTCTTGGCGCAGCCACACAGGGCACGGTGCTTCCGCAGGCCCTTTCGACCTCGGCCACGACCTCGCGCACCGAGTAGCCCCGACCGGTACCCAGATTGAATGCGCCCGGACCCCCGCCCGCGCGGAGGTAATCGAGAGCGCAAAGATGCGCTTCGGCCAGATCCGCCACGTGGATGTAGTCGCGTACTGCACTGCCGTCCGGCGTCGCATAGTCCGTGCCGAAAATCTCGAGCGGCGGCCCAGACCCGAGAGCACTGCGTAGCGCCAGCGGTATGAGATGCGTCTCGGGCTCGTGCTGCTCGCCGATGTCGCCTTCCGGATCGGCGCCCGCCGCGTTGAAATAGCGCAGCGCCGTCCACTTCAGGCCATGACTTGCGCCAAACGATGACAGCATCGTTTCGACCTGGCGCTTTCCGTCCCCGTACGGATTGATGGGACGGGTCTCGGAATCTTCCGCGATCGGCACGGTGCTTGGGACGCCATAGACGGCGCAGCTCGAAGAAAATACGAAGTCACGGACCCCGGTCTGCACCAGCGCTTCGAGCAGCCTCAAGCTACCGGCGACATTGTTGCGGAAATACGCCGCCGGATTGCCCACAGATTCGCCGACATAGGCGAAGGCGGCAAAATGAATCACGGCATCGATTCGATGCATCTCGATCGCGGCGGCGACGGCCTCCTTGTCGGCGATGTCGGCAACCACCAGCGGCCCCCACTGAACCGCCGAACGATGTCCGCGTGACAAATTGTCGAACGCGATGGGGGTAACGCCCCGCCGCGCCAGCGCCTTGCAGGTCTGGCTGCCGATATAGCCGGCCCCGCCCGTGACGAGAACATTTGCACTCATGCCGGGCGAATCCTGCGGTCGCGCCGGTCGCCGGCATCGCCACGCGCCGGCGGCAGTGCCTGCTGGCGTGACAAGAGCGGACTGCAACAAACCTTCGCCAGGATCGGCGCATCACCCACGTCTTCGTCCTTCGAATGAAGGTGTTGCTTTGTCAAAGCCGGTCCCACTTCGAGCCCCGCACCTCGCTCCGCATCGCGTCGCCGCACAAGCGCGAACTTTGCTGTTGGTGAACAGTGCCCCTGGCGATTCTGACGCTGCGCCCGGCATGGAGGCATTACGCGAAGTTCAGCAGGTTGCGTGGCGTCGATTCTATCAATCGCACCGCGAATGCGATAAACTGTTCCTCAGATCGGCCGGCTGGGTGACGTGCCTCGGACGATCAACCCGGCAGCACTTCCCATCCTCCTACGGGTGTCACCGGGCTTTCCGAAAAGCGTCACGCCAATCTGCCAAAAAGAATCCGACGCGCGCCCCCGCGCGTGTAAGGAGGGCAAAATGGTGGAACAGGACATCGCGGCCCAAGTCCGGTTGCGTGCGTATCAGCTTTGGGAGCTCGAAGGGCGGCCCGAGGGGCGCGAACGGATCCATTGGATCAGAGCCGAAGCGGAAATCCGCGAGAAAATTCAGCCTTCTCGCAGCGCCAGCCCGAAGAAGCTGCATCGCATTGTCGTGTCGAACGACGAGCTTCCACAATTCGCCCACACCACCGTGCGCTGGCAGGAACCGGGCCAGAAAGTAGCAAAAGCCTAACGCAATTCTGTTGCCATCAGGCTCTGGAACGGATCGGGTCCGGCCGCGTAGGCTTGACCCAGGCTGAATTCGGGGTTTGAGAGCAGCAGATGAATGTGCTTCCCGCCGGGGTCCCCAGGGACGAATCGCCCTTCGTCACCGACCGCGAGGAAATCAAAAGGGAGCTTGCCCGCAATCTCGTCCAGCTGATGGGGCGCGATCCCGCTTTCGCGACCCAGCAGGACTGGTTCTACGCGCTTGCCTATTTTTTGCGCGGCCAGCTTAGCGCCGCGCGCGTCGAAACCTGGCGCCGGAATTTCAGCCAGGATGCGAAATGGGTCTACTACCTCTCGCTCGAGCTCCTGCCCGGCAAGCTGCTGAAGACCTGTCTGATTTCGCTCGGGCTGCAGGAGCCCTGCCGCGAAGCCCTGGCCGACCTCAATATCGACCTCGAGGAGCTGTCGGACTTCGAGATCGAACCCGCCCTCGGCAATGGCGGCCTCGGGCGCCTGGCAGCCTGCATGCTGGAATCCATGGCGACGCTCAACTATGCGGGGCTCGGCTACGGCATCCGTTACGAATACGGGATGTTCCGGCAAAAGATCGAAAACGGCGAACAGATCGAACATCCGGAAAACTGGCTGAAGAGTGCCTATCCCTGGGAGTTCGCGCGTCCCAATGTGATGTACCCGGTCCAGTTCTATGGGCGGGTCGCCCAGATGAACAATTGGCGGGGCGAAATCCTCTGTCATTGGTCGGGCACGGACGACGTCATGGCGGTCGGCTACGACCTGCCGATCATCGGCCTCGACGGCACCACTGTCAGCTCGGTGCGCCTCTGGGCCGCCAAGGCTACGGAAGACTTCAACCTCGCTTACTTCAACCGTGGCAATTATATCGAAGCGGTTCACGAGAAGAGCGAAACCGAAACGATCTCGAAGGTCCTCTATCCTTCGGACACCACCAGCATGGGCCGCGAGCTGCGCCTGAAGCAGGAATATTTCCTGGTCAGTGCGTCGCTCCAGGACATCCTTTCGCGCTTCGAGCGCCGCTACGAGTCGCTCGACTCCTTCGCCGACAAAGTCGCGATCCAGCTCAACGACACCCATCCCGTGCTGGCTATCCCGGAGCTGATGCGGCTCCTGGTCGATGTCCACCGTCTCGACTGGGAGCGCGCCTGGGATATTGCGGTGCGGACCTTCTCCTTCACCAATCACACGCTGCTTTCCGAAGCGCTCGAAGTCTGGCCAGTCGACCTCGTGGAGCAGCTCTTCCCGCGCCACCTCCAGATCATCTACGAGATCAACCAACGCTTCCTGCGTTCGGTGCATCGCAAGCAGCCGGGCAATATGGACCTGGTGCGCCGCATGTCGCTGATCGACGAGACGGCGCCCCGTTCCATCCGCATGGCGCATCTGGCGATCCTCGGCAGCCACAAGGTGAATGGCGTCTCGCGCATGCATACCGAGCTGATGCGCCGCACGCTGTTCAAGGATTTCGACGCCTTCTTCCCCGACCGCATCGTCAACCTGACCAACGGCATCTCGCAGCGCTGCTGGCTGAACGAGGCGAATCCGAAACTGGCGGCGCTGATCAGCGGCCGCATTTCACGGCGCTGGCTGCGCGACCTCGACAATCTCCACGAGCTGGCCGCCTTCGCCGAAGACGCGACGTTCCAGGCGGAATTCCGCGCGGTCAAACGCGCCAACAAGGAACGTCTGTCGCATCTGATCCAGACGCGCCTCGGCGTGAAGGTCGATCCCGCGTCGATGTTCGACCTGCACTGCAAGCGCATCCACGAATATAAACGGCAATTGCTCAACCTCTTGCAGGTGGTCGGCCGCTACAACCGCATCCGGCAGCACGGCGCCAAGAACGTCCAGCCGCGTACGATCATCTTCTCCGGCAAGGCCGCGCCCGGCTATGTCATGGCCAAGCGCATCATCCAGCTGATCAATTTTGTCGCCGACACCATCAACAACGATCCCGCCGTCGAAGGCGCGCTGAAAATCGTCTTCGTGCCCAATTACGACGTACAGACGGCGCAGGATCTGATCCCGGCGGGAGACCTCTCGCAGCAGATCTCCGCCGCCGGAACGGAAGCCTCGGGCACCGGGAATATGAAGCTCGCCCTGAACGGGGCCCTGACCATCGCCACCTATGACGGCGCCAATACCGAAATCGCCGAGGCGGTCGGCAAGGACAACATCTTCATGTTCGGCCACACGGTCGACGAGATCCGCGATCTCCGGCAGCGCTGGTACGATCCCGCCGCGATCTACGAAAGCAATCCCGAGCTGAAGCAGGTGCTCGACATGATCCGCGGCGGCTATTTCTCCCCCGACGATCCCGACCTGTTCGCTCCGGTGTTCGAATCCCTGGTTCGCCATGGCGACTACTACATGGTGCTGGCCGATTACGAGGCCTATGTCGATTGCCAGGCCAAGGTCGATGCCGCCTTCCAGGACAGCTTCGACTGGACGCGCAAAACCATTCTCAACGTCGCCAATATCGGACCGTTTTCGGTCGACCGCCTGGTGCGCGACTACGCCGCCAAAGTCTGGGACGTGAAGCCCGTCACCAACGGCAACGGCAGCTAGCCGGACGCCTTTTGCAGCAGCGCCAGGCTGTGGCCCGCCAGCGCCACGCTCTTGCGCAGCGACACGGTCGCACGCGCGAAGGGATCGCCCGCTTCGGTGTCGATCACCCTGGTCCAGAGCTGGCGCAGCGCTGCCGGCACCAGGAACTGCACCAGGTCGGCACCGGCATTGAACAACAGGAGATAGGATTCTTCGCTCCCGAATGTGCAGCCGAAACAGCGCAGATTTGCATCGTTCCAGTCATCGGCGCGCATTTCCCGCCCGCGCGGATGCAGCCACGAAATGTCCTTCGCACGCTGTACCCGCTTGCCGGTGAAAAAGCTGTCGCGCCGGAAATCGCGATGCGCTTTGCGGAATGCAACCAGCCGCGCCACGAACGCCGCGAACGCGGCGTCTTCGTCCGAAAGGGCACTCCAATCGACCCAGGTCGTCGCATTGTCCTGTCCATACGGATTATTGTTGCCGCCCTGCGTGTGGCCCCTTTCGTCGCCCGCCGTAAGCATGGGCACGCCCTGGGAGAGCAGCAGCGTCGCGATCAGATTGCGTTTCTGCTGCGCCCGTAAACCGCGAATGGCGGCGTCATCCGTCGGCCCCTCGGCGCCCCAGTTGGCGCTGTAATTCTCGCTCACGCCGTCGGCATTGGCCTCCAGGTTCGCCTCATTGTGTTTTGCGCCATGGCTCACGAGATCCTGCAGGGTAAATCCGTCATGGGCGGTGATGAAATTCACCGACGCCAGCGGCCCGCGCGGCGCCATCACATCGCTCGAGCCGGTAATGCGCGTGGCGAAATCCCCCACCCGGCCGGCATCGCCGCGCCAGAAGCGCCGCACGCCGTCGCGATAGCGGTCGTTCCATTCGCTCCAGGGCGGGGGAAATCCGCCCAAGCGGTACCCGTCGGGCGCGGCGTCCCAGGGCTCGGCGATCAGCTTCAGTCCGGCAAGCTGCGGATCGGCGCCGATCTCGGGAATGAAATGCTTCTGCGGAGCGCACTCGCCGTCGGCGCGTGCCAGCGTCGAGGCCAGATCGAAGCGAAAGCCGTCGACGCCGAGCCCTGCCCAATAGCGCAGCGAATCCAGGATCAGCCCGCGCACGGCCGGATGTGCCGCATTCAGTGTGTTGCCGGTGCCCGTGAAATTCTCATAGAAGCGCGGCGCCTGCGGCTTGAGCAGATAATAGGACGCATTGTCGATGCCGCGGAAAGACAGGGTCGGGCCCAGCTGGTCGCCTTCGCCCGTATGGTTGAAGACGACATCCAGCAGCAATTCGATGCCGGCCTCATGCAGCCCCTCGACCAGCGCGCGGAATTCGCCTTCCGCCTGCCCGAAGACATAGCGTGGCTCCAGCGCAAAAAACGCGATGCTGTTATAGCCCCAGTAATTCCTAAGACCGTTCCGCATCAGATGGGGCTCGTCGGCGATGGCCTGGACCGGCAGGAGCTCGATCGTGCTGACGCCGAGCTCGCGCAAATAAGCAATTGTGGAGGGCTCTCCCAACCCCTTCAGCGTGCCCCGCAAGCCCGGCGGCAGATCGTTTCGTTGCTTCGTGAAGCCGCGCACATGCAGCTCGTAAATAACGGTGTCGCGCCAGAGCGTGTGCGGCCGCCGCGTCTCTCTCGCGGTGGGAGTGGCGGTGACGATGCATTTCGGCATATCGCGCGCGCTGTCACTGTCGTCGAAGCCCAAATCGGCTGCCGCGTCACCGGCGCGATACCCGAAATGACTGGCGCTCAGCTGCAACGGCCGGTCGAGCGCACGCGTATAGGGATCGATCAGAAGCTTATGCGGATTGAAGCGGTGACCGCGCTCCGGGTCATAGGGCCCATGCACGCGATAGCCGTAGCGCTGCCCGGCGCACAGACCCGGTACGAAGCCGTGCCAGACATCGGCGGTGCGCCCTCGCAGCGCGAGGCGCGCCACCTCCTCCCCGCCGGCCTCGTCGAACAGGCACAGCTCCACCTGTTCGGCATGGGCCGAGAAGAGGGCGAAATTGATCCCGTCCGGCGTTGCGCGTGCACCTAACGGCGCCGCTTCGCCCGTCTCAATGACGATGCGGCGCATCGGCGGCAACGCCCGTATCTTCAGGCGCCAGCACGAGCACGCCGAGGGGTGGCAGGGTCAGGACCAGGGACTGCGGATGTCCGTGCGCCCGCTTGCGCTCGGTTGCCAGCCGGCCCCAGTTGCCGGCATTCGAACCGCCATAATATTCCGAGTCCGTGTTCAGCAATTCGCGATAGGCGCCCCCCGCCGGCACGCCGATGCGGTAATCCTTGCGCACGACCGGCGTGAAGTTGCACACCACCAGCACACAGCTTTTGCGCTCCTTGCCGCGCCGCACGAAGGACATGACGCTGGCTTCGGTATCGCTGGCGTCGATCCAGCCGAAGCCGCCTTCCTCACAGTCCTTTTCATGCAGTTCGGGACGTTCTGCGTAAAGCCGGTTGAGATCGCGCAACAGCGCCTGCACGCCGCGATGTTCCTTATGTTGCAGCAACTGCCATTCCAGCTCGCCGTCGTGATTCCACTCCGAGACCTGCGCGATCTCGCAGCCCATGAACAGCAGCTTCTTGCCCGGATGGGTGAACATGAAGGCGAGATAGGCGCGCAAGTTTGCAAAGCGCTGCCAGTGATCGCCGGGCATCTTGCCGAGCAGCGAACCCTTGCCGTGCACCACCTCGTCATGGCTGATCGGCAGGATGAAGTTCTCGTGAAAGGCGTAGATCAGCCCGAAGGTCACATCGTGCTGATGATATTTGCGAAACACGGAATCGAGCGCGATATAGCGCAGCGTGTCGTTCATCCAGCCCATATTCCATTTGTAGCTGAAGCCGAGGCCGCCGATTTCCGGCGGCCGCGTCACCATCGGCCAGGCGGTGGATTCCTCGGCCACCATGATGGCGCCGGGAAAGCGCGTCAGCACCGTGTGATTGAGGCGGCGGAAGAATTCGATCGCCTCGATATTCTCACGCCCGCCATATTGGTTCGGCACCCATTCGCCCGGCCCGCGGCTGTAGTCGCGATAGAGCATCGAAGCCACCGCATCGACACGCAGGCCGTCGATCTCGAACTGCTCGAACCAATAGAGCGCATTGGCGATCAGGAAATTCGCCACTTCCCGGCGGCCCAGATTGTAGATCAGCGAACCCCAGTCGCGATGGCGGCCAAGCCGCTCGTCGGCATGCTCGTAAAGATGCGTGCCGTCGAAGCGCGCCAGCCCATGGGCGTCTTCCGGAAAATGCGCCGGCACCCAATCCAGCAGCACGCCGATATCGGCGTCGTGGCAGCGCCGGATCAAAACGCGCAAATCCTCGGGCGTCCCATAGCGTGCGGTCGGCGCGAACAGCGCCAGCGGCTGATAGCCCCAGGAGCCGCCAAACGGATGCTCCATGATCGGCGTGAACTCGATATGCGTGAAGCCCAGATCCTTGACGTAGGGAACCAGCTCGTCGGCGAGCTCGCGATAGGTGAAGGGGCGGTCGCCCTGGTCGTGCTTGCGCCGCCACGAACCCGGATGCACTTCGTAGATCGAAATCGGCGCCTGGCGCGCATTGCGCTCGGCGCGCCGCGCCTCCCAGCGCTGATCGCGGGGCGCCGCGTTCAGGCGCGCCACGATCGAAGCGGTCGAGGGCGGATGCTCTGAGCGCAAGGCGAAAGGATCGGCCTTTAGCGGCAGCACTTCGCCGCTGGCGCCGCGAATCTCGAATTTGTAAAGCGCGCCGGCACTGAGACCCGGCAGGAAGATCTCCCAGATGCCGGCGCCGAAATGATTGCGCATGGGGTGGCGCCGGCCGTCCCAGTTGTTGAACGGTCCGACCACGCTGACGCGGCGCGCATTGGGGGCCCAGACCGCAAAGGCGACGCCGGAAACCCCTTCCAGCGTCCCCTCATGCGCGCCCAGTTTGCGATAGAGCTCGAGATGATTGCCCTCGCCCATCAGATGCAGGTCGAGCGGCCCCAGCACCGGCGGAAAGCGATAAGGGTCCTCGATCTCGGAGGTCCCCCCGCCGGTTCGCACGCGCAGCCGGTAGGGAAAGAGCTGTTCCCCCGCCACGCGCGCGACGAACAGTCCATCGTGATGAATCTTCGAAAACGGCGCGACAGCGGCGCCGCTGCGCCCATCGATCAGCTCGACGCCTTGCGCGTCCGGCAGGAAGACCCGCACCACGAGCCCCTGCCCGTCACGATGCATGCCGAGAAAGCTGAAGGGATCGTGATGATCCGCACGGACGATGGCCTGGATGGCCCGTTCGTCCCGCGTCGCCGATCCCTCCTGTCCCATGCCGATCCTGAGTGTTGAGGGCCGCTCGCGGAGCGCCGGCCCCGCCCCTGGAAAAATCGCGCAACCTGCACGATTGTTCCCGCCGCCACCTCACGCCGAAGCGGCGCCCGCCGCAAGGAGGACACTATGAGGATCCTGATCGCCGGCCTGATGCTCGCGGCATCGACCATTTGGGTTCAAGGCGCCGAGCTCAACCCCGCCGCGGTATCGATCAAGCTTCCCGACAAACTGGTCTGGCGCGATCCGGAAAGCTCCGGCACCAACCAGGCGGTCCTTCAGGGCGATCCCAACAAGCCCGGGCTCTACATCGTCATGAACCGCTTCAAGCCGGGCAATATGAGCCGCCCGCATTTCCATCCCAATGACCGCTTCATCACGGTCATCAAGGGCACCTGGTGGGTGGGAACCGGCACCAAATTCGATCCCAACGCCACGGTCCCGGTCCCAGCCGGCAGCTTCGTCACCGATTACGCCAAGCAGGTCCATTATGACGGCGCCAAGGACGAAGAGGTGCTTCTCCTCATCGTCGGCGAAGGTCCCGCGACGCGCACGGACGCCGAAGTGAAATAGCGGAGCCGCCCGACTCTGGCCTTCATGGCGCACGGTGTCGCAGCCGCCCGATATTCGTTGCATGGACTGCGCCTTGAAGCGCTCTCATCGCATCATTAGCTTTTCCGTCCCGCACGGACGAACCGATGCCTTCTGACGCCAATCCCGACATCAAACCGGATGTGCTCGCCGCGATCGGCAACACCCCGCTCATTCGCCTGAAGAAGGCGTCCGAGCGCACCGGCTGCGAGATCCTGGGGAAGGCCGAGTTCATGAATCCGGGCCAGTCGGTCAAGGACCGCGCCGCGCTCTTCATCATCAAGGACGCCATGTCGCGCGGCGAGCTGGGGCCCGGCGGCACCGTCGTCGAAGGCACCGCCGGCAATACCGGCATCGGCATCGCCGTCGTCGGCAACGCGCTGGGCCTCAAATCGGTCATCGTCATTCCCGACACGCAAAGCCAGGAAAAGAAGGACGCACTGCGTCTGCTCGGCGCGCAGCTCATCGAAGTCCCCGCGGTGCCGTACCGCGATCCCAACAACTACGTGAAGGTTTCCGGCCGGCTCGCGGAACAGCTGAAAAGCGCGCCGGGCGGCGCGGTCTGGGCCAATCAGTTCGACAATGTCGCCAACCGCCGCGCTCATATCGAAACCACCGGCCCGGAGATCTGGCGTCAAACGCGTGGCCGCGTCGACGGCTTCACCTGCGCCGTCGGCACCGGCGGCACGCTCGGCGGCGTGGCGCTCGCCCTCAAGGCGCGCAATCCCGATATCGCCATCGCCGCCGCCGATCCGCTGGGCGCGGCGATCTACAGCTGGGTGAAAACCGGCGAGCTGAAGGCGGAGGGCACCTCGATTACGGAAGGCATCGGCCAGGGCCGCGTGACCGCCAATCTGGAGGATGTTCCGATCGACGACGCCTTTCAGATTCCGGATGAAGAAGCCCTGCCCATCATCTTCGATTTGCTGGAAGAAGAAGGCCTGTGCCTGGGCGGCTCCAGCGGCATCAATGTCGCCGGTGCAATCCGCCTCGCCGAGAAGCTCGGTCCCGGACACACCATCGTCACCATCCTTGCCGATTACGGCACGCGCTATCAGAGCAAGCTGTTCAATCCGGAGTTCCTGCGCTCGAAAAATCTGCCCACGCCGCGCTGGCTGGCAGATCCGCCGCCGCTTCCCCGCGTGCCTTACGAATGAGCAGCGCGACGCCGGCACTGGTCGACACCGCATGGCTCGCGGCGCATCTCGACGATGCCGACCTGATCGTGGCCGATGCCTCCTGGTATCTGCCGCAGGCGAAGCGCGACCCGCACGCCGAATATGCAGCCGCCCACATTCCCGGCGCCGTATTCTTCGATATCGAAGCACTGTCCGATCCCGCCACGGGGCTGCCGCATATGCTGCAGCAGCCGGCGCTGTTTGCGCGCGGACTGGAACAGGCCGGCATCGGCAGCGATAGTTTCGTCGTCTTCTATGACGGCGCCGGCATCTATTCGGCGCCGCGCGCCCGCTGGATGCTGCAGGTGATGGGTCACGAGCGCGTCTCGGTGCTCGACGGCGGATTGCCGAAATGGCGCTCGGAATCGCGTCCGCTCACCGATGCCCCGACGCAGCGCCGGCAGGCCCGCTTCACACCGCTGTTTCGCCCCGAACTCATCCGCGATTTCAAAGCGATAGAGGCCAATCTTGCGAGCAAGGACGAGCAGATGCTCGATGCCCGCAGCGGTCCGCGTTTTCGCGGCGAAGAACAGGAGCCGCGGCCCGGCGTAAGGCCGGGACATATTCCAGGCAGCACGAATATTCATTACGCCCAGGTCGTCACACCGGCCGGAACGCTGCGCAGCGCCGACGAGCTGCGCCGGCTGTTCGCCGCACGCGGAGTCGATCTCGCGCGCCCCGCTGTCACGTCCTGCGGCTCCGGCATCACCGCCGCGATTCTATCGCTCGCCCTCGATGTCGCCGGCGCGAAGCGCCACGCGCTCTATGACGGCTCCTGGGCGGAATGGGGGGCGAACGGCGAGGCGCCAATCGCCACGGGTGCCGCATGACCGGCCAGCGCGCCACCGTGACCTATCTCGAGATGACCCAGCGGCCGTCCGGCCATCCCCCGCCGCGGCCTCTGCTGAAAAGCGCGATCCTCAAGGCGGAATCGCCGCCGGTGCATTTCTATCGCTATCTCTATGACGAAGTCGGACGCGACTATGCCTGGTTCGACCGCCGCGCCTGGAGCGACCAACAGCTCGCCGACATGCTGTCCGACGCGAATGTCGCGCTCTATGTGCTTTACATCACAGGCATTCCTGCCGGCTTCGCCGAGCTCGATTTTCGCGAGCGCGGCATCGGTCTGATCGCCCATTTCGGCCTGGTGCCGGAATTCATCGGCCGCCGCATCGGCCCCTGGTTCCTGTACCAGACCATCGAGCTCGGCTGGGCGCAGCCGATCGAGCGCCTGCGCGTCAGCACCTCGACCCTCGATCACCGCAAAGCGCTGCCGACCTATCAGCGCGCCGGCTTCGTCGCCTATGCCCGTGGCGAGCGCGTGGTCGACCTGCCTCGAGCCGCCCCACCGACCGCGTGATCCCGGCCTTTCCCTCCACCGCTGAGACGGGCACAGTTCCGCAGCTTGCCTAAGCCATCCGGGGGCTCATGTACGCCGTCGTCCTCATCGGCATCTTCATCACTGTCGCGACCGCCATCCCCGTCATTGCGCAGATGCGCCACCATCCGCGCGGGCTGCTAGTGCTGTTCTTCGCCGAAATGTGGGAGCGCTTCTCCTATTACGGCATGCGCGCGATTCTCATCTTCTATCTGACCCAGCACCTGTTGTTCGACGACCAGCGCGCCAACGGCATCTACGGCTCCTACACCTCGCTGGTTTATCTCCTGCCTCTGGTCGGCGGCATTCTCGCCGATCGCTATATCGGCACGCGCAAGGCCATCACCTTCGGCGCTATCCTGCTCGTCGCCGGCCATTTCCTGATGGGCGTCGAGGGCGCCCCAGCGCGGCAGTTCCTCGCCTATCAGGGACAGCGCTACGAAGTCCTGGCGCAGGGCACCGGCGCCGAACGACAGGTCCGTCTGATGATCGACGGCCGCGGCTACGGTTTCGGTGCCGCATCCGGCGGCGGTCTCCAGATCGAAAATCTTCCCGCCGGCGCTGCCGTGCCGGCCGTCCTGCCGCAGGGCAGCTACACGATGGAGACCCAGCGCGATCCCTTCTTCACCGGGATCTTCTGGCTGGCGTTGTCGCTCATCATCATGGGCGTCGGTTATCTGAAGGCGAACATCTCCAGCATCGTCGGCCAGCTCTATCCGCCGGGCGATCCGCGGCGCGACCCGGGCTTCACCCTCTATTATTACGGCATCAATCTCGGCGCCTTCTGGGCCAGCATCCTGTGCGCCCTGCTCGGCCAAACGCTCGGCTGGTGGGCCGGCTTCGGTCTCGCCGGCGTCGGCATGCTCGCCGGACTGATCGTCTTCACGCGGGGGCGAGCCAGCCTCGAGGGCCGTGGCGAGCCGCCCGATCCGGCCTATATCGCCGAGCGCGTCGCCGGGCCGCTGACGCGCGAGCACCTGATCTATCTCGGCGGCATTCTCGGCGTCGGCGTGGTCTGGCTGCTGGTACAGCGCTTCGAAGCGCTGGGTCTGCTGCTGACGCTCGGATCGCTCGCCGCGCTCGCCTATATCGGCGTCTATATGGCGACCCGATGCACACCCATCGAACGCCAGCGCATGCTGCTGGCGCTGATCCTCATTGCCGGCAGCGTGATCTTCTTCACGCTGTTCGAGCAGGCAGGCTCATCGATGAATCTGTTCGCCGAACGCAACACGCAGCTCCCGGACAATGCCCTCATCAGCATCGACGCGGCGCAGACACAGGCGCTCAATCCGGGCTTCATCCTCCTCTTCGCCCCCATCTTCGCGACGATGTGGGTGCGTCTCGCCCGGCGCGGCAAGGATCCCGATCCGCTGATCAAATTCGGGCTCGCTTTGGCGCAGGCCGGGTTCGGCTTCCTCATCCTCGCCTGGGGCGCCGGTTTTGCCGATGCGAGCTTCCGTTTGCCGTTCATTTTCCTGGTCTTGGCCTACCTCTTTCACACTACGGGTGAACTCTGGCTCAGCCCGGTCGGTCTTTCCGAGATGACCAAGCTTTCGGTGCCGGCGCTGCTTTCGACCATGATGGCGACCTGGTTCCTGGCCAGCTCATGGGCGCAATATCTCGCCGGCTTCATCGCGCAGATGGCGGGCACCGAAACGATCGGCGGCCAGGTGCTCGATCCCGCCCTGGCGCTGAGGACTTCGCTCAGCGTGTTTCAGGCAATCGGCTGGGTCGGCGTCGGCAGCGGTGTGGTGTTCCTCATCCTGAGTCCGCTGATCCGACACTGGGCGCATCCCGTGGAGACGCGGAACGCTGATGCGCCCCGCAGCGCCGGCGGCATGTCCGCTGCACCCGCAAAAACAAAATCCTGATCGGAGTTAGGGGAATGGCCGAAAGACCGACCACCGAGCTGACGCTGCGCGGCATCGCGCTCGGTGTCGTCCTGACCTTCATCTTCACGGCCGCCAATGTCTATCTCGGCCTGAAAGTCGGACTGACTTTCGCCTCCTCGATTCCCGCCGCGGTCATTTCGATGGCGCTGCTCAGCTTTTTCGAGACGGCGAGCATCCGCGAAAACAATATCGTGCAGACCATCGCGTCGGCGGCCGGTGCGCTCGCCTCCATCATCTTCGTTCTGCCGGGCCTCGTGATCATCGGCTGGTGGGTCGGCTTTCCCTACTGGATTTCCTTCTTTGTGTGCGCCTCCGGCGGCGTGCTCGGAGTCCTGTTCACCATCCCGCTGCGCCGCGCGCTCGTGACGGGCTCCGACCTGCCTTACCCGGAAGGCGTCGCGGCGGCCGAAGTGCTCAAGGTCGGTTCGGCGGCGCGCGGTCAGGAAGGCACCGCGGAGAGCGCGCGCGAAGGCCTTGTCGCAGTGATCATCGGCTCCGTCGCCTCGGCGGGACTTGCGATCTTCGCCGCGACGCGTGTTGCCGCCGGCGAGCTCTCGGGCTTTTTCCGCATCGGGGCCGTCAGCGCCTCAGGCTACAGTTTCGCTTTGTCGCTCGCCCTCTTCGGCGCCGGCCATCTCGTCGGCCTTTCCGTCGGCATGGCCATGCTGCTCGGCTTTTTGATCGGCTGGGCGGGCGCGCTGCCCATCCTTTTCGCGATGCTGCCGCCCTCCACCGATGCGCTCGAAGCCGTGGTGATGCGGGTGTGGTCGACGCAGGTGCGCTTCCTCGGTGCGGGCGCGATCGCCGTGGCCGCCATCTGGACGCTGGCGAAGCTGGGACGCCCGGTGATCGCCGGCTTGATGCAAAGCATCGCGGTGTCGCGCGCGCAACGCGCCGGCACGGCCGATCTGCACGATATCGATCTTTCCGCGCGCACCATAGGCCTGCTGACGCTTCTCTGTCTCGCCGTCGTCGCGGTGCTGTTCGCCGTGTTCGTGCAGGGCAGCGCACTTGCGCCCTACAGCTTGCGTCTGATCCTCGCCGGCCTGCCCTTCGTCGTGATCGTGGGATTCCTGGTCGCCTCGGTCTGCGGCTATATGGCCGGCCTGATCGGCTCCTCGAACAGCCCGATCTCCGGCGTCGGCATCCTGTCCATCGTCACCGCCGCCGCGATCCTGCTGCTGGTCGTGCCGGTCACGCCTGAGACGACTTCCGCGGTCGCCGCTTTCGCGCTCTTCGCTGTCGCGGTGGTGTTTGCCGGCGCCGCCAGCTCGAATGACAATTTGCAGGACCTGAAGACCGGCCAGTTGGTGGGCGCGACGCCGTGGCGGATGCAGGTCGCCCTGATCATCGGCGTTCTCGCTGCCGCCGCGGTCATTCCGCCAGTGCTCAATCTTCTGGCCCAGGCCTATGGCTTTGCCGGCGCGCCGAACGCCAACACCATCACCGCCAATCCGCTGCCGGCGCCGCAGGCCAATCTGATTTCCACGCTCGGCCTCGGCGTCATCGGCGGCAATGTCAATTGGACCATGATCGCGGTCGGCGCCGCGGTCGGCGCGGTGGTGATCGCGGTCGACGCGGCGCTCGGCTCGGCCAAACGCATGCGCCTGCCGCCTCTGGCCGTTGGGATCGGCATCTATCTGCCGCCCGCCGTCACCGTCGCGGTCGCTGTCGGTGCCGCGGTGGGCTGGTGGTACAACAAGCGCGCGGCGCGAAGCCAGGATCCCGAACATGCGCAGCGCCTCGGCGTGCTCGTCGCCTCCGGCATGATCGTGGGCGAAAGCCTGTTCGGCATCGTCAATGCCGGCGTCATCGTCGCCGCCAATACCGACGCGCCCTTTGCCCTGGTCGGCGGCGATTTCGCGTTCGCACGCCTGATCGGCACGGTGACGTTCGCCGCGCTGGTCGTCCTGCTCTATGTCTGGATGCTCCGCCGCAGCGCCATGCCCCTGAGCAAGCCCGTGCGATGACGCGCAAAGACACCAGACTGATCGGGCTCGGCCGCACGCCCTCGCTGCATGCCGGCGCGGTGAACACGCCGGTCTATCGCGCCTCCACCATCCTCTTTCCCGATGTCGAGACGCTGCAAAGCGGCGGCCAGCCTTACACCTATGGCCGCCGCGGCACGCCGACCACGCGCGCGCTCGAGGAAGCGATCGCCGCGTTCGAGACCGGCGCCCATGCTGTGCTGACGCCTTCGGGCCTTTCCGCCTGCACGCTCGCCATCCTCACCGCCTGCGGCGCTGGCGACCATATCCTCGTCACGGATTCCGTTTATGGACCGACGCGCAGTTTCTGCGACCGCACGGCAAAACGCTTCGGCATCGAGACCACCTATTTCGCGCCGACGCTCAGCGCCGCGGATCTCGCCGAACAATTCCGGCCGGAAACCAAGGCCGTGTTCCTGGAAAGCCCCGGCTCCCTCACCTTCGAGGTACAGGACGTGCCGGGCATCGCCGCGGCCGCACATCTGAAAAACATCGCCGTCATTCTCGACAATACCTGGGCGACGCCGCTCTATTTCAACGCCATCGGCCATGGCGTCGACCTGTCCGTGCAGGCCGCCACGAAATATCTCGGCGGCCATGCCGACCTCAATGTCGGCACGATCACCTGCAATGCGGCCTGGAAAAGCAGACTCGTCGAAACGCACGGCAATTTCGGCTTCACCGTCAGCGGCGACGAAGCCTTCCTGCTGCTGCGCGGCCTGCGCACGCTCTCGGTCCGCATGCAGCGTCAACAGGAAAGCGCGACAGAGCTGGCCGCCTGGCTGCAGCAGCAGCCGCAAGTGCTGCGCGTGCTCTATCCGCCGCTGCCCGAAGATCCCGGCCACAAACTCTGGCGCCGCGATTTCACCGGCGCGCCTGGCCTCTTCAGCGTGGTGCTGAAGGAGCACAGCGAAAAAGCCATCGCCGGTTTCGTCGACGGGCTGGAGCTGTTCGGCATCGGCTATTCCTGGGGCGGCTTCGAAAGCCTGGTCCTGCCAGGTCATTTCCGCCGCAGCTTTGGTGGGCCCAAGGACGAAGGCCCGATCATCCGTTTCCACATCGGCCTCGAGCACGTCGCCGACCTCAAAGCCGACCTCGCCGCCGGCCTGGCTCGTCTCGCCTCGATGTAACCTCCCCACAGGGGGAGGTCGAAGAACCGAGAGCGAAGCACGAGGGTCTTCGGGTGGGGATTGCCCAACATGCCACCGTCCTAGGGGGGCGACATCCGCATTCCGACACACTATGTACAGCCCAACGCCCGCGCGAAGGAGACGAACATGGCCGTAGACGGCACCTGGAAGCTGATCGTGAACACGCCGATGGGCGCGCAGGAGAGCACTCTGGTGCTTAGCAGCTCCGGCAACACGCTGACCGGCAATCAGATGGCGCCGAACGGCGGCAGCGCGCCGATCGAGGAAGGCAGTGTCAACGGCAATGACGTGTCATGGCAGGCCTCGATTCAACGCCCGATGCCGATGACTCTGAAATTCTCGGGCACGGTCGACGGCGACACCATCTCCGGCACCGTCAAGCTCGGCATGTTCGGCAGCGCCGGCTTCACCGGCACCCGTGCCTGAAAGCTGACCCGCGCGATGACCAATGAGAGCCTGTCGCGCGACGCCTTCCTCGCGGCCGTCAAATTCGACGACAACGGACTCGTCCCCGCCGTGGCGCAGGACGCCGCCTCCGGCGCCGTCCTCATGGTCGCCTGGATGAATCGCGACGCGCTCAGCAAGACGCTCAGCACGGGCGACGTCACCTATTGGTCGCGCTCGCGCAAAAACCTGTGGCGCAAAGGCGAAACCTCGGGCCATACGCAGAAACTGGTCGAGGCCTGGCTCGATTGCGACGGCGACACGCTGGTTCTGAAAGTGGAGCAGACCGGCCCCGCCTGCCACACCGGCGCCCCCACCTGCTTCTTCCGCAAGGCCGAAACGTAATTAGGTCTTGTCATCCCCAGCGGGCGCAAGCGCGTAAGCGCGGCGCCCGGGAAGGGTATCCAGACACACGCGCTGAACATGGATTCCCTTCCCCTCACGCCGCCTGCGCGGCGCTCGGCCGGGAATGACAAGCGTGTTTATTTTTTCGCCGGCGTTATTTCGGCGGCGCCACCTTCTCCGTGGTCACCTGCCGCACGTCGGACATGTTGCAGGCCCACTCGCCCGCGGTCGTCTTGAAGCAGGCGCCTGTCGCATTTGCCTCGACCATCTTGCGGCAATTGTGTCCCTGCTCCATGCCGCGGATCGCCAGGTCCTCGCATTCGTAACGCGTCTGGCTGCCCTTGATCGGATAGATCATCTGCTTCTGGTCGGCGCCTTCGTAATAATCCGTGCGCGTGTCATAGGCGCGGCCGGGCCCCGCCAGCTCCACCTTCACATCCTCGAGCAGGAACAAGCGGCCATCGCCGATCCCTTCCACGCTGCATTTGAGATATTGCGTCGCCTGCGCCGCCGTCAGCGCGCCCTGGGCCGGCGCCGCCCGTGTCTCGCAACGTGCCGGCTCGCGCGCGCCAAACGCCACGCCGATCGACTCCTGCGCCGCCAGCGCCGCCCCGCAACCGAGCGCCAGAACACCCGCCGCCAACCATCCAAAACTGCGCATCATTCCCACACCTTCGAAAAACGCATCTTTTCGAAATCTAGCCGCCCCGCCCTTGGGCCCGCAACGCAGGGCCCGCTCACCTCCGGTTGAACTTGGTCGCTCGCAATGCGATGTGGCCCGCCTCGCCCCCAGGAGTTGAGCGATGACCGGGCATGCTGTGGTGATCGCCGGAGGAGGTCCGACGGGGCTGATGCTGGCAGGCGAATTGGCCCTAGCCGGCGTCAATGTCGTCATCGTCGAGCGGCGCGCCACCCAGGAGCTCGCCGGCTCGCGCGCGGGCGGGCTGCACATCCGCACCATCGAAGTGCTGGATCAGCGCGGCATCGCCGAACGATTCATTTCGCAGGGGCAGGTGCATAACGCCCTGCACTTCCATGTCCCTCTCGACATCAGCGACCTTTCCACGCGGCACAACTACGTGCTGGCGCTGTGGCAGAACCACATCGAACGCATTCTTGCCGAATGGGTCCGCGAGCTCGGCGTGCCGATCTATCGCGAGCGTGAGGTGACGGGCTTCACGCAGGACGATACGGGCGTCGATGTCGCGCTGTCCAGCGGCAGCACGCTGCACGCAAACTATCTCGTCGGCTGCGACGGCGGACGTAGCCTGGTCCGCAAAGCCGCCGGCATCGCATTTCCCGGCTGGGACGCGACGACGAGCTGGCTGATCGCGGAAGCCGAAATGGCCGAGGAACCTGCCTGGGGATTCCGCCACGATTCCGCGGGCAGCCATGCGATCGCCAAACTGGAAGACGGCCGGGCGCGGCTGGTGCTGACCGAACCGCAACTGGGGCCCGCCACCGAACCGAGTTTGCGCGATGTCAGCGAGGCGCTCGTCGCGGTCTATGGGACCGACTTCGGCATCCGCAATCCCACCTGGATCTCCAGGTTCACCGATATGACGCGGCAGGCAGCAACCTATCGCGACCGGCGCATTCTCTTGGCCGGAGACGCCGCCCACGTGCATCCGCCGCTCGGCGGACAGGGACTCAATATCGGCGTGCAGGACGCATTGAATCTGGGATGGAAGTTGGCGCAGGTGATCAAGCACATCTCGCCGGACAGTCTTCTCGACACCTATCAGGCCGAGCTTTCCAGCACATTGGGATCCTAAGCTTAGAATTCCACGTGGACAAGTTGTCGCGGCCGCTTCTATAGTGTCACCTAAATACTAGTGACTCCAGCGTAACTGGACTGGCCACAGTTAGGCCGCAAATGTAATCACACTGGCTC
>JADMIO010996552.1_pt1 | contig 75292 bp, 62 predicted proteins | sample 8958161 | NCBI WGS metagenome assembly JADMIO01 (sample SAMN16585339, study PRJNA669376) | soil metagenome | isolation source: Crop rotation soil | place: USA: Cullars Rotation, Alabama | collected 2011 | reverse complement strand
GCCGCGACTTCAAGTCACGTGAATTCCAAGCTTCGGATCCCACTGTGCTGGAAAGTGCGATTCAGCCGCTTGTTGAGCCAGGTGTTCACGCTGGCGTCGTCGGTCTTGTACATGATCGTCCGGCTGCCGAGGGCGCGAGGCCCATACTCCATGGCGCCGTCGAAACGGGCGACCACCCGGCCGCCGTGAATGAGGCGCGCGATCTCGTCCTCGATCGGCTCGATTCTGCGGTAGGGGAAACCGGCGCTGCGCAGCGCGTTCTCGATCTGCGCGTCGCCGTAGGCGGGCCCGAGGTAAGCGTGGGCCATACGCTCGAATCGCGCGGGATGGCCGTTGCCGGAAGACCTGTCGATGTATGCATCGGCGACGGCTCCCGAAGCCAGACCGCCATCTCCCATCGCGGGGAAGACGTAGACCTTCTCCACGCCGGGAAGATCGGCGATGCGCTGGTTCAGCAAGACGTTCGAGAACACACCGCCCGACAGGCACACCTTGCCGATGCCGCTCTTGCGGACCCAGTAGTCGACGAAGGCGACGACCACCTCTTCGAGGTGTTTCTGCACTGAGGCCGCGAGATCGCGGTGCTCCCAGCCCGACGGCAGCGCGGCCGCCATCGCCGCCAGCGCGGCGCGATGGAACAGGTGACCGCGATTGGAGATGTCGCCGTCCTTGTAGCTGATCCACGACCGGAACAGATCGAGATAGCGCGGTGTGCCATGAGCGGCGAGGCCGGTGATCTTGCCCTCGTGAATCGATGCGCGATAGCCGCAGAGGTGCGTCACGTACGCGTAGAAATTTCCGATCGAGTCGAACGAGTCGATCTGGTGGAGCAGACGCGGCCTGGCGTTTTCGATCGCCCAGATCGTCGACGACAAACCATCGCCGCCGCCGTCGAGCGAGATCGAAAGGACAGTGTCCTCGCCGGACGCCAGGTACGCCGACATCGCATGGCAGCGATGATGGTCGTGATAGGACATCGGAGCGCGAACACCGATTTCCTCGAGCAAAGCTTTGGCGCCGGAGCGCCGGCGTCCCATCGTCAAGCGCTTCAGGTGTCGGTACGCCTTGCGGGCCGACTTCGATCCACCGAGCGGTTTCGCCAGCGCGGCAGAGATCTCATTACGGACCCGGGCGACCGCCGAGGCTTCCTGAAACCAACCCTTATTGGGAAGCGACTCCGGGTGGAAGGTTTCGCCGAGAGCCGCCATCGCGACGTGGGTCACGTCGCGGGGCTCGACCCCGCCCAGACGCAGCACTTCGCGAACCGCGAGACGCGGGAATCCGATCGACATCTTCATGCGGTTCAAGCGCTCTTCGTTGACCGCGGCGACCAGACGACCATCGATCAGGAGCACCGCCCCGGCATCGTCACCGTCGGTGATCCCTAAAATCACAGACATGAAAACCCCCTCACTCGTTGCGCCCTCGAGACTCGCGAGACCTGGACAAGATGGTGTCTGCGAGCAATTCGATCAACCCCGCGGGGTACATGACCCCGCCAAGCAGCGAAATTGCCCCGTTATCGTGCCCGCGGTTCTGCATCCAAATGATCTCGGCGCCACGAGTTTGGCCGATTCGGGTGACCGCCACCACCTCGTCGGGCGGGAGAAGGCGCGAATAGATCACGTCGCAGCTTTTTGCCGCCGCTGCGCCGGTCGGCCGCTCCGGATCGACCGCGGCGTAGAGGTCGCGCACCCGGTCGGCATCGATGACTCCGCCCTTCACATTTTTGCGGAGCTTCTCCGTGAAATCGGCTAGATCGGGGTGTGGCGGGTCGACCACTCGCTGGCGGATTCGGCGGCCGGGCTCGATCGCCTCGACCGCGAGGTCGGGCTCCGAGCAGGAGGCAAGGACTAGATTCGCACCGAGCGAGTGGCCGGTGAGAATGCGCGGCACCGATGGACTGGGACTCTGCGTACGGAGATACTCGATCCCACTGCGCACGGCATCGAAGAGCCGTGACGCCTCGACCGGATCGGCCGCGGCGATCGCATTGGACTTGCCAAATCCCGGAAGGCTCAGCGAGTACACAATTGCATTCCGGTCGGCGAGACGGCGCGCCAGAATTCGGTAGAGAGGCGCGTCCGATCCCTCTTCGCGGTTGCCGTGGATCAGCAGGACCGCCGCGGTCAGCGGCCGCGAGGTCACCAAGGAGCTCCGCTTCGGTCGATACACCGCGACGTCGAGACTTCCGTCGGCTCCGATTCGAACTCGTTCGTCGGGCGTAGGCCAAGCGATGCGAAGACCGACCCATCCGCGCTCCGCACGCGTCGGGCCGGACACCTTCCCTACGGCAACCACCGCTCCGGCCAGCAATAAGCCAATCGCCAACACCGCGGCCCGGCGGCCGCCGCGGATCATCGCGGGCCTCGTCCTCGGCACACCGCGACGATGTAGAGCGACGAGTCCGGATTCTCGCGCACCACCGCGAAATCCTCTCCCGCCGCTTCGGTTGCAGCGACGCCGGTGAGCTTTCCGCGAACGCTCGCCCGAAATGCCGCGGGGATGCGGTGTTTGACCTTGAGCGTCATGAGGAACCATTCGATCGCCCGGGCGAGTGGATGCTTCATGTAGCGCTTGTACTGATTGCCGATGCGCTGGCCGTACAGCTCGACGTTGTCGAACCATTTCCCCAACTCGGCACGGAACGAGCTCGCGTCGAACTCACGGAAGTGATTGCGATTCAGCGGATCTTCGAGCGAGCCGAAGGAGTGCGCGCCATTGACGGTCGCGCAGACGAAGACTCCGCCGGGCTGCAGGACTCGCGCGGCCTCATCGAGGAACGGTACGTGATCGGGAAGGTGTTCCAGCAGCTCGTCGGCGATCACCGCCTCGAAGGCGCGATCGGCAAAGCCGAGTTTGATCGCATCCATCCGCACGTACTCGAGGCCTTGTCGCTGGTAGTTCTCGTTCGCATAGCGCAGCAGGATCGGCTTGGTGTCGAATCCCACCGCCTTCGGACACTGCCGCGACAAGATCTCGGTCCCAAAGCCGGGGCCGCAACCAGCATCGAGCACGCTTCGTCCGGCCACCTGCGCCGCCGCGAATTCGTAGAACGCGCGGTGGATGGACACCATGTAGTTGCTGCTGACGTTCCCCTCCGCCACCAAGAAGTCGATCTCCGGATAGGCGCGGATGAGGTCTTCAGGAGCCAGTCGTGACACGTCGTCCTCCGATTCGACCCAGCATTCCCCCGGCGTAGAGCAGGCCGCCGATCGCCGCGAATACGGTCGAAAGCAACAGCGCGAGAATCGCAAACCCTCCGGCCTCGGGACCCTCGGCACCGCGGAACGTGGTGAGGGCGACGAGAACGCCCTCGCGAATACCGAGGCCGTTGAGCGACACCGGAGCCATCGACGCCACCACCGATGCCGGCACGATCAAGAAGAAATCGAGCGCCGGAACGTCGAGGCCGACCGCGCGCGCACACGCGACGTGGAACAGCACCGCGACGATCTGTAGCGCGATGGACCAGCCGACGACTTGAGGCGATGCCGCGCCGGCGCGAAACAGGGCGCTGGCTGCCGTCAACGGGCCGGCCAGCTTCGCGGCACGGCCGCCCCGCGCCTCGAGTCGGCGCGCGATCAGGGCCCCGAGCTCGATCCGCGGCAGCAGCAGCGATAAGACCGTAACGACCGCGGCGCCCGCAGCGATCGCAGCGAGCCACACCCGTGGGAATGGGGGCGACGACTCGCCCAACATCATGGCAGCGGCAACCCCGCCGACCGCGACCATGGCCACGAATCCGAGCGCCCGCTCGACCACCAACGACGCGAACGACGCGGTCTTGCCGTCCGGCCCCGAGGTATAGAAGCCGCGGACCAAGTCGCCGCCGACCGACGTCGGCAGGAAGCTGTTGAAGAACAATCCCATGTGGACGAGCGCCATCAAGTCCCAGAAGCGACGGCGCACGCCGCCGATCTCGAGGATCTTCTTCCAGCGCGCGGTCCACACGAACTTCGCCAATATTTGTGCGGCGAGCGCGCCGGCGCCCCAACGCCAATCGGCGTCGCGCAGCGAACCCACGACTGCAGAGGGATCGAGCGATCGCAGCAGCCAAACCAGCAGGCTGAGCCCGATCAGGGTGCGGACGACAGCCCATATTCTCCGACGATTCATGCGCGCATCCGTCCCATGGGGGATCCCTCGCCGATGAGGGATTCGACCAAGTGACCGGCCTCGGCCGCGTGAGCCGGAAGCGATCCCCACTCCGTGCGGCGCAGCAGCAAGTCATCCGGCTTGCGCACGGCTTCTTCGGCAACGATGCGCGACACGAGCTGACGCGCCGCAGTCCGATCGCGCGACGCCAGCGCGCGGAATTCGGTAAAGCTCGGTGGCAGCGGCCCTTCCGCACGTACGAAGGGAGCCGGCGCGCGCTCGGGGAAGATGCGGCGCACGGTGTTCTCGCCGACCAAGCGTGCGGTCGTCCATTTCACTCCGGAGATCGAATACAGACCGCGCGGTCCACCCGTCGCGCCGTGATCGTGGAAGACCTCGCGGACCGCGAGATCCTCGCTGCCATCGCGCGCCGCGGGAAGGTACCCGGAGTGGACGCGCAGGATCTCCCGCCGGGCCACGCCGAGCCCCGGAATGGCCTCGTTGAGATCGGCGAGCATGCGATCGAGCTGAATCTCGGTGGGCGGCGTGGGGCTGGTTCCCGGCGCTATCGGCTGATGATCGGTACCCGCGAACAGCCGTCCCTTCCAACCGGTCAAGAAGTAGGTTCGCGAGCCGGCCCGCGCGGGTGCGACCGCGACGAACGGTGCGGCGATCGGAGGCCGGTCGAGAAGCACGTTGAACGCGAGTGAGGGCCGGAACAGCTCCGGCACGTCGCGATCGACCAGAGCCGCGAACGCTCGCACGCCCGGCCCCGCGCAATTGATGGCGACCGGCGCCGCGAACGTGTGGTGCGATTGGGTCTCGACGTCGCGTGCTGTGACTCCGATGACCGCGCCATCGCGAACCGCGATCCGTTCCGCCGCGACGTAATTCAGCGCGGTCGCACCGAAGCGCACCGCCGCGCGCAGCAACTCGATCAACAACCGCTGGGAATCCGGCATCGTCGCGTCGTGCCACAGCGCCGCGCCGCGAAGATGCTCACTGCGCACCGAAGGGAACTGGCGGCGCACCTCATCGGGCGAGAGCACGCGACCATCTTCGAGAGCGCGGCTGGGAACGACTCCGCGATTGCGAGAGCGGCTGAGAAAGTCATTCGACGCCAGCGCCGCCCGCAGCACCACAGGTCGTTTTAGGCCATCGCCGTACAGCGGCATCAAGCACGGCACCGGCTCGACAAGATCGGGAAAGTTGCGCAGGAACCAGCTGCGCTCGCCCACCGATTCGCGAAACCGATGGAGATCGAGGCTCTGCAGGTACCGCAAACCACCGTGCACGATGCGCAGGCTTTGCCACGACGTCTCGCCGCCGAAATCACCGCGCTCCAGCAGCAAGGGACGCAGCCCGCGGCGCGCGGCCTCGAGCGAGACGCACACCCCGTAGATCCCACCGCCGACGACGATCAGGTCGTAGCCTACGCGGGCGGCCGCCTCGGGATCGCGGGCGATCACGCGCCCCACCTGCGGCGCCAGTCCTGAAACACCATGAGCGTCCACAGCACGTGGCTGTGATTCTCGCGGCCTTCGAGGTGCTCGCGCTTCATCCGCTCCACGGCCGCGACCTGAAACAGATCGTCGGCCTTGACGCGGGCCGGCGCGAGGAGATCCTCCATCAGCGGGCGCAGCTCGCCGCCGAGCCAGTTCTTGATCGGAATGCTGAAGCCTTCCTTGCGCCGGTAGATGCACTCGCGGGGAACTCTGCGTGCGGCGACCTCCTTGAGCAGGATCTTGGTTTCCCCGCCACGCACCTTCAGCGCCGACGGCATCGTGAACGCGACCTCGACCACCTCGTGGTCGAGCAGCGGAACCCGCGCCTCGAGCGAAACCGCCATCGACATGCGATCGACCTTGGCCAGGCAGTTGTCGGGGAGATAACTGAACAGGTCGACGTAGAGCGCGCGGTCGATCGGATCGCGCGCACCGGCGCGCTCCGACAGCTCGAGGATGTGCGCTCCGGCCGGTGTCGGCATGGCGGCGAGCGCGTGCGGAGTGAACAGCTCGCGACGAGCCGCATCGGCGAGAAAGATGCGCCAACGCGCGTGGCCGAGACGGGGATCGAGGGCCGTGCCCTCGACGAAGCGCTTGGCCTTGTTGATCAATCCCTTCTTGGCGCGCGTCGGCCGCAAGGATCGGATCGCCGGCTCGAGCACGCCGCGACGGAGAACGCCGGGAATCGAGTTCCAGGTGCGCTCACGATCGAGCGCCGAGTACGTTTCGTATCCTCCGAAGACTTCATCGCCGCCGTCACCGGAGAGCGCGACCGTGACCTCTTCGCGGGCCAGCTTGCACACGAGATAGGTCGGGAAGATCGAGAAGTCGCCGATCGGATCGTCCATGTGATGCATCAGCCGGTCGAACAGCGCCGGGACTTCCGGCAGCTGAATCGTCTCGACTCGATGATCGACCCCGAGATGGCTGGCGACCTTTCGCGCCCACGGGACTTCGTTGTAAGTGGGATCGTCGAAGCCGATGCTGAAGGCGCGCGCCGCGCCCATCATCGCGACGACGAGAGAGCTGTCGACGCCGCCCGAGAGGAACGCGCCGAGTGGAACGTCGCTCACCATCTGGCGCTGCACCGCTTCCTTGGCCAACCCCTCGATCCGATCGGCCCACTCCGACGCCGAGTGCTCGCCGCCGGGCGGTGGAACGTCCCAATAGCGACGGCGTCGCGCGGTGCCGGACGCCAAGTCGACCGACAGCGTCTCCGCCGGTGCGAGCTTGCGGATGCGCGAGAACAAGGTCGCCGGACTGGGCACGTACTCCCAGGCGAGCAACTGCCCCAGCGCATCGACGTCGAGGTCGCGGGCGACCAATCCCGATGCGAGGACGGACTTGATCTCGGAGCCGAAGATCAGAGCAGTAGGGGACAGCGCGTAGTACATCGGCTTGATGCCGAGGCGATCGCGCGCCAGCACGACCACGCCGCGCTTGGCATCGTGGAGCGCGATCGCGAACATCCCGTTCATTCGCTCGACGAAGCGCTCGCCGTGCTCCTCCCACAGATGGGGGATGACCTCGCCATCCGTGTGGGTGGTGAAGCGGTGGCCCTTGCTCTCGAGCTCGGCACGCAGCTCGCGGTAGTTGTAGATCTCGCCGTTGAAGACCACGCGGATCGAGCCGGTCTCATCGAAATACGGCTGCACGCCACCGGCGACGTCGATGATCGCGAGGCGCCGCATCGCCAGCCCGACCCCATCCTTGACGTTGCTGTACGCGCCGTCCGGCCCGCGATGCTGCAGGGTGTCGCGCATGCGGTCGAGGGCGTCGATGGGAGCCGCGCCGCCGGCGAGCGGCGCGATGCCGGTTATTCCGCACACGGCCGGATCACCTCGAGCAAACGCTGCATCTTCCCGACGTAGGCGGGGCGAGAGTATTCACGGTCGTAGAGCTCGCGTGCGGCGCGAGCGACGCGGCTGGCCGCTGCGGGGTCTTCGAGCGCGCGGCGCAGTCCCACTGCGAAGGGCTCGGCCGCAGGCTCGGCGAGGAAGCACACCTCGTCGGTCAAGACCTGGGTGTGGGAGAGGATGCGAGTCGCGACCAGCGGTTTGCCGCTGGCCAGCTGCTCGTAAACTTTCAAGGGGGTATTGGTGCCTTCGCTCCGCGGTGACACCAATACGGCGGCGCGATCGACGAAGCGCCGAGCATCCGCCTGCGGAACCCGGCCGGTGAAGAAAGCGTGGCCGTCGAGACCGAGGCTGGTGGCCATTGCACGGTAACGCGCGACCTGCTCCTCGGAACCGCCGACCAGCAGCAGAACTGGTGCTGCCGGCGAGCTCTTGATGAGCGCGAACGCGCCGAGCAGGATGTCGATGCCTTGGTAGGCCTCGAGGGTTCCGGCGTAGACGACGATCGGCCGTCCGGCGGGAAGCGGCGGATCGGCGACCGGCGTCACGGACTCACGCGTGCCGTTGGTTCGCAATTGCACCGGCTCGAAGATCGAGTTCTCGATGAGGAAGTGGCGTCGCTTGTCGGGAACCCGCGGCTCGGCATACGTCGCGAGCTCGGGGCAGATCGTGATCACGGCATCGGCCGCGCGCAGCGCCGAATTCTCCAACGCCTCGAACGACCCGATCAGCAGCTTCGATTTCGTGTACGCGAAATTCGTCAGCTGCTGCGGCAAGCTCGAGTGCATGTCGTAGATCATGCGGAAGCGGAAGATCGGCTTGAGGAAGCGGCAGAAGAACACCGCCTCTTCGTGCGCGTGCACGAAGTCGTAGCGCCGGGTGAGCAGGAGACGAAGTGTCTTCAAGATGAGAAAGACATCGAGAAACGCTTTCACCGGCGACGGGCCGATCTTGACCGGTCCGAGAAACTTGAATCGTGGAATGCGAATGATGCGGACGTTGGGAATCTCGACGTCCTGTCCTTCACCGTAGGTGAGGAGATCGACCTCGACGCCGAGCTCGGAGGTCACCAACGTGCGGTAGTAGACGCTGAACGGTGTTCCCCGCGGCGAGAAGAACGGCTGCGGCGCGATGACCAGGGCTCGCATCAGGCCCTCGCGTTGCGGACCCGCCACTGCATGGCGGCTTGGTTGCGCGCGAACTCGAACAGGCCGGCGCGGCGTCCGAAGACGTCGAACCCCGGGCCCGGGGATGCCAGGCGTTCGGCGATCGAACGCGCCGGAGCCGCGGGGTCGATCGCGACGTCGACCGCGAACCCGTACGAGCCGACCCGCGAAACCTCGCGCGCGAAGGGCAGCGGGTCGCTTCCTGGAAGGACACGGAAGCCGAGAGCCTCGCCTTCGCGAAACAGCGCCGGCCGCGGCCCGAAGCGCAACCGGCCGCCATTGTCACCGAGAAAGACGCGATGGCGATCCGCCACGCCGATCGCCTCCGCGACGCGCCGGCCGCGCGACAGCCACCACTTGCCGAATCCCCACGGAATCACCGCGACCGCGCCGCTGTCGAGAACCCGGCCCATCGCCTCATCCAGACCCACGCCGTCGGCGACTTCCACCGCGCAGCCCAGTGCCAGCACTTCGAGCCGCTCGCGCGTCGCAATTTGCCGGCCCTCGATCAACACCAACGACCCGCCGCCATCACGCTGCGCGTGCACCGACAGATCGTCGGCTCCCGGCGTCAGCGACCAGGCTCCGGCTTGTGAAGGCGCGGGGCCTTCGATAATCGATCGCAGTCGCCGGACGCCCCACGACTCGGTGAGCAGGAGGACGCCGGGATTGGCCGCGACGTTGGCCAGCTCGCGGGCGCCGCGCTCGAGGTTGTCGCGCGCCGCGTCGAGAAAGCGCTCGAGCGCGAAGCACGGATGAAGGTGAACGTGGCTGTCGACCGGAAGGCGCTGTGCGCCCGTTGCGAGCGTCACGACGCCGCCGGTGCGGGCAGTGGAATTCGGAACGGCCCGCGACGGAGGATTTCAGCGGTCTCGCCGAGTCCGGCGGCGAGACTCCAGCTCGGGTCGTAGCCGAGCAGCCGCCGTGCGCGCGAGATATCGAAGGAGGTGTTGCCGGTGAAGAATCGCATCGTTCGCCGAGAGATCGGCGGCTCTTTGCCGAGAATGCCGAACGCCGCCTCGAAGAAGATCGCGGCGGTGAGGAAGATGGGTTTGGGCATCGTCACCGGTGGCTTGGCTCCGCTGAGTCGCGCGATCTCGTTGACCAGCGTGCGAACCGGAATCGCGCCGTCGTCTCCGATCACCATGACCTGGCCGATCGCCTCGTTCCGTTGCGCGGCGCGATCGAACGCGTCGACCATGTCGCGGATGTATACGCAGTGGCGCAGCGTATCCGCGCGCCCGACCAGAAAGAATCGGCCCTTCCCGATCGAGCGAAAGAGCTTCTCGGTCCGAGGGCAACCCGGACCGTAGACCCACACCGGTCGAAGCACGACGGCGGGAAAACCCTCGCGGCGCGCCGCATCGAGAACGACTTGCTCCCCTTCGAGCTTGGTCCGCTCGTAGGCGAGCTCGGGCCGGCAGGGGGAGTCTTCATTGTAGGGAGGGTTGGTGACCTCACCGTAGACGCCGACGCTGCTGCAGTGGACGAAGCGCCGAACTCCGGCTTCGCGTGCCGCCGCGATCAAAGTGCGCACGCCTTCGACGTTGACCCGGCGGAACTCCGAATCCGGAACCGAAGCGCCGAGGTGCGCGGCGGCGAGGTGAAAAACCGTATCGACGCCGCGGAGGGCACGGCGCTGATCGTCGGGGTTCGCCGAGTCGCCTTCGATCAGCGTCAGGCCGCTGGTGTCGCGCATGTGGGCCAGGCGATCGAGGTGCAGATCGAGCGCGACGACGCGGCGCCCGAGGCGAAGCTGCTCGGCGGCGAGATGGCTGCCGATGAAACCGCCGGCACCGGTGACCAAGACCGTGCGAGATGGATCGCTCACTCAGGACGCCTCGCCACCACCGACACCGCATAGCCGCGCAGCGGAAACAGCAACACGTCGAGGCTCGAGATTGCCTTGAGAATCGGGTAAACCGTCGCATAGGCTTTGTACTGCTTCTCGACCGCCCTGATCTGCTCCTGTGACGACGGAGCAATCGTGCCTTCCTTCACCTTGGGGCCGGCCTTCTTGCGCGACAGCACTTTGACGTAAGCGAAGTTGATTGCGAGCTCCAGCATCTCGGTGAAGAATTTCGAATAAGTGCCGCGCACCGACGGTTGCAGTCCGGCGTCGCGCAACATCTTCTCGTGCTCCTCGATCGTGTAGCCGACGACGTAGTGGCCGTAGTCTTCTTTCTTCATGCCGATCAGGTGCTTGAGCACGGTGACCGGCTTCCAGGTCTCGCCGGCGGGTGTGCTGGCGACGACGCGGCCGCCTGGAGCTACGACGCGGGCCAGCTCCCTGCTGAACGGCCGGCAATCTTGAAGATGCTCGTGGACATCGATACTGATCACGACGTCGAACGAGCCGTCCGGCACCGGGATGCGCTCGGGCGAGCCGTGCAGCACGGGCTCGCCGAGTAGCTCCTGCATCTCGTCGATGTGCTCGCGCTCGTTCTCGACCCAGGTCCACGTGCCGCCGGAATTGCGGAAGTGGTAGTTGAGCGCGCCATTGTTGTCGCCGTTGGTGATGAGCAGACAGCGCAGCCCGGTCGTTGGCCTGATCTGGCGCAGGATGAGGTCGAGCTTCTGTTGCTTCTTCAGGGATTTCGAGAACATCCGAAGCTGCCAGGGCACCGACGGAGCGGCGTCCTGCACCGCTTCGCCGCGGCTAACGGGAGACGTCATGACCGTCCTTTCGACCTCGATGGTGCGGCCCGGCGCCCGCTGAGTTCCGCGTTCGCGACAAGCCACGACCATGCGAAACGATGTTTCCGACTGGGCCGAATGTATATTACTGCGGTGAAAAAAGTCAGGTTCCGGCGTTAACACTTCCCGTCGAAACCCATTACATTATTGATACCTGCCGCGGGCCGACGGACGACGCGCGGAAGATGCACCTCAGATTGAGTTCCGGGGCCGGATGGGCTTGCAAGCTCGACGCTTATGAACGAACGTCTCCCCGTGGCTGCATCGACTCCCGAGATCTCGATCGTCGTTCCCCTCTATAACGAAGAGGACAACGTCGTTCCGCTGTGCGCCGCGATCCGCGAGGCGCTCGAGGGCTGGAACCGCTCGTGGGAAGCCGTTTTGGTCGATGACGGCAGCCGCGACGCCACACGGGAGCTCCTTCGCCAAGAGCTGGCGCGGGATTCGCGATTTCGCATCATTTTCCTGCGGCGGAACTCGGGCCAGACCGCGGCGATGGGCACCGGCTTCGCCCGGTCGCGAGGCCGCATCATCGTCAGCATGGACGGCGACCTTCAGAACGATCCGAAAGATATTCCGCTCGTGGTCGAGAGAATCGACGCCGGATGGGACGTCGTGTGCGGATGGCGCAAGGATCGCAAGGATAAGTGGCTGTCCCGCAAGTTTCCGTCCAAGATCGCGAACCGGATCATCGCCTGGATGACCGGCGTCCCGATCCACGACAACGGCTGCTCGCTGAAGGCCTACCGCAGCGAGGTCATCCGCTCGATCCGGTTGTATTCCGACATGCATCGATTCCTGCCCGCGCTGTCGTCGATGACCGGGGCCAGGATCAACGAGGTCGTGGTGCGGCATCATGCGCGCCAGCACGGCGAGAGCAAGTACGGGATCTCTCGCACCTTCAAGGTGCTGGCCGACATGGTGACGATCAAGATGGTCACCCAGTTCGGCGCCCGTCCCGCCGTGTGGTTCGGCGCGCTGTCCCTGCCCGCGATCGCGCTTGGCATCGCGACCGTCACGGCCTGGCTCGCCTTCCTCGAGCCCGGTGGGGTCCGCAGCACGATCGTGCTTCCTTCGATCGCTGCAATCCTGTTCTATCTCGCCGGTCACCTCTTGACCCTCTCGGTTTTCGGGGAGTTGCTCCTCGCGCGTGCGGACCGGAGCTTTCTGCGTAGATTCGCCGAAGTCCTGACCGTTCCGGTGCTGGATGCACGGAAGGCAACGAGTAGGAGTAAGTCGTGAAGGCCGACGTTCGTCCCGTAAGCATGGAGTTCGATCTCAGCATCGTGTGTGTCGTCGGCCGGCTCGCCAACGACATCGGCGCCGTTCATCGCGCCTACGCCGAAGTCGTCGCCCGTAGCGGACGGTCGGCGGAATTCCTCTACGTGCTGAGCGGTCCGCGGCCCGACGCCGAGGCCGCGCTGAAATCGGCCGAGGCCGGGGGCGATCGCACGCGGGTCTATCGCATGGCCAAGGGATTCGGCGAGGCGGCCGGGCTCGAGTTCGCCTTTGCGCGCGCACGCGGCCGGTTCGTGATCACGATTCCCGATCGCTTCCAGGTCGAGCCGGAAGACTTGCTTGCGGTCCTGTCCCGGCTCGAGGGTGGGGACGAGGTCGTCGTCACCCGGCGCGAGCCGCGGCGCGATCCGTACTTCAACCGCCTGCAATCGGCGGTCTTCCATCGCCTGACCCGCCAGCTGTCGGGACGCCCGTTCCGCGACATGACCTGCGCGCTGCGCGGCTTCACCCACGAGGCGGCGCAGTCGCTCGATCTTTACGGCGATCTCCACCGGTTCCTTCCGGTCCTCGCCGCCGCCCGCGGCTTCGCGGTGGAGGAGATCGCCGTCCGGCAAAGGGATGAGGACGCGCGGGTGCGAATGTTTGGCCCCGGCGTTTACGCCCGGCGCCTGCTCGACATCCTGCAAGTCTTCTTCTTGACGAAGTTCACCCGCAAGCCGCTGCGCTTCTTCGGCCTCATTGGGCTCGGCATCGGCGCTCTCGGGTTCTTGATCACCGCGGGGCTGACGGTTCAGCGGTTGCTCGGCGACACCGCGCTGACCGAGCGTCCTCTGCTCTTGCTCGGAGTCCTGCTGCTCGTCCTCGGCGTTCAGATCGTGTCGATCGGGCTGATCGGCGAGATCGTGATCTTCCTCGGCTCGCGAGAGCACGAGGTCCCGGCGGTCGAGATCGGGCGCAAGGACGACGAGTAAGACGGAAAGCTAGCTGACGCGAGGACGAACGGCGGCGAGGGACTCGCGCAACGCGGTCACGGTCATCGCGACGTCCGACTCGCTGAGCCGATTGTGGAACGGCAGGGAGATCGTCCGTGCCGCCACCCGCTCGGTGACCGGGAACATCCCCTCGCGGAAGCCGAACCGCTCGCGCATGTACGGTTGCAGGTGAATCGGCACGAAGTAGTTTCGGCATGCGATACCGCGACGGCGAAGTCCATCGAGAATCGCATCGCGGTCTTCGCGTGAGAATTCATCGCGCAGCCGAATCACGAGCACGAACCATGAGATCCGCTCGCCCGGCCGCGCCGGCGCGGGGGCGATGACTTCCGGAATGTCGCGCAGCGCCTGCTGATAGAGATCGTGCACGTGCCGGCGCATCGCGATGAACTTTTCGAGGCGCTTCAATTGGCTCAACCCGAGCGCGGCGTTCATGTCGGCGAGGCGGTAGTTGAACCCCATCCGCTCGTGCTCGAGCCAGCCTCCGCCCTCGCCGCGCCCCTGGTTGCGCAGGCTCCGGCAGTGCGCGGCGATGCGATCGTCCGCCGTCACGATCATCCCGCCTTCTCCCGTCGTCATTTGCTTGTTGGGATAGAAGGCGAAAACGCCGGCGTCTCCAAACGTGCCGGTCATGCGACCGTTCACCGTCGAGCCGAGCGACTCGCACGGATCCTCGAGGATCCGCACGCCACACTTGCGGGCGGTCTCGGCGATCTCGCCGATCCGGCACGGCCGGCCGAAGACGTGCACGGGGAGGATGGCTTTGGTACGAGGGGTGATCGCGGCCTCGGCCGCCGCAGGATCGAGGTCCCAAGTCACGGGATCGATGTCGGCGAACGCGGGCCGGGCCCCCTCGAACAAGAAGCAATTGGTCGAGGCGACGAACGAGAACGGGGTGGTGACCACCTCGTCACCGTTGCCGATGCCCAGCGCTATGACCGCGAGGTGCAGACCGCTCGTTCCACTGTTGACCGCAATGGCGTGCCGGGCCCCGGTGTACTCCGCTACCGCCTGCTCGAACTCGGGTCCGGTCGGACCGAGACTGAGCACCCCGGACTTCAAAACCGAGGTGACGGCGTCGACATCGGTGTCGTCGACGTCGGGGCTCGAAAGTGGGATGCGGTAGTCCACGCGTTACCTAAAGTGGGGCGCGAAAGTCGGAAATGCTAGCACGGCGGATGCGAAGGCCGGCGGGGAGCCAAAAGCCTTGGCGGGACTACCGCTTGTCCGTGCGATTGAGGTTCGTCGGGGTGGCGGGAGGTTGAGTGTCGGTCCCCGCCACGAGGCGAACGTACACGGCGACTTCGCTGCCGATCCCGGCCGGCTTCGGCCAGGATCGGTCGCCGGCAGCGACCTGAACGGCCAGTTGGTCGACCGTCGCGCCGGTCGCGACATCGAGCCAATGGAACGAATAGGCCCCGGTGGCCATTCCCTTGAGGCCGATTTCGCCGGTCAACCCTCCGGCATAGGCGATGTAGGCGGACCCGGGCTTGGCGAGCACGTACTGCGTACCGCCGAACTTCAGCTCGTCGTGGGGGGCCATCTCGTGGATCTTCGCGTTTTCCATGAACTCGACCATCCACCCGCACTCGTTCAGCCGGGCGATCGGCGTGTCCACGATTTTCCAGCCGTTAGCCATGACGTAAGCGCCACCCATCGCCATGGCCCAGATTCTCGCGCGGGTCGTCGTGTCGGTCCCGAGCCCACCATCGGCAATCTCGCTCATGTTGATGTTGTAACGGCCTGCCGCGTTGTTCCACGCCGTCACCATCGCGTTGTGGAGTGTCGACACACCCGTGCTGTTGTACTGAATGGCGAATTGGTCGACGTTGGGATCATTGGCCAGGTCGAACGAGAGGCCGGGCAGCTGATGCTCGGCGATGACGTGTTGATTGTCGTCGGCGGCGCGAACCGCGGCCGCGAACGCGGAGGCGCGCGCCGTCTCGAACGCCTCTTGGTATTCCTCGGCGTGGACCCAGATCAGGTTCCGGTGGTGCTTGAAGTGAGCGACGATGGTGTTGATGAAGTTCCGCTCCGCAGTGGGAACCGAAGAGCTCGAGCAGTCCCAAACGCAGGCGCCATCGTCGTAGAAGAACAGGAAGATCACGATTCCCGCGTTGTCCATCGCGGTGAACCAGGTCTCCCACTGATTCAAGATGTCTTCGTCGACTCCAGCCGCGGAATCGCTGCCTATGAACGGATTGTTATCGGAGCCGCCGTCACCGCCGTGCGATCGAATGATCTGCATATAGATGCTGTTGGCCCCGGTGGCCTGCAGCTTGTTGATGAGGGTCATTTGATCGCCGGTGCGCGTGCCGTCGGCGTTGCGTGTGCCGCGATAAAGAAAATCTTCCGGGTCGCCCGGGCCGCAGATGAACAGTGGACCGGCTCCCTGTCGGACCAACCACGCAGGATTCCCCGGGGCAACCGTGATCTGGCCTTGCGGGACGGCGAAAACCGTCGAAAGCGAAAGCGCGACGGCAGTCAGCGCGACGAGCGCCCTGAACAATCTGCCGAGAAACACGAACATGCGGAACTCCTCCGCCGCCGGTCAATGCAATCCGCGGTCCTACCTCGAGCGAGCGCGCTGGTCCAAAGGGCCGAAGCGTTGGCTTCACACTACAACGATTTTCTCGGCGTCGAATTCGATTCCGTAAGGTCGATTGCGAAACCGGCAGAAAATGCGGTGCATTCCCGCCACCGGAGACGAACTTCGACGGCTCCAAGTACGCGATTTGTGGCCCGCCGTCCTGGCGCGCTGCGGCGTTATGACGCCGGGCTCGCGGTCACGACCAACGACGCGGTGGTGTTCGCAACGGCGATTGAAACGCCGGACGCTGATCACCAGCCCGCGCCTATTGACGCCGGCGGCCCCCGGTTTTACGCTGCCAGACGGTCCAGCCCCGCCTGCGGCCAAGGTGTTCCGTAGTCGGGCGCGCTGCCGGAGGATCCCCATGACCAAGTCTCGCGCTGCTGTTATTGCCGTGCTCTTTTCTATCGCCGCTCTTCCCGCGATGCCGGCCGCTCCCGGCACGGCACCTGCGGCCGCTGCACCGTCACCCGCTGCTGCACCTGCGGCACGCGCGATGGCCGGTGCGCCGCAAAGCGGGGCAGTCTCTCTTCCTGCCGGCGTTTCGCGCGGCGCCTCGGTCGAGGGCATCACCGAGTACCGGCTCGCCAACGGGCTGCGCTTCCTTCTCTTTCCCGACCTGTCGAAGCAGACGGCCACGGTGAACGTCACCTATCTCGTGGGCTCGCGACACGAGGGCTACGGCGAGACGGGAATGGCGCACCTGCTCGAGCACTTGGTGTTCAAGGGCACCGACAAGCACCCCGACATTCCCGCCGAGCTGACGGCGCACGGTTGCCGTCCCAACGGCTCGACCTGGTTCGACCGGACGAACTACTTCGAATCGTTCGCGGCGAGCGACGAGAACTTGGATTGGGCGCTCGACCTCGAAGCCGATCGAATGATCAACTCGCACATTGCCCGGAAGGACCTCGACAGCGAGATGACGGTCGTCCGCAACGAGTTCGAGATCGACGAGAACGAGCCGCGCAACGTCCTCAACGAGCGCATCGCCTCGACCGCCTTCCTCTGGCACAACTATGGGAAGTCGACCATCGGGGCCCGCGCCGACATCGAGAACGTGCCGATCGATCGCCTGCAGGCTTTCTACCGGATGTGGTACCAGCCGGATAACGCGGTGCTGGTCGTGGCCGGGAAGTTCGACGAGGCGCGCACGATCGGTAAGATCGCATCGATCTTCGGCGCGCTGCCCAAGCCGACGCGCACGATGCCGGCGACTTATACCGAAGAGCCGGCGCAGGACGGCGAGCGGACGGTCACGCTGCGGCGGGTCGGCGACGTGCAGGTCGTCGCGGCCGCGTACCACGTGCCGGCCGGATCGCATCCGGACTACCCGGCGGTGACCGTGCTCAGCTACATCCTTGCCGACGAGCCTTCCGGCCGTCTCTACAAGGCGCTGGTCGAATCGAAGAAGGCGTCGTCGATCTACTACGACGACACTCCGTTCCACGATCCGGGCACTGCTCTCTTCGGCGTGCAGGTTCGCACCGAGTCGTCCATCGACGAGGCGAAGGACGCGCTGCTGAAGGTGATCGCAGAGTCGGCCTCGAAGCCTTTCGACGCGGCCGAAGTGCAACGCGCCAAGGACTCGCATCTCAAGGACTGGGAGACGACGATGCGCAGCTCGGAGCGCGCGGCGATCAACTTGTCGGAGTGGGCGGCGATGGGCGACTGGCGCTTGATGTTCATCCACCGCGACCGGCTCAAGACGGTCAGTGTCGCCGATGTCGCGCGAGTGGCGCAGGCTTACTTCCGGCCCGAGAACCGCACGGTGGGGATGTTCCTTCCGACCCGGGAAGCCATGCGGGCCGAGATTCCGAAGACGCCCGACGTCGCGGCCCTGGTGAAGGATTACAGGGGTGGCGAAGCGATGGCGGCGGGCGAGGCGTTCGATCCGACCCCGTCGGTGATCGAGGCGCGGACGCTACGCGCGACCCTGCCCCCCGGGATCAAGCTGGTCATGGTTCCCAAGAAGACCCGCGGCGCGACGGTGCAGGCCACGATCACCATGCACATGGGCGACGTGAACAGTCTCAAGGGCAAAGCCCCCGCCGCCGAAATGGCGGGCGACATGTTGATGCGCGGCACGAAGAAGCATTCGCGCCAGGAGATCCAGGACGCCATCGACCGCCTCAAGGCGCAGGTGCGGGTGTTCGGTTTGGCGTCCAGCGCCGGCGCGACGGTCGAAACGACTCGCGACAATCTCGCGGGCGCTCTCGATCTCGCGATCGAGGCGCTACGCGAACCCAGCTTTCCCGAATCGGAGTTCGAGCTGCTGCGGCAGGAGACGCTGACCGGGCTCGAGGAAGCCAAGAGCGACCCGCGCGCGAAAGCCGGAACCGCGCTGCAGAAGCACCTCAACCCCTGGCCCGCGGATGATCCGCGCTACGTCACCAGCGCCGACGAGGACATCGAGCGCGTGCGTGCGGTGACTCTCGCCGACGCGAAGAAGTTCCACGACGAGTTCTACGGCGCCTCGGCGATGGAGATCGCGGTCGTCGGCGATTTCGATCCCAAGGCGGTGGAGGCCCAGCTCCGCACCGCTCTCGGCTCGTGGAAGAGCGAGAAGCCTTTCGCCCGTTTGGTGAACACGTACAAGGATCGACCGGCCATCGGCGACCGCGTCGAGGCGCCGGACAAGGAGAGCGCGGTGTTCCAGGCCGGTCTGCGCATCCCGATGCGCGACGACGCTCCCGAGTATCCCGCGCTCGTGCTTGGAAACTTCATGACCGGGGGCGGATTCCTCAATTCGCGGCTCGCCGATCGCATTCGCCAGAAGGAAGGACTGTCCTACGGCGTCGGCTCGTCGTTCACGGCAAGCCCCTTCGATCAGGACGCCGTGTTCGGTGCTCAGGCCATCTACGCGCCGCAGAACGCGGACAAGCTTCTCGCGGCGTTCCAGGACGAAATCGCCAAGATCGTGGCCACCGGATTCACGCCGGCCGAGATCGCCGAAGCGAAGAAGGGTTGGTTGCAAGGCCGGCAGTTGTCGCGCGCGAGCGATCGCGAGCTGGCGCGGACCCTCGCTCAGCGCGAGTACGCCAAACGCACGCTGGCGTGGGACGAGGGGCTCGAGAAGCAGGTCGCGGACTTGACGGCCGAGCAGATCCTCGCCGCGGTCAAGAAATACATCGACCCGAAGAAGATCTCGACCGTGCAGGCCGGGGACTTCGCGGGCGCAGCATCGAAGTCGAAGGGTTAGTTTGCGACAAGGCCGGCCGGCGCTGCGGCGCTGGCCGGCCACGTCGCGATCTCCCTTTTCGAGTCGGCTCTGCCAAGCTGTTTTCGAGCGCTGGCTAGGCCCGGCGTTTCCCACGCCCGCGGTTCCGGGTCAGGCTCTCGCCGCTTTCGCGGCTGCGAGTCCTGACCCTGCACCGCTTGGGCGAGCTCCTTTCGCTGCCTGGGCTCGGTGCCGACTTGGACTCGCGGCGAGCGCGGGATGTACATTGCGCTTCCGGTGACCGGTTCGAGGAGGCGCGTTGAGCTCCCCGCATCTCGTCCATGATTATCTGCGGCGGTCCGCGGACCGGGACCCCGACGCCATCGCGCTCGTGCAACAGAACGAGCACGCGTCCTACGGTGAGATTGCATCTGCAGCCCACCGGCTCGCGCATCTTCTAATTGCCGAAGGGATCGACCCCGGCGATCGCGTGGCGTTGATCGATGAGAACGGGCGGTTCTGGGTCGAGGCTTACTACGCGATCCTCGCAGCGGGGGCGATCGCCGTTCCGCTCAACACCGCGGCCGATGCCATGACGTTGCGCCGATTGCTGCAGGACTGTGGGGCCCGCGGGTTGATCGCCGGCCGCAAGCACGCCGCCGCCTGCGCATCGCTCTTTGAGGACCTTCCCGATCTTCGAGTCGCCGTAGTGCCGGATGCGGCGGCGATCGAAAGCTCCGACGCCGATGTGGTCGTCAGGGCGATGGGCGAGGCGAAGGGATTGCGGGGAGAGGCGCCGCGCGTGCGCCGGATCGACCTCGATCGCGCGGCCATCATCTATACGTCGGGAAGCACCGGACGACCGAAGGGAGCGGTGCTGTCTCACCGCAACATCGTTTCCAACACCGAAAGCATCATCGCGTATCTCGAGCTACGCCCTTCGGATCGTGTGCTCGATGTGCTGCCGTTCTACTACGTGTACGGCAAGTCCCTGTTGAACACCCATGTCGCAGCCGGCGGCTGCGTCGTCATCGAGAACCGCTTCATGTTCCCGCAAGTCGCGGTCGACACGTTGGAGCGGGAGCGCTGCACCGGTTTCGCCGGCGTGCCGTCGACCTACGCGCTCCTCCTCGACAAGACCAACATCGCGCAGCGCGCGCTTCCCGACTTGCGGTACGTGACGCAAGCCGGCGGCGCGATGGCGCCGGCGTTGATCCAACGGGTCGTCGATACCTTTCGCGGCAAGCAGGTGTTCATCATGTACGGCACGACGGAAGCATCGGCTCGGCTGTCCTACGTGCCGCCGTCGGAGCTGCCGGCTCGCATCGGATCGATCGGCCGTGCGATTCCCAACGTCGAGCTTCGTGTCTTGCGGGACGACGGAACGGAGTGCGCGCCGGGCGAGACCGGTGAGATCGTGGCCCGCGGCTCCAACATCATGGAAGGGTATTGGAACGATCCGGAGGAGACGGCGCGAGTGATCGATAGCCACGGCTATCGCACCGGCGATCTCGGCGTCGCCGACGACGATGGGTACTTGACCGTCGTCGGCCGCAAGCGCGAGATGATCAAGAGCGGCGCGCACCGGGTCTCGCCCAAGGAGATCGAAGAAGCGATCCTGGAGCACGCCGCGGTGTTGGAGGCCGCGGTCATCGGCCTGCCGCATGCGCTTCTCGGGGAAAGCATCCGCGCCTACATCGTCTTTCGCACGGGACACAGCATCGCATCGGACGCGCTCACCGAGTTTTGCCGCGGCCGCATCGCGCCATACAAGGTGCCGCACGAGTTCGTGATGCGCGACGCTCTCCCGAAGAACGCCTCCGGTAAGATCATGAAGGAACGGCTGCGAGCGGAGTCGAAGGAGGAAGCGTGAGCGAACCAGGCCTGGTCGATGCAGTGGCTGAGATCGTCAGCGAGGTTCTGCCCGGCAGCAACGGTGGCCCCGACGCTTCGCTGATCGATGCCGGTCTCGATTCGATCGGAATGGTCACTCTGCTCAGCGAGGTCGAATCGCGACTGGGCGTCATCGTTCCGGTGGAGCAAGTGCTGCCGGAAAACTTCGCTTCGGTGCGAACGATCGCAGACTTGGTCGGGCGGTTGCGGGGCTGAGTCCTGCAGTAGACGGCGCTAGGTCGCGGGAATCGGCCGCGCCGGATTGCCGAACACCGTCACGCCGTCGGCGACATCCTTGAGAACCACGCTTCCCGCGCCGACGATGGCCCCGGCGCCAATCTTGACCGACGGCAGGATGACCGCGTTGGCGTGGATCTGAGCGCCGGCGGCGATCTTGACCTTGCCGAGGATGTTCGCGCCCGGCGCAATCGTCGAAAAGTCGGCGAGCTCGACGTGGTGGCCGACCGTCGCATTGAGATTCACCGTGACGTGATTGCCGATCCGCGTGTCGTACACCACCACGACTCCCGAGCCGAGCACGCTGCCGTCGCCCACCGTAACGCTGGGAGCGAGATCGGCCTTGGGGTGCACTGCCTTCGACCACCGCACTCCGCGTGCGTCGAGGCGAGCGGCGATCCGGCGCTTGGCGCTCGGGGACGCGATCGCAAGGATGACTGAAGCATCGAGCGACACGAGATTCGTCTCGAGCCAATCGACCCCACCGAGCACCGGGACGCCGTCGATGTCGGAAGCGGGAGGTGCATCGTCGACGAAGCCGACGACCTCTTGCTTCGATCCAGCGCGCGCCGCGCTTCTCAGAATCTCGAGAACGCCGCGACCGTGATCGCCGGCTCCGACGAGCACGACGCGCTCATTGGCCATGGCGCGCGGCCTCTCGCTCTTTGGCCTTCTCCTTCCAGTAATCGCGCCCGGCGATCATGCCTTCGCCCGCAAGCACCGAGGGTATCGTCTTGAGCACCACTCTCAAATCCAAGATCGGCGACATGCGCTGAATGTATTCGAGGTCGAGCTCGATGCGCCGTGGCCACTCGATCGCATTACGACCGTTGACTTGGGCCCAGCCGGTGACGCCGGGCCGGACCTCGAGGCGGCCGCGCTGAACCTCGTCGTAGAGGTCGGCCTGGTATCGCATTCCCGGCCGCGGGCCCACGATCGACATGTCCCCCGACACGACGTTGAAGAGCTGGGGGATCTCGTCGAGGCTGAGCTTGCGGATGATCGATCCCACGCGGGTGATCCGGTTGTCGTTGTGCTCGACCAGAATTCCCGCGCCGCGATGCTCGGCACCGACGATCATCGATCGAAACTTCCACAGCCCGAACGGTCGGCCAAAGCGACCGATTCGTTCCTGCCGGTAGAAGACGGGACCGCGCGAATCGAGCTTGATCGCCAGCGCCATGAACAACCACACCGGCGAAAGCACCGTCAATGCCGACAACGACGCCGCGAGGTCGATCGCACGCTTGCCGTAGCGGCAGTAGAAAGTGTCGGGTATCACCGTCGTCATTCCTCGAGCAATTGCAGGGGCGCACACGGGAACACGGCAACCCTGGCCTTCGGGCCGTGCGAGGCAACGAGCCGCCGCACGACCGCCGACCACGTCCGCTCGAAAGGGTAGCCGTCCCAAAAAGATATTCGCGCGTCATGCTCGTTCAAGCTCGGCGCGTGAAAGATCACCGGACGGCCCTCGAGGTAAGCTCGCTCGACCGGAGTTCGATAGAGACGCATCGCGGGGCCGTGAAGAGCGTGGTAGCCTCGACCTAGAGGGCACGCAGCGGTGACGACCACCGTTCCACCCGGTCGGACCGGCATATGTTTGGAACTTCGCAATACGTTGAACGAATTGCCGACCTGAAGCAGCTCGGCATCCTTGGGATACGCGTTGATAACGACGATATCGGCCGGCTCACGGGGCGCAGGCGTGGCGTAAGCCTCGCGCGCCAAGCCGACGGCAGCGCGATGCGCCGCAACCGGGTGTCCGTAGAAGACTCCAAGGGTCCGCCGGCGATCGTCGGTCACGACGTTGACGACCGCTTCGAGTCCGGCACGGAGAGCGATTTCCTCCATCTCGTGCCGCGCCGTGTTGTTCTCGACATCGTTGAGCCCGCCGTGCACACCGGTCACCGCGGGGCGATGATTCGCTTCGAGCGTCTCGATCCCGGAGACGCCGGGCAGCACGATCTTCGCGCCCCCGCCGAAACCCGCGTAGGGGTGCGGGACCACCGAGCCCACCGCGATCTTGAGGTCGGCTTCGTGAAACAGCCGATTCACCCGGATCGGAATCCCTCGCGCCGAGACTCCGAGATCGACGAGATTCTCGTACGGCATGTGGTTCCAAATATCGTAACGGGCGACGATGGCGGGTCCCAACTTGCGGACCATGTGCGGGCGATCGAGCGGCGCGTGTCCGCCGCAGCCGATGAGAATGCGGATACGCGCAGCAGGGACCCCGGCGCGCACGATCTCATCGAGAACAGCGGGAAGGACCTCGGCGAGCCGCGCCGGCCGGGTGATGTCCTCGACCACGACGCAAGCATCGCGTCGTCCCCGCGCGAGATCGGCCAGAGCCATGGCACCGATCGGCGCGCGGAGCGCTTGCTGGGTCGCGGCCCGGCCCGCGGGACGGGCGCCGCGAATCCGCAAGACCTCGACGCGATGACCGCGAGGAAGCTCGAATCGACGTTGTCGATCGCCGAACCACGCTGCCCAGGGGAGAGTGAATGTGGAGCTCATCGATGGGATCCGCGGAAGTCGCGCGAAAGCTCGGCTTCCCGAATGGAGCCGATCGAAGCGGCGACGGCGCCCGGCATCGAGACCCTAGGCACGTCGGCATCTTGTTGCGGGGGCAACGGTCAGTCAAGGGAAGCTCAATCGACCGATTCGCTCTTACATGGACAGGGTAGGACATACCAAGATGTAGTCTTACCGCGGACCTCTCTGGACCCACCGATGCCCGAGCGTGCGGCCGTGGGCGTTTCTTTCGAGAGTCTTTCGCGGATTGTGCGTTCGCAGCGAGTCATTTCCTTGTGGCACCGGCCTTGCGATCCGCCGGCTGGCGATGCACCTTTCGTCGCTGGGCAGGAGATCTAAATGATTCGTCGTTTTCTCGGAATCGGCCTGACCGCCGCCGCACTCGTATCGATGCCGGCCGGTGCGGGCGAGATCAACCTGGCATGGGATGCGGTCGCCCAAGCGACGGGCTACAACGTGTACTACGGTTCGGGCTCACGGGGTTACACGGCCCATATGACGGTCGGCACCAACGCCGCGAAGATCACCGGGCTCCCCGATTGTCAGAACACGTTCGTCGCGATCAAAGCGTACAACGGTGCCGGCCAATCGGAGGATTACTCCGAGGAGCTATCGGGTTGGCCGCGGCCGAGCATCACCAGTACCTCTCCCGCGGCGGTTCAGCAGGGCGAGCAGATCGTCGTCGACATCAACGGCGCCAATTTCCGCAGCGGCGCTTCGGTCGAGATCAACAACCCGCGCATTACGCTGGCCTCGGTTTCCGTCTTGGGCTGCGATCGCATTCAGCTCTTGGCGACGGTCGAACCGCGCGCAGACAACGTGGCGCCGGCGAAGATCGGGCGGTTCCAGGTCACGGTGGTCAATCCGGACTCGATCTTCGGATCGCGCTCCGACGCGTTCGAAGTCACGATCAATCCCGCGCGCTTCGACATCAATCAGTCCGACGAAGCGACCACCGGTCGTCTCGACGGCAAGGATACGGTTTGGCTCGCTCGTCGCTTCGGCGGTCATGAGGGCACGGCGGGCTACGACGCAAACTCGGATTTCGATGGCGACGGGTGGGTCGACGGCAACGACCTCGCGTACATCGCCAGCAATCTCGGCCGGTGCTGGACGTCGTCGGGATGGTCGAATCAATGTCCGCAGGGGCTTCAGTAGTGCCGCAGCAGGAGGGTGTTCTCATGCGTTCGGGCTCGCAGAAGCTACTGATCCTGCTTCCCATGCTCGCCGCATTCGCGTGCGGCGGCGGTGGCGGTGGCGACGCGGTGGTGGACAATTCCCCGTCGCCGGTAGTCGCCGCGTTCCGTCCCGATGAACCCACACCGCCGAACAGCACGGCCGCGATGCTTCAGGGCCAGCAGAACGCCGATGTGGTGACGGTCAAAGCAACGGTGACGAACGTCACCGGGATCTATGCGGCGGCATTCGACGTCCTCTACGACGAGACCAAGGCGACGTACATCGGGTTCTCCCCCGGCACGCTGCTCGAGCAGGGCAGCCACAGCCCGACCTATCAGGTTCGAGACACCGGCAACGGCCGAGTCGTCGTGGCTGCGACCCGGAACGGAAACGTCGGCACGGTCAACGCCGCCGGCACGGTGACGATCGTTAATTTGACGTTCCGAGTGAAGGCCGTCGGCGAATCGCGAGCCGATTTCGCCCCGAACCCGATCCTCTACGACGGACAGCTCACCCCGCAGCCGAAGACCGGGATTTTTTGGACTGCCGGAGCGCTGGTCGGACACGAGTAGGCCGAGCCGGTATCCAGCCGTCGGCGCGCTTGGCTCGACCGTAACCGATCTCCGGCCAGGCGACGGGTAACCCTCCCCATCAGCTGAAATCGTAACGCTCCGATTTTCTTTTCGGGCGCGCGTTCTTTTTGCGGCATTCGGCTTGCCGAGCGCCGTCGCGAGCCTAAGTTTCAATTGCGTCAGGACGAGTTCCACGGGGGTAACTGGTGATCGAAGTCGAGACGAGCCGACGGCCTCGCGAAGCTGCGAGCGCGCTCACCGACAACAGCGCGAATTTCTTCCGCGGCCTCATCGACGGCATGCGCTGCGGAATCCTGACCATCGACCGCTCGGGCCGCATCGTGATGATCAACGAGCACGCCCGCGGGATCCTCGAGCTCGAGGCGATGCCGGCGCTCGGCGCGTCGGTCGACGACGCGCTCACCGATCATCCGCAGCTCGCCCAGATTCTCCGCGAGTCGTTCGGCATGTCGCTGCTGCCCAACCGCGCGGAAATCGACCTCAGAAGTCGCTCGGAGAAGGGCAAGACGATCGGTTTCACGCTGTCGCTGGTTCCCGGCGATGACGGCGCGCCGGTGGGCGCGGCAATTTTCTTCAAGGACCTGACTCACGTCGAGCACAAGGAAGAGCAAGAGCGCCTCCGCGATCGCCTCGCAGCGCTCGGCCAGATGGCGGCGAATCTCGCGCACGAGATCCGCAATCCCCTGGCGTCGATCGAGGTCACCTGCTCGCTGCTCAAACGGCGGATCACCGGAGACGACGGTCAGCGCGACCTGCTCGAGAAGATCATTGCGGAGGTCCGCCGCCTCAACAAGACGATCACCTCCAGTCTCGAGTTCGTCCGCCCGCTTTCGCTGACGCTGGGCAACGCCTCGCTCGAGGTCGTTCTCGACGAAGCGCTGACCACGGCGACCGGCCGCCGCGGCCGCCCGGGTATCGAGGTGGTGCGGCAGTACGACCCGACGCTGCCGTCGTTCCTGATGGATCGCGGCCAGCTCCGGCAGGTGTTCGAGAACTTGTTCTTGAATGCGTTCGAAGCGATGGGCGATCGCGGGAGATTGACCATCACCTCGGGAACCCTTGCCGCGCCGGTCGCGCCGCAGACTCCGTATCGTCCTGCCGGCGCGCGTGACACGAATCCTTGGCAGAACGTCGCCGCGTACGCGCTGGTGCAGGTGACCGACACCGGTGCCGGCATCGCCGAAGATCAGATCGACAAACTGTTCTACCCCTTCTTTACGACCAAGAAAAATGGATCGGGCGTGGGTCTCTCCATGGCCCGGAAAATCGTGGATAGCCATCGCGGCCTCATCGACGTCGAGAGTGCGCTCGGGCGCGGGACGACCTTCACGGTGCGTCTACCGCTCGTCGTCGCGAAAGCGGAAGGACCCAATTCATGAAGAAGATGCTGGTGGCCGAGGACGAGCAGACACTGCGGGAGGGAATCGGGACCGCCTTCCGCGATCGGGGCTGGGAGGTGACCGAGGCCGCGGACGGCGCGGCGGCGATCGCGCGCCTCGAGGAAGAGGTCTTCGACGTTCTGGTCACCGATTTCCAGATGCCGGAGCGCAACGGCCTCGACGTGCTGAAGCGGGCGAAGATGATCAACGAGGGCACGGTCGGCCTCGTGATGACCGCCTACGGCACGGTCGAATCCGCGGTCGAAGCGATGAAGGCCGGAGCGCACGACTATGTGCTCAAGCCGTTCGATCTCGAAGAGCTCGAGCTGAAGGTGGAGAAGGCGCTCGAGCATCGCCGGCTGCTGGCGCGGCTCCAGGTCTTTGACCGCGACACGGTGATCCCGAAGTTCGAGAACATCGTCGGCGAGAGCCCGCAGATGCGCGAAGTCTTTCGCACCATCGAGAAGGTGGCGCGCTCGAACGCGACGATCTTGGTCCTGGGCGAGACCGGCGTCGGCAAGGAGCTGGTCGCCGAAGCGCTGCACCGCAACTCGAGCCGCTCCGACCGTCCTTTCGTCAAGATGAACTGTGCCGCGATCCACGAGAACCTGCTCGAGTCCGAGCTGTTCGGCCACGAGCGTGGGGCGTTCACCGGCGCCGACCGGCAGCGCATCGGCCGGTTCGAGCTGGCCAACGAGGGAACGTTGTTCCTCGACGAGATCGGCAACATGGCGGCCTCGACCCAGGCCAAGGTCCTTCGCGTGCTGCAGGAGCGCGAGTTCGAGCGGCTCGGCGGGTCGCGCACGATCAAGGTCGACGTTCGCTTGGTCGCGGCCACCAACAAGAATCTCGAAGAGGCGATCGCACGCAAGGAGTTCCGCGAAGACCTCTATTATCGCTTGAACGTCGTCACCATCACCGTTGCGCCGCTGCGCGAGCGCAAAGAAGACATCGTTCCGTTGGCCAGCCACTTCATCGACCGTTTCGCGGCCGAGCTGAAGAAGGACGTGCGCGGCCTCGATCCGGCCGCCGTTCGCGCCTTGAAGCGCCACACTTGGCCGGGCAACACGCGCGAGCTCGAGAACACCATCGAGCGCGCGGTGCTGATGGCCGAAGGCCGCTACATCACCGAGGACGACCTCGACATCTTCGGCGCGACGCGAGGCGCCAGCCCGGAGAACGTCGCGGCGCTCAACCTTAGGCTGCCACCGACCGGTATTCCGCTCGACGATTTGGAGCGGCAGGCGATTCTCGAAGCGCTGCGGATCAACAACTGGGTGCAAAAGGATGCCGCGAAGTTCCTCGGCATCTCGTCGCGCGTGATGAACTACAAAGTCGCGAAGTACGAGATCAAGAACGCGCGCTGGACCAAGAACCGCCAGGTCGGCTAGTTAGTTCCTGGTCCTCCCGGGACCGAACACTTGCGGATCAGCTGCGCCGCGGCGCCTCGATGAGCCGCCGCGCGCGATCGAGAGCGCGCCGCTCGATCTGACGCACGCGCTCGCGAGTGCATCCCATCGTCTCGCCGATCTCCTGCAGGCTCTGCACCCTCGCTCCGCCGATTCCGAAGTGCGCTTCCAGGACGTGCCGCTCGAGCGGCCGCAGCAGGTGGAGCACCCGGGCCAGCGCGGTTTCGAGCTCCTTCTCCAGTGTCAACTCCTCCGGATCGGGGCCGTCGTGCGACACGCGCCGTTCGAGCAAGTCGTCGTCGTCCGAGGTCTGTACGAACTCCTCCAGCGACAGGACCCGTTGCCGGCGCGGGCGGTTCGGGTCCACGCCGTCGCGCGCGTGCTCGCCGAAATCCGGAACCATCCTCGGTGATGGTGACGTCGCCTCGGCCATGCCGCGATGCATCGCGGCAATCATGTACTTTCGGATCCACCACACCGCGTAGCTGGCGAAGCGCACCTTACGAGCGGGATCGAAACGGCGAACCGCTTCGATCAGCCCGAGGTTGCCCTCGCCGATCAGCTCGTCGAGTCCGATCGTGGCGCTGCGATACGTGCGCGCGATCCTGACCACGAGTCGCAGGTTGCGCTGCACCAGCTCGCTTTGCGCACCTTCGAGGCCGCTCCGGCTGGCGATCGCCAATCGTTGTTCGCCGCTGGTGGTCAGGAGGTCGTATTGGCGGATCGCGACCAGGTAACGCTGCAGACTTTCACGCCCGGCGGAAACGCGACGACCCTCGCCGGACTCGTTGTTCACTGCAGCTCCTCGATGCGATGCGATTGCGGTATTGTGAAGGGGCTCTCGGAAAGGTGTCAAGCCGCAGCCTCCCTAAACGCCGCGTGTTACGATCCGAAACCGCATTTTCGCGAAGAGAGACGCCCATGACGCAACGCGTGGATTGGCACACCTACTTCATGAACATCGCACGCCAGGCCGCGACGCGATCGACATGCGACCGCAAGCACGTGGGAGCGGTGATCGTCCGCGACAAGACGATCCTGTCGACCGGTTACAACGGCTCGATCCGCGGCATGCCGCACTGCGATGACGTCGGTCACATGATGGAAGGGGGCCACTGCGTCGGAACCGTCCATGCCGAAGCCAACGCGATCATTCAAGCGGCGAAAAACGGCGTTCGCATCGACGGCGGCGAGCTCTACACCACCGCGTCCCCGTGCTGGAACTGCTTCAAGCTGATCGCGAACGCCGGCATTCGCGTCATCTATTACGGCGAGTTCTATCGCGACACGCGCAGTCTCGAGATCGCAGCGCAGCTCGGCATCGACCTGATCGACCTCAGCGCGGCTAGCAACCTCGAGCACTGCTGAAGCTCGTGACATCGCGAACAAAAAAAAGGCCGGCGCCCGTGCGCCGGCCTTCATGACGGCCTGATGTGTCTTGAGGCGAAGGCTACTTCTTGGCGGCCTTCTTCTTAGCGGTCTTCTTCTTTGCAGCTTTCTTCTTGGTGGCCATTTTCGGTATCCTCCAAATCCCCGTTATCTATTTGAGCACCGTCGGGGTTCAGGCTCAAGATCTGGTGTCCTCACCAAATCGCCCCCCAATATAGAGGGCCCCTATCTCCTGTCAAGAATTTTTTGAGGTCCCGGGTCGATTCGGACCCTACGAAGCAGCGGTGCTCACGATCGTTGGCAGATCCAGACCCGCGGACTTGAGCGCGCCCGTGAAGCCAGACTTGTCGACCGCCTTCACGTACGCCTCGTCGGCGGTGACGATGCCGCGCTTGATGAGATCGACGAGCGCATCGTTCAGAAGGACCATGCCGTGCTTGCGTCCGGTCTGCATGATGCTCGGGATTTGGAACGTCTTGGCTTCACGAATGAGGTTCGCGATCGCGGGAACGCCGATCAGGACCTCCATCGCCGCGACGCGACCCCCGCTCTTCTTCTTGAGCAGCATCTGCGAGATCACGCCCTTCAGCGATTCGGACAGCATGACGCGGATCTGCGACTGACGATCGGCGGGGAACTGATCGATGATCCGGTCGACCGTGGACGGCGCGGTCGACGTGTGCAGCGTGCCGAAGACGAGGTGGCCGGTTTCCGCAGTCTCGATCGCGATGGCGATCGTCTCGAGGTCTCGCATCTCGCCGACCAGGACGATGTCCGGATCCTCGCGCAGCGCCGCCCGCAGCGCCTTCTTGAAGCCGTCGGTGTGAGTACCCACCTCGCGCTGATTGACCAGGCACTGCTTGTTCTCGTGGACGAACTCGATCGGGTCCTCGATCGTGATGATGTGGTCGGTGCGATTGCGGTTGATGTAATCGACCAGGGCCGCAAGGGTGGTCGACTTGCCGGAGCCGGTCGGCCCGGTGACCAAGACCAACCCTTTCGACAGGTAGCAAAGGTCGAGGATCGCTTTCGATAGTCCCATCTCCTCCGCGGTCGGGATCTTGCTGGGAATCACTCGAAAGACCCCGCCCATCCCCTTGCGGTCGGAGAAGACATTGCAGCGGAAGCGCGCGACCCCCGGGATCTCGTGGGCGAAATCGGTGTCGTTGGTCGCGTCGAATTCCTTGGTGTAGACCGGCGGCATCAGCTCTCGCAGCAGGCGCGCGGTGTCCGCCGCGGACAGCACTTTGGCTCCGTCGATCCGGGCCATGTCGCCGTGCAAGCGGATCATCGGGACTTCATCCGCGCTGACGTGCAGATCGCTCGATCCGCTCCGGACGAGATACTGAAGATACGCTTCCATCTCGGCCGAGCCGGACCGGCGATCCGAAGGATTGAAGCGACCGGCCGCCGCCGACGTTGCCGGTGCGGCCGACGCGGCCGGAGCTGGAGCCGGTGTCGCAGCCGGCGCGGTCGCCGGCGTCGAAGCCGGCCGCGCAGGCGATGGCGACGGCGCCGCGTTGGCGCCCGCCGACAACGGCACGGAGCTGCCGCCATTCTCGGCTACGAACAAGCGGGCCGCGTATTTTCCCGACGCCGCGCTGGCCTCGACGGTGACCAGACGACCTTCCGTGGTTCGATAGGCGAAGCGCGCGGGCTGGCCGTCGGCGAGCCGCGCGCCGTCTTCGCCGGCGATCTCGCCGAGCAAGGACACGATTTGCGCGCGGTTGAGGACCGCCTGAGAGACGAACTTGTCGCCGTCGGGGAAGCGGAACGTCGGTCGAGTGCCTTCCGCGAGAACGAGTTCTTTGGCGCCGCGCTCGGCCAGCGCGCGCAACATCGGATCGAGTTGAGCCAAGGCCAATTCCTCCGCGTCGGGGCTGCCGGGACCACGGGCGCCCGCCGGACGGAACGGAGGCGCCGCGGAATATAGGTCCCCACGAAAACCGCAACAACCCCGCCCGGAACTGCGCTCACCGGGTTGCCCAACATCCACAGAGGAGGCTTTTGCGCCAACGCATCCTTCATGGGATCATGCCGATTCCGCCAACAAGAGAAGGGAGACCAGGCCATCGAAACCATCGACCGTCAGATCGCCGGTTCCAAAATCGACAAGAGCGCCGCGAATTGGCGAACCGATCTTCCCAAGCCGGAAGTGGTCGCGTTCGACCCCGCCCACACCTATTACATTCAAATGGACACGACCAAGGGGCCCATCAAGATCAAGCTGATGCCCGACGTCGCGCCAATGCACGTGACATCCTTCGTGTACCTGACCCGGCTCGGGTTCTTCGACGGGCTGGCGTTTCACCGAGTGATCAGCGGGTTCATGGCTCAGGGCGGCTGTCCGCTCGGCACCGGAACCGGCGGGCCGGGGTATCGCTTCGGCGGCGAGTTCAAGCCCAACGTCAAGCACGACAAGCCCGGATTGCTGTCGATGGCGAACGCCGGACCCGGAACCGACGGCAGTCAGTTCTTTCTGACGTTCACGCCGACCCCATGGCTCGACGGCAAGCACACGATCTTCGGCGAGATCGTCGAAGGCATGGACACGCTCAAAGCGCTGGAAGCGGCCGGAACTCAAAGCGGCAAGCCGACCGAACCGGTGGCGATGAAGAAGGTCACGGTCGAGATCAAGTGATTCTCCGACGAGCGGCGTTCGCTCTCGCGGCGACTTACGCCATAGCGGTTGCGTCCGCGATGGCGGGATCGCCGCCTCCTGCGGCGACGAAGCCTGATTCCGCCCCAGCTTCTACGCCGTTGCCGCAAGGAACGCCGGAAGGCTGGTACGCGAGAATCGAGACCAGCAAGGGCACGATCGTCGCGCGATTGCTGCCGTCACAGGCCCCGCAGAGCGTCGCCCACTTCGCTGCGTTCGCCGAGGGCCGCATGACCTGGACCGATGTCATGACCGGAAAGGAAGAACACCGGCCTTATTACGACGGCCTCGCCATCCACAAAATCGTTCCTGCCGAGCGCTTCGAGGCGGGCGATCCGACCGGCACGGGGCGCGGTGGGCCACTCGTCTACGTGCCCCCGGAAGTGCGAGGAACGATCGATTTTTCGTTCCCGTATCGAGTTGGACTAACCCGCGCCTCTCTCGGCAAGATCAACGGTGCGATGTTCTTCGTCACCGGCACCAGCCAGCCCTTCTTGACGAATCGCCACCCCTGCATCGGCGAAGTCGTCAGCGGCCGGGAAGTGGTCGATGCGATCCTCGGCGTGACCTTAGTGGAACACGAACACAAGCCCATCGAGCCGATCACGATCCAACGCGTGCGTATCGTCAAGTCGGGAAACCCGGCGCCGCTCCCGGAGCCCGTGCCGTACACGCCGGTTGTGCCGAGCTTGGGACCCAAGCCAAAAACCCCACAGTAGCGGCGAGTCAGTTCGCGGCTGGAGGAGGGAATTCGAGGGTGAACTTCGATCCCTTCCCCGGTTCCGAGTCCAGCCGCACCTGCCCCCCGTGCAACCGCATCAGGTGCTTGACGATCGCCAGCCCGAGCCCGGTCCCACCGACGTCGCGCGAGCGCGCTTTGTCGACGCGATAGAAACGGTTGAACACCTTGTCGACGCTGTCGGCCGGAATGCCGGTCCCGGTATCCTCGATCCACACCACCGGTCGGTCGCCTTCCCTACTCCCGCCGATGCGCACCGAACCCCCCGGCCGGTTGAACTTGATCGCGTTGTCGACGAGGTTCACCAGAATCTGCTCGAGGCGGCGGCGATCGGCGCGGACCGGGAACGGCTCCGGGATCGCGTTGATCACCTCGACGTTCGCCGCCGCGTGACGCGGCGAGATGTGCGATACCACATCGCTCGCCAAGGCGTGCGCGTCGATCTCGCGGACGTCGAGAGCGATGGCGCCGGTTTCGATCTGCGAGAGGTCGGTCAGGTCGTCGATCAGCTCGCCCATTCGATCGGCATGCTTGCGCACGATCTCGAGGAAGCGAAGGCTCTGCACGCGGTCTTCCAGCCCCTCCTCGATCAGCGTCTCGACGAACGCCTTGATCGAGGTCAGTGGCGTTCGAAGCTCGTGCGAGACGTTGGCGACGAAATCGCGCCGTACGCGCTCGAGGGCCTCGAGCCGCGTCACGTCGAAGAACAGAACGAGCGCTCCCGGTAGATCGCGTCCGGTCAAAGGGGTCACGTGAATCTCGAACGAGCGCCCCGAGCCCGGCATTTGAAAAACTGCCTCGCGGACATCGCTGCCTTCGGTGAGTGCGGTGTCGAGCTCGCGCATGACCCCGGGATGACGGACGACCTCGGCGAGCAGGCGCCCGGTGGGATCGCCCGAGACCAAGAAGATCTGGCGAAACGTATCGTTGGCGAGCCGAATTCTGCGGCCCGGTCCGACCCACACCAATCCTTCGCGCATTCCTGAGACCAGCGACAGTACCAGCCGCCGCTCTTCCTCGACTTCTGCGATCTTGGCCAGCAGCGCGCGGCGCATGAGGTTGATCGAATGCGCCATCTCCGCGACTTCTTCGTCATCGGGGAGGGGCAGGTCGCGGTGAAGCAATCCATCCGATGCCCGTCCGGCCGCATCGCGCAGCTCGCCGAGCGAGCGCGACATCCGCCGTCGAATGCGAGCGAACGCGAACATGGGAAGGATGGATGCGGCCAACGCGATTGCGAACAACGTCGCGAACAGCACGATCTCCCGGCTGTTGGCGAGAACGGCAATCAGAGTCTTGTCTGGGATCTCGGCGCGCTCGATCGCCAGACGCACGTGCGAGCGCAGCAACGCGACGCCGGTGGCGGCGACGAGCAGGGACGAGACGACCGAGGCGGCGACTACGGAGGGGCGAACAAACGACGCGAGCTTCAAGCCGGTCCCCGCCATCGGTAGCCGACGCCGACGACGGTCTCGATCCGCTCATCGGCGGCCGCGCCGAGCTTTTTGCGGAGCCTGCGAACGTGAACGTCCACGGTGCGCGTCTCTCCCGGGTAAGAGTACCCCCAGACCTTCTCCAGCAGCCGCTCCCGGGTGAGCACCCGGCCGCGGCTGCGCAGCAGGTCCGCGAGCAGGTCGAATTCCTTGCGGGTCAGTCCGACCTCGCGGCCATCGACCTTGACCCGGCGCCCCGCCAGGTCCATCGCGACCGGCCCGTCGACCAGAGTCTCGGAGTCCTCGCCCGGCTTCTCGTAGCGCCGCATCACCGCGCGCACTCGCGCCAACAGCTCGCGGATGGAAAACGGCTTCGCGATGTAGTCGTCGGCGCCCAGATCGAGTCCCGCGATCTTGTCCGATTCCGCGACTCGCGCTGTAAGCATGACCACGGGGACGTTCGCGGTTGCCGGATCGCGCTTGAGCCTGCGACAGACCTCCAAGCCGTCGACGCCGGGAAGATTGAGATCGAGCACGACCAGGTCGGGAGGATTTCCCAGCGCGGCCTTGAGGCCGGCGGCGCCATCGGAGGCGGTCACGGTGCGAAACCCCTCGCGCTCGAGGTTGTGCTTGAGGGAGAGCGCGATGTCGGCGTCGTCCTCGATGACGAGGGCGTGTTTCACGATGCCGGTTCGTCCGGAGCGGAGCGTGCCGCGAGGTACGGATGCTTGATGACCCGGCCTTCGGTCATGTAGACCACTTGCTCGCAGATGTTGGTCGCCTGATCGCCGACGCGCTCGAACGACTTGGCGACGAAGACCAGCCGCAGGGCCCGCGAGATCGTGCGCTGGTCCTCGATCATGTACGACAGCAGCTCGCGGAAGATCTGCTCCATGCGCTCGTCGAGCCGGTCGTCGAGCTCGATCACCGCCCGCGCCGACGCCGCATCGCGTTGCACGAAGGCGTCGAGCGCGCCGCGAACCATCTCCTGCGCATCGCGGGCCATGACCGGGATGTCGATGAACGGCTTGAGCTGCGGCTCCTCGTTGAGCTCGATCGCGCGCTCGCTGACGTTGACCGCGAGATCGGCGATCCGCTCGAGGTCGGTCGTGATCTTCATCGCGGTGGTCACGAATCGCAGGTCACGCGCCATCGGCGCCTGTAGGCCGAGGATCGACGTGCAGAGCTGGTCGATCTCCAGCTCGAGGCGATCGACGCGAGCGTCGTCGGCAATGACCTTGCGCGCGATGTCGGAGTCACGCTCGACCAGAGCGGCGACGGAGCGGCCGATGGCCTCTTCGACGAGGCCGCCCATGACGAGAATTTTCTCGGAGAGGATGTCGAGCTGCTCTTCGAAGTGTCGCTGAAGCTTTTCCATGGAACCCTGAGCTGCGGGGCGCCTCTCGCCGAGGCACCCCGCGCGAAAGCACCGATCAGAAGTTGAGCTGGAACTGCACCCGAACCTGCTTGTCCGAGACACTCTGGCCATCGGCCGCGGGAAGCCGGCCGGGGACGGTTGCGCTCGCGGACGGGCCGCGTGCCACGAACCCGTTGAACGTTGCCGGCGCGTTGGCCTCGTATTCGACCTGACCGAAATCGGCATGGATCTTCAGATTGTGGCCCTTGAAATACCAGCCCACCATTCCCCGCGTCTCGGTGATCGAGTCGTCGTCGAGGTCGTTGTTGGGGTCGATCGTGGCGTAGCGAAGCCCGATCTCGAATCGCTCGGGCAGCACCATCCAGCCACCCTGGACGTGGAAGCCGTCGGCGTCCACGTCCGGACCGGCGACCGGGTTGGCGAATTCCGTCGTCTGCAGGAAGTATTCACCGGTTGCGAAGAAGCGCTTGAGCTTCCAGGCCAGCTCGAAGGCGTACGCGGTCTGGTCGTTGGGATCTTCGAAGACGCCAACCGAGCTAAGCCCTCGCATGACCTCGCCGCCACGCATCGCTACGCCGACATGGAGGATGTTCTTCTCGGGGTTCTCCAGCGCTCCCTCGCGGAGGACGTATTCGCCGAGCGGATCGAACCAGATCCGTGCGGCGTACATCAGGCTTTCGTCATCTTGCCGGTTGGATTCACCCGAGCCGTTGAACAGACCCACCTGATAACCGAATCGTTTGGAGCCCGTGATGCCCAGGAGCGCGATGCCCATGTCCCGCGACGGGTCGAATGTGTTGGTGATCGAGCGCTCGACGAACTGCTGGTACTGGTCCCCCGTGATTTCCTGGAGACCGAACGGCACCTTGTACTGCCCAATACGGAAGGTCGCCATCGGCTTGGCCGCGAACTCGAGGTACGCATCCTTGACCTTGCTGGAGTTTTCCCCAGACGTTCGCGACAGCTCGTAGGACAGTGCGTATTTCAGCCAAGGCTTCCACATCGTGCCACGCAAGGTGAACCGCGCTCTCGGGATGTCGAACGAGGCGACACCTCCGTCCTCGACACCGTCACCGCTCCCTGCAAGGTCGGCGTCCCATTGCTCGCGGTCGTCGTAGAGGGCTCGAAGTTGAACGAAGTAGCTGAAGGTCACCGAGTTGTCCCCGGATTTAATCGTGTAGCCGCCTTTCGAGGCATCCACCGAGGTCGCGTCCGGGGGCTTGGGCTCGTCTGCCCGGGCGAAACCGCAACCCAGCACGAGCCCTGCTAACGCACATCCACGAGCCACGGTCTTCAAGGTCGTTGCCGTCATCGTCGTCGATCCTCCGGTCCACCCTCCCGGGCGGTTCGTGTCCTTCGGGTCATCCCGTCGGCGTCACACAACGGCCACAGTAAAGATGCGAGAGTGATACGGATCGTAACAGAGTGGTTAACGCTTTGTAACAGGTGCCTCATGACCGGAACTATCCAAAACGCCCGGTGATGTAGTCCTCGGTCTGCTTCTTCGACGGATTGATGAACAGCTTCTCGGTCGGGCCGTATTCGACCAGCCGGCCGAGATACATGAACGCGGTGTAGTCGGAGACCCGCGAGGCCTGTTGCATGTTGTGAGTCACGATGACCAGCGTGAATCGGTTCTTGAGATCCTGCATCAGCTCTTCGATCCTCGCAGTTGCGATCGGATCGAGAGCGGAGCACGGCTCGTCGAGCAGGATGATCTCGGGCTCGATGGCGATCGCCCGCGCGATGCACAATCGCTGCTGCTGTCCGCCCGACATCCCGAGCGCGCTCTGATCCAGCCGGTCCTTGACCTCGTCCCACAGCGCGGCGGCGCGCAGGCTCTTCTCGACGATTTCGTCGAGCTGGGCCTTGCGGCGAACGCCGTGAATCCGGGCACCATAGGCGACGTTCTCGTAGATCGTCTTGGGGAACGGGTTCGATTTCTGGAAAACCATCCCGATCCGCCGTCGCAGCGCGTTGGTGTCCATCCGCGGGTCATGGATGCTCGCGCCGTCGAGCCGAATGTCGCCTTCGGTGCGCACGCCGTCGATCAGATCGTTCAGGCGATTGAAGCACCGCAGCAGCGTCGACTTGCCGCAGCCCGACGGGCCGATGTAAGCGGTGATCTTCTTGGATGGGATCCGCATCGACACGGTGTGGAGCGCTTGCGATGACCCATACCAAAGGCTGAGCCGGTCGACCTCGAGCACCGGATCGGTAATGCCGGGGTTGACCGCGGGATCGTCAGCCGTCGCCGGGGCCGGAACCTCGGCCGGTTGCGGCTGCGGCGCAGACGTCTCCTCGGGCTCTGGAGCCTGACGCGCCATCGAGAAGACCGGGTCGGAAAGACTCACGCTCGGCCTCGTCAAACCGCGCTCGAAGCGTACTTCCGGCGCAGGTGGTTGCGGACGGCAATGGCCGTCAGGTTCATCGCAGTGACGACGATGATGAGAAGAAACGCGGTGGCGAACACCAACGGCTTCGTCGCCTCGACGTTCGGGCTCTGAAAGCCCACGTCGTAAATGTGGAAGCCGAGATGCATGAACTTCCGCTCCATGTGCACGAACGGGAAGTGCCCGTCGATCGGCAGCGCGGGCGCCAGCTTCACCATCCCGACGATCATCAGCGGCGCGACTTCACCCGCGGCTCTGGCCATCGCCAAGATCATCCCGGTCAGGATACCCGGCGCCGCGGCCGGCACGACGACCTTCCAGGTCGTCTCGAACTTGGTAGCTCCCAGCGCCAACGAGCCTTCGCGCACGATGCGGGGAACGGCCGCGAGGCCTTCCTCGGTCGCGACGATGACGACCGGCACGGTGAGGAGGGCGAGGGTCAAGCTCGACCAGAGAATCCCGCCGGTTCCAAACGTCGGCGTCGGCAGAACTTCGGGGAAGAACAAACGATCGATCGAGCCGCCGAGCACGTAAACAAAGAACCCCAGGCCGAACACGCCGAAGACGATCGACGGCACTCCGGCGAGGTTGTTGACGGCGATGCGAACGATGCGGACGAGAGGGCCTTGCTTCGCATACTCGCGCAGGTAGAGAGCGGCGAGGACGCCGAAGGGGGCGACCGCGAACGACATCAAGAACACCATCATCACGGTTCCGAAGATCGCCGGAAAGATCCCGCCTTCGGTGTTCGACTCGCGCGGATCGCCCGACAGGAACTCCCAGACCCTCGCGCTGTAGAGCTTTGCGGTCGCGACCGTGCCCAGCTGGTTCGGCCGGATCGCGCGCACGATCGACGCCACCGGCATGTCCTTGCGCGTGCCGTCCGCGGCTTCGGCGACCAGAATATCGCCCTGCATCTCCTCGCGCATCGCGAACAATCGCTTGGACAGCACGTCGTACTCGGCGAGCCGCTCGGCTTGCCGCCGGCGCAGATCGACGACGCGCGGATCCTGTCCCGCGAGGTCGACGCCCTCGAGCGCGAGGCGTTTCTCGTCGCGCCGGAGCGCTTCGATCTCATAGTTGACGGTGCCGATCTCGTCGCGCTCGAGCCGGCGAACGGACTTGGCGTGAGCCAGCTTCTCGTCGTGGATGGCCGGGAACGCCCGCCACACATCGTCGGATCCGGCCGCCACCACTTGATCTCCGCGCCGCAGCTCGACCATCCGCCCATAGAACGGCCCCCATTCGAGGCGCTCGATGACGACCGCGTCGGCCGGCGTGCGTCGCGAGACGATCCGGCTCTCATCGATCCAGCGGAAATCGGGTCCACCGATATCGCGATTGCCGACTTCGACCTGGACGCGCTGCAAGGGTGCGCCTGCGCTGCTCGTGGCTGCGTCGGCAACCGGGACCCGATCGCGGATTTCTCCCATCACCTTCGAGCCGTCGTCGAGAGTCAGCTCGACGACTTCGTGCTGCGAGAACGCGGCGATGCCGTTGACCGCGAGCAAGGCGAGCAGGCCCACGATCAGCACGAGGTTCAGCGCCAGGGCCCCACCGCAAAGAGCGGTCAGGCTGTCGCCGACCCAATCGGGGCGCTTTCTCGGCAACATCAGAGTTGGGCGTAACGGCGCCGCAAGCGCTGCCGGACGATCTCCGCCACGGTGTTGATGGCGAAGGTGACCATGAACAGAAGAAGCGCGGCGAAGAACAGCGTGCGATACAGCGTGCCTCCGACCGGTGCCTCGGCGATCTCGACCGCGATGTTGGCGGAGAGAGTGCGAAATCCGTTGAAGGGACTGGCGCTCATGATCGGCGTGTTGCCGGTGGCCATCAGTACGATCATCGTCTCGCCGACGGCGCGTCCGAACCCGATCATGATCGCGGAGAAGATTCCCGGGCTCGCGGTCGGAAGTACGACGCGAGTCACGGTTTGCCAGCGATTCGCGCCGAGCGCGAGCGAGCCGGAGACCAGGTTGAGCGGCACGTTCGAGAAAGCGTCTTCGGCGATCGCGAAGATGATCGGGATCACTGCGAAGCCCATCGCGATGCCGACGACGATGGCATTGCGTTGGTCGTACTTGAGCCCGGTCACGTCGAGCAGCCACTGCGGAAAGCTGCCGCCGAACGCCGAGTCCGCGTAGGCCGGCCCAACCGCGAACGCGACTCCGGCCGCCACCAGAATCGCGCCGGCGTACAGCACGATCTCGCCACCGGCAGGAACGCGATTGCGCAGCCGTCGCGGAATCCGTCGCCAACCCACGCCGGTGATCAACACCGCGAGCAGAATCGCCGGTCCCAACAACAGAAGCGCGGCGAAGTGCCGCTCGACCAGCGGTGCCAGCCAAAGTCCCGCGAGGAAGCCGAGCACGACGCTGGGCAGCGCCGCCATGATCTCGACCGTCGGCTTGACGTACTTCTTGATCCGCGGGTGCATGAACTGCGAGGTGTACATCGCCCCGAGCACGCCCAACGGAATGGCGAGCAGCAACGAGTAGAAGGTCGCCTTGAGCGTTCCAAAGATCAGCGGAGTCAGGCTCAGCTTCGGTTCGAAGTCGTCGGTGCCACCGGTCGATTGCCAGACGTATTCGGGCCCTGGGTAATTCTCGTACCAGATCTTGCCGAAGAGTGCGCGCGGACTGACCTCGGGATGCGGGCTGTGGATGTCGAGCGCCGCGAGATGCGCGCCGCCCGTGATGTACGCGCCATCACCCTTGGGCAGGAGCACGACCGCCGTGGCGTCGGCAAACGGTGCGCTGCCTTCCCAAAGCACACGTTCCGAGGTCGAGTAGTACAGCCCCAAGCCGCCGCGCTCGTCGAGCGCGAGGAACCCCTTGTCGCGCAGCGACGGCGCGAGCGCGCGGATCGCGGCGGGCCGCGAGGGGAACGAGCGAACGCGCGTGAGCTGCCAGCCCCCCTCGGCACCGGCTCGCGTCTGAAACCAAATCTCCACGGCTCCGCTCGCGCGCCCGACGACCAGCGAGCGATCGCCGATCAGCACGGTCAGCGCAGTGATCGGAGCTGTCCCCTCGAAAACTTCCGGCGCGCGGTCCGGCGTATCGAGCCGCCAGTGAAGGATGCGGCCGCGTTCGTCCCCGGCCAACGCTTCTTGCGCTTTCTCGTCGAGAACGATCGCGGTCAGCCGGCTCCCCGGCGATTTCAAGGGAACTCGCTCGGTGACCCGCGCGGTCTCGTCGGTGATCGGGTTGCGAGTGACGGTTTCTCGAACGGCGACCAGCGCACCGTCTGCGGTCTGCGCCACCACGGCCGACCCATCGTCACCGCTACGGCCGCCGAATGCACCGATCGGACCGCCGAGCGGATCGACATCGAAGACGACGGGCTCACCAAGGTCGGGCGTGATCACGCGGCGCTGCGCGCCGTCGTACGTCGTATCGAATCCCGCCGGCAACAGCACGATGCGTCCATCGCCGGTCGCCGCGGCGAGGGTTTGCGTGCCGGGAACGAGCGTCGCTCCGGTGATGCGCACCGCAGGATCCGCATCCGCCCGCGGTGCGATGGCGGGGCGCTCCACGACGACGCTGCGATCCGACGTGCGGTAGACCCGTAGGACTCCGTCGCCTCCCAGCGCGGCCACGTGGGTCCGGTACTCGTCGACGATGACCGGGCCGGCGTTCTGGAACGGGAGATCGATCGACTCCGCCGCGGTGACCGAGGCGCCACGCAACAGCGGACCGACTTCGACCAGGATGAAAACCAGGATGCCGAGGACGCTCGCGATGATCGCGAGACCGCCCGCGGTGACGACGCGAGTGGCGAGCTTGTCGGCGAGAAGACGCCCCCGCGGTGTGCGCATCGCCACCGGGACAGGTGGCGCTACGTCATCGCGCGGGGGCGGAGGAGCTTCCGTGATGCTCGCCATCTGAAGATCTCGCGGTTAAGTCTGCTTCAGTCCAGCTTGGCCATCTCGGCGGAGACGATCTTGCCGGGAAGGGGAAGGTAACCGTCCTTGACGACGACCTCTTGGCCCTCGCGCGACAGCACGTAGCGCACGAACTCCTTGACCAGCGGGTCGAGCGGCTTGTTCGGAGCCTTGTTGACGTAGATAAAGAGGAAGCGGGACAGCGGGTACTTTCCGGACAGGACGTTCTCCGCATCGTCGGAGATGAACGGATCGCCGTCCTTTGCTGCGATCTGCAGCGCTTTCACTCCGGAGGTCTTGTAACCGACGCCGCTGTACCCCATCGCGAACTTGTCCTCGGTGACGCCCTGGACGACGGCTGCCGATCCCGGCTGCTCCTTGACCGTGTCCTTGTAGTCACCCTTGTACAAAGCGTGCTCCTTGAAGTAACCGTAGGTCCCCGACGCCGAATTGCGGCCGTAGAGGCTGATGGGACGATTCGCCCACTCGCCGGTCGCGCCGAGCTGACCCCACGTCGTGATGTCGGAAGCAGCTCCGCCCTTGCGAGTTTTCGAGAAGATCGCGTCGACCTGCGGCAGCGTGAGTTGCTTCAAGGGATTGTCCTTGTTGACGAACACCGCCAAACCGTCGACCGAAGTCTTGATCAGGGTCGGCTTGTAGCCGAATTTCTTCTCGAAGTCGTCGATCTCGCTCTGCTTCATCTCGCGGCTCATCGGACCGAGCTGAGCGGTGCCGGAGATCAACGCCGGCGGCGCGGTCGACGAGCCCTTGCCTTCGACCTGGATCTTGACGTTGGGGTACTGCTTCTGGAACCCCTCCGCCCACAAGGTCATGAGGTTGTTCATCGAGTCGGAACCGATCGAATTCAGGTTCCCCGACACGCCGCTCGTCTTCTTGTAACCGGTGATGCTCTTGTCGATGGCAACGGCCTGCCCCATGGCTTGGCCGAAAGAACCCGCGACGACAACCGCCGCCGCAAGCACGATGCTCCGTTTAGACATCCGCCCTCCTCTCGCCGCCGCCCCTGCGGCCGCGGGAATCACCCTTCAATAGGGAGCTCACATCACTATTGGATGGTTGGCTCTTGTCACATCCGTAACATCCAGGTTAAAGCCGTGTTAACAGCCCTCCCGGAACGCCTGTTGCGCCGTCGTCGTTACGCGAACGGCACGTGGTCTTCGGTGATCCGTAGCCGGAGAGCGGTCCAATCCCCTCGTCAACGAGGCACCGATGAACACGGGCACGAACCGAACCAGGAGGGGAGTCGAGGCATGAGCATGAGCTCGAGGAGAGGAATCCTCACCGCGTCATGGGCGATCGCCGGCGCACTCGTGGCAGGAACCGCGAGCGCCGCAACGATCAACATCGCGGCGGACATCACGACCAGCCAGACGTGGACCGCCGACAACGAGTACGTTCTCACCAACCCGATCTACGTGACGTCGGGCGCGACCCTGACGATCGAGCCGGGAACCGTGGTTCGCGGCGAGCCGACCAGCGGTGCCAACGACCCCGGAACGCTGATCATCACGAGGGGCTCGAAGATCCAGTCGCTCGGTACGCCCCGGCGGCCGGTCATCTTCACCGACCTGCTCGACGACAACATGGGCGACAACCTCGGCAGCGGCCCTTACGGGGACAAGTTTTCGTCGCGTTCAGTCGTCGGACAGTGGGGCGGCCTGGTGATTCTCGGCTACGGCTACGTCGCCAATAACACGCTCGCAGCGGTCGACCCGGCACGCGCGGTCCAGATTGAAGGTCTGACCGCCGAAGGTGGCCTAGGCCTGTATGGCAACTGCCAATCGTTCCTCGCCGGGCCGTACGGACGCAATTGCGATGACGGCGACAGCGGGACGGTTCGCTACACCCGCATCTCCTACGGTGGCTTCAATCTCTCGGCCAACAATGAAATCAACGGGATCACGCTGGGCGGCGTCGGGCGTGAGACCGACATCTCCTACATCGAGGTCTACCAGACCAAGGACGATGCGATCGAGCTGTTCGGCGGTGCGGCGAACTTCAAGTACGCCGTCTTGTCGAACCACGGCGACGACGGCATCGACTACGACGAAGGCTGGCGCGGCAAGGCGCAGTACGTCTTCCAGATGCAGAACGTCCCGGGCTCGGAAGTCACCAACATGGGCGGCGAGTGGGACGGCGGTAACAATCCCGATGGCTCGCAGCCGCTGGCGATCCCGACGCTGTGCAACCTGACGTTCGTCGGTCTCGGCGCCGACAAGGTCGGATACGCGAACAAGGATCGCAACTCTGGGATTCACCTTCGCGATAACGCCGGCACCCGGGTCTACGACAGCGCCTTCCTCGACTTCGGCGGCGCGACGATGGCCATCGAAGGTGGCAACGGCATTGGTGGCTCCGCCACCGCGGCCGATTCATCGGGCGCGCGCGCGATCACGCCCTACGCGGTCGACGGCGTGTACTACCTCGATCCGCCCTCGGCGTTCCAGCTCGAGCTGACGGACAACGTGTTCTGGAAGTTCGGCGCCGACCCGGTCCTGGGCAATCTGCTGCCGACGGTCGGTCACTGCTCGGTGACCTTGGCGACGCAGTGCACGCAGAACTCGGAGTGCCCCGGCGGCGAGACTTGTGTCGATGGCCCGGCGCGCTGGGGCTACGACGCCGGCAAGAAGCACTTCGACAATGGCATGTTCACCAACGCCGCGTTGCGCAACACCAAACTCACCGGTGCCGATCCGCTGCCGATTCGCGAGCTCACGCGATTCCCGTCGGGGAATCCCGCAACTCAGGATCCGATCGATGAGATCGATCCGCTCCCGGCGACCGGAGGTCCGCTGGCCTCGACGACGAACGCGTGCCCGACTGCGGGTGGCTTCCTCGAGGCGGCGAACTTCAAGGGCGCTTTCCCGCCGAATCAGAACTGGGCGCAGGGCTGGACGCTGATCTCGCGGCTCGGGTACTTCGCTCCCAAGCCGCAAGTGCTGGTCAACGCCGACATCGCGACCAGCCAGACCTGGACGCCGGACAACGAGTACGTTCTCACCAACCCGATCTACGTGACCTCGGGCGCGACCCTGACGATCCAGCCGGGAACGGTGGTTCGCGGCGAGCCGACCAGCGGTGCAAACGATCCCGGCACACTGGTCATCACTCGCGGGTCCAAGCTCATCGCTGACGGTACGGCAGAGAAGCCGATCGTCTTCACCGATCTGCTCGACGACAACGTCGGCGACAACTTCGGCACGGGAAGCTATGCCGACCGCATTTCGTCCCGCTCCATCGTCGGTCAGTGGGGCGGCCTGATCCTCCTCGGCTACGGTTACGTCGCGAATAACACACTCGCCGCGGTCGACCCGGCGCGCGCGGTCCAGATCGAAGGTCTGACGGCGGAGGGCGGCTTGGGCTTGTATGGCAATTGCCAGGCCTTCCTCGCGGGCCCGTACGGACGCAACTGCGATGACGGCGACAGCGGGACGCTCCGCTACGCACGCATCTCCTACGGTGGCTTCAATCTCTCGGCCAACAACGAAATCAACGGAATCACGCTGGGCGGCGTCGGCCGCAACACCACGATCGAGCGATTCGAGGTCTACCAGACCAAGGACGACGCGATCGAGCTGTTCGGCGGCGCGGCGAACTTCAAGTACGCCGTCTTGTCGAACCACGGCGACGACGGCATCGACTACGACGAAGGCTGGCGCGGCAAGGCGCAGTACGTCTTCCAGATGCAGAACGTCCCGGGCTCGGAAGTCACCAACATGGGCGGCGAGTGGGACGGTGGTAACAATCCCGATGGCTCGCAGCCGCTGGCGATCCCGACGCTCTGCAACCTGACGTTCGTCGGTCTCGGCGCCGACAAGGCGGGATACGCGAACAAGGATCGCAACTCCGGGATTCACCTCCGCGATAACGCCGGCACCCGGGTCTACGACAGCGCGTTCCTCGACTTCGGCGGGGCGACGATGGCCATCGAAGGCGGCAACGGCATCGGTGGCTCCGCCACCGCGGCCGATTCATCGGGCGCGCGCGCGATCACGCCTTACGCGGTCGACGGCGTGTACTACCTCGATCCGCCCTCGGCGTTCCAGCTCGAGCTGACGGACAACGTGTTCTGGAAGTTCGGCGCCGACCCGGTCCTGGGCAATCTGCTGCCGACGGTCGGCCACTGCTCGGTGACCTTGGCGACGCAGTGCACGCAGAACTCCGAGTGCCCCGGTGGCGAGACCTGCGTCGACGGTCCGAACCGTTGGGGCTACGACGCCGGCAAGAAGCACTTCGACAACGGCATGTTCACCAACGCCGCGCTGCGCAATACCAAGCTGGGCGGCGTCGATCCGTTGCCGATCGCGGCCCTGACCCGGCTTGCTTCGGGAAATCCGGCGACTCAAGACGCGATCGACGTCATCGATCCTCGTCCGGTTGCCGGCGGCCCGTTGGCCACGACCGCGAAGGCTTGCCCGACGGCGGGTGGCTTCCTCGAAGCGGCGCATTTCAAGGGCGCCTTCCCTCCCGGCCAGAACTGGGCCACGGGCTGGACGATCGCATCCCGCCTCGGCTACACCGGGGCATGCGATCCGAATGCTCTTTCGTCCTCCACGCCGAACGAGGTCACCGGGGTGCAGTTCTCGTCCAAGACGCAGCTCGGTTGGACGAATCAACCCGGACTCTACGGCTACACCTTCGACGTGATCCGCAGCACGACGCCGTCGGATTTCAGCGGCGCCACCTGCATCGAGACGAACGACGCCAACGCCAACGTCGCGGATGCGTCCGCGCCGTCGGTGGGCCAAGGCTTCTACTTTCTGGTCCGTGCGAAAGATGCTTGCGGTAGCGGCACCCTCGGGTTCCGCTCCACGGGTGCGGAGCGCACGGGCGTCAACTGCCCGTAGTCTTCGGTTGTTCTACCCCGGGGCCGGCTTCGGCCGGTCCCGGGGCTTTTCCTTTTCCCGGGAGTTCTTAGAACATGCTGATTCAGGCCATCCTCTGTTCCGTCCTGGTCGCCCCCGCACCGACTGTTCCCGAAGCCCTCGACTGGGCGCATCGTTTCGCCAACGGGATTCAAAGTGACGCCAAGGATCGCGAGCGCTCTCAGGAAGCGGTCGTGCTCGACATCGCCATGCATGGTGCGCTCGATGACGCCGCAAAGCGCGCGGATTCGATCGAAGGTTGGCGGCGGGGAGTGGCATACGCCGAGATCGCGAAGATGATGGCAAAGGCCGGCCGAGCGTCGGACGCGAAGTCGCTGCTCGCGAAGGCGGCGACGGTCTCTTCACCCGCCCAAGGCTGGGAAGGACCGCGGATCGAATCGCACATCGCGCAAGCCCAGGCTCTCATCGGAGGCATCGACGACGCCTCGCCGAGCGCTACGCGGCTCGAGGAGCAGGACGAGCTGCAGTATCGCGGCCTGAACGGTGTGCTTCGTGCCAGCGCCCACACCGTGCGTGGCGAGCTCGCCGCCGCGATGACCCAGCTCGATGCCGCCGGGCAAGATACGGCAATCGAGATTGCATGGCCGCTGACCCAGGCCTACCTGGACGTGGCGCGGCATCCCAAGGCCCGGCCGGCGGATCGACGGAAGGCGCTCGATGCGGCCCGTGAATCGGCGAATCGAGCGAAAGAAGTCGTGTCGCGCCTCGATGCGTTGGACATGGTGGCCGAGGGCTACCGTGTTGCCGGGTTCTCCGACAGCGCGGTGCAGGTCCTCGATGAGTTCCATGGGCTCGTGGTCAAGCTTCCGGACACCACGATCCTCAAGGGGACGTACCTCGCAAGCGAGGCGCGGACTCGCGCCAAACTCAACGATCGCGCCGCGTCCATGCGCTCGCTCGCCGATGCGGAAGCCATCGCGTCGCAGGCCTACGCGATCGACCGTCCGGCGGTCGTCGCCAACGTGGCCGCGGGCTACTTCGTCGCCGGTGATGCCGCCAAGTCCGCCGCGTTGCTGAACGATGCATTGACCGCCGCGGAGAAGCTCGTGAACGCGCGTCCGCGCGCGCTCGCCTTCGTCGAGATCGGTCGCGTCCTCGGCCGCTTCGACGTTCCGATGACGGCACCGGTTCGTGCGCGGTTCGATGCTGCGCTGCGAGGACTCAAAGATCCCTGGTAGGGACGCAGTCGAAATCGGTTTGCGCTGAACCCGCCGACGCGCCTGCGCTCGTCGAAGCGCCTGCGCTGAGTTAGTCGAAGCGTCACCGGATCGTCACCCGCCGTTTCCACGCGTGACAAGCGAGTCGCGAAAACTGCCCCTTCTCTCATGGCGGGTGCATGACTGAACGATTTCGCAGGCTCATCCTGATTCTTGCTCTGACCATTCTCCTCCCCTCGATCGCGGCTCACGCTCAAACCGTTGGCATCGGCGCGGTTCGAGGGACGGTCTGGGATCACGACCTCGACGTCCCGCTTTCGGGCGCCCGGGTGTCGATCGCCGGCACGAATCTCGTCGCGGTGTCCAATCAGGACGGCGCGTTCCTCTTGGAGCGCGTGCCGGCGGGGATGCACACCGTCGTCGTGAGCAAGGACGGATACGAGCGGCAAGTCCTTTCCGCCGTCGCAGTCACCGGCGGACAAATTACGGAGATCCGGCCCGAGATTTCGGCCGAAGTGGTCGAGATGGACGAGCTGGTCGTCACCGGCAGCGATCCTCTCGGCAATGAGGAAGCCGGCCTGCTCGAGATCCGCGCGGAATCGGTCAATCTGCAGGATTCGATCTCTGCCGAGCTGATCACCAAGGCCGGCGTCAGCGACGCGGCGGGCGCTTTGAAGCTGGTGACCGGCGCCTCGGTCGTCGGCGGAAAGTACGCGACCGTGCGCGGCTTGAGCGACCGTTATACCGGCACGACGCTGAACGGGATCCGCGTGCCCAGCCCCGATCCCCGGCGTCGCGCGGTTCAGGTCGATCTGTTTCCGACCGGGACGATCGAGAGCGTGACGGTTACCAAGACGTTCACCCCCGATCTCCAAGGGGACTTCACCGGCGGCGGCGTCGACATCCGGACCAAGAGCATTCCCGAGCAAGAGTTCTTCAAGGTGTCGCTATCGGGCGAGTACAACACCGGCTCGAGCAACAACGATCGATTCCTCACCTACAAGGGTGGCGGCGTTGGCGCCGTCGGCATCTCCGGGGACAGTCGCGATCTTCCCGACTACATCAAGCAGAACCCGCAACCGCCAGGCATACCGCGGGCGCGGATCACGAGCGGTCCCGGCGCGTCCACACCGACCGCAGCCGAGAATCAGGCCGCGGCCACGAACGACGCCTACACCCGCTCGTTCGATCCGGTCATGGGCGTGTCCACCGAGCAGGGAGTGCTGGGTACAAGTGCATCGGTCGTTGCCGGAAACCGCCACGACATCGACGAGCACAGTCTCTTCGGGTGGATGGCGGCGTGGTCGTACTCGCGCAAGCAGGACTACTACGAGAACGGCGTCAACAACACGGCGGGAGTCGGCAGCCCGAACGAGGGATTCATCGTGTCGAAGCTGCGTGACGACCGGCGCGGCCAGGAAGAAGTCCTGATGGGCCTTCTGGCGAATGCCGTCGTGGAGCGCGGGAACGATCATCGCTACACGTTCCGCCTCGTCGCGAACCAAGGCGCCGAAGACGAAGCTCGACTGCAGCTCCAGAGCGCGGACTTGGTCGAGCAGAACCAATCCATCCAGTACGTCGAGCGAACCCTGATATCGCCGCAATTCGAAGGGAACCACACCTTTCGCGGCAAGGCCGACGGCAAGCTCTGGGGAATGAAGTTCTCGGACGTCAAGCTCGACTGGAAAGCGGCAATCAACTTTACGCGGCAGTTCGAGCCCGACGTCCGATTCTTCCGCAACAACTTCGATCCCGTCACCGGCAGGGCGTTCAAGATTGGTGGTACCAGCGACGCCGAGCTGTTTCTGCGGGTGTTCCGCGACATCCACGAGCACAACGGTCAGATTGCCGCTGATCTGACGTTGCCGTTCACGCAGTGGACGGATACCGAAGGAAAGATCCGCGCGGGTCTCTACGTGGACTCCGGAACACGCGATTACAGCCAGCTCTCGGTCACCTACCACTTCAACGATCTCCAGATTCGGCCGCGGACCGCGTCGGACATTCCCGCCTGGCAGTACAACTCGAGCCTCCCGACCTTCTTCGTCGACCGCGACTGTGCGTCCGGGAGCTGCGGCGACTATCCGCTATGGACCGACGTCTTTCTCGAAGCCAATCGCATCGGCTTGGCCACCAATCTCGATACGATATCGAACCAGATTCTCTGGTACGCCGCTCCGATCGGCACCGATGTCATCTATGACGCCGATCAAGATCTTCGCGCCGTGTACGCGATGGCGGAGCTTCCGCTTCGCGCCAATCTGATGCTGAATGCCGGCGCGCGATGGGAGAGCACGAAAATCGGCATCGATCCCAGTGCCCCCTTTCATTCCGAAAACAAGCTCTACGTGATCGCCGAGGACGAGGCCGGCAATCGGGGCCTCTCCCTCGTGAATGCGTCGGTGGCCGCGGCGCGGGTCGACGAGTCGGCCTTGCTACCCGCGGTCGGACTGTCCTGGGAGATGCGGCCTGCCATGCACCTGCGCGGGTCGTGGTCGAAGACCATCGCCCGGCCGACGTTCCGCGAGCTCGCACCGGTCGCGACGCAGGAGTACCTGGCCGGAGACCAATTCATCGGCAACAACACGCTTCAGATCTCGGACATCACGAACTACGACCTTCGGTGGGAGTGGTTCCGGAAATCCGGTGAGGTTCTCGCGGCGAGCGTCTTCTATAAGACACTGGAGAATCCGATCGAATACATCAGCTTCGCGATTGCGAGCAGTGCCTACGTTCAGCCGGTCAACTACGAGCACGGCACGGTGAAGGGCTTCGAGCTCGAGGCGCGCGCCGATCTCGACACGATCTGGAGCAAGCTGAAAGGGTTCGCGATCGGTGCCAACTACACCAAGATCGATTCGTCGGTCGACGTGCCCGAGGACGAGCAACAGTCGCTGGCGCCGTCCGGGCTCAACGTCGCCGAGCGCCGGCTGCTCGGCCAGCCGTCGTCGATCTTCAACATCAACGCGACTTACGACAACGAGCGCACCGGGACGTCGGCGGGGATCTTCTACAACCGGGTCGGAACCATCCTCCTGACGGGGGCAGCGCGCGGCGACACGGACCAGATCTCCGACGTGTTCGAGGACGTCAACGCCAACCTTGACGTGACGGTGAGCCAAAAGCTCAAGCGCGGAATTTCGCTCGGCTTTCGGTTGCGTAACGCTCTCGAGGGCGATCAAGGGACGTTCTATCTCAGGCCGAGCGGCGAACGGTTCCAGAAATTTCAGCGTCCCACCAACCGAACATTCACGATCGGGGTCTCGTTCACTGAGTGACAACGGTCACGGAGTCGTCACGGTCCATTTACGGAGCGGTAACGCCGTAGCAGGACCATCAGGTGTGAAGGAGCGCCGCATGTGGGTTCGAAGGTTCCGGTTGGCGGGCGTCGCTGTGGCCATCGCGGCCGCATCGGTCGCGCGGTCGCAGGGCGACCCCGCGTCGATTCCGGCGGCTCGCGACACGCTGGCGAAGTGGGTTGAGACCCAGCAGCTCATTTCCAAGGAAAAGCGTGACTGGCAGCAGGGCCGCGAGCTCTTGCGCTCGCGAATCGCCCAGGTCAAGAGCGAGACGGAAGCGGTTCAGGAGCGCCTCAAGACGATGCGCGCCGACCACGCCACCGTCAACGCGAGCCGCGCTGAAACGCTGGGCGAGACCCGCCATCTCGATGATGTGAGCAAGACGGTCGGGCAGTGGCTGGCGGAGCTCGAGCAGGGACTGCGCGACCTGAAGGGCCGGTTGCCCGAGCCGCTGCTACAAAAAGTCGAGCCGCTGTACAGCCGCATGCCGGAGAACCCGGGCGATACCAAGATCGCGATCGCCGAGCGGTTCCAGAACGCGGTCGGCATCCTCAACGAGATCAACAAATTCAACGGCGAGATCACGATGGTCAACGAGGTCCGGACGTTGGCTTCCGGCAAGCCGGCGGAGGTCCGAACGGTGTACGTCGGTCTCGCCCAGGCCTACTTCGTCAGCGCCGGCGGCGAGGCCGGCGTCGGCCGTCCGGCTTCCGACGGATGGCAGTGGACGGCGGCTAACGATCTCGCGCCGCGGATCTCCGAAGTCGTCGAGGTCCTTCAGAACAAGGCGAAGCCGAGCTTCATTCCGCTACCGGTGAAGGTGCAATGACAAAGCACATCGTCTCCTCGATCGTTGTTTCGTTGTCCGTCGCCGGTCTTGCGCAAGCGCAGACCCCAGCGCCGACGACCGCTCCCACATCGGCGTTGAACGAGGTCGGCGAGTCCGCTCGCCGCGATCTCGACAAGAGCCTGCAAGAGCTCGCCGCGCTGCGCGAATCGATCCGCGCCGAGAAGCTGCCGTTGTCCGAGGAGCTGAGCAATCTCGAGGCGCAGCTCACCGCGGCGCGCCGGCAGCTCGACGACACCGCTCGCGCGCAGGATGCCGAGACGCTGGAATCGACGAATCTCGGCGCGGCCTTGAAGCTACGCCAGGACGAGGCGGTCTACGTCGGTAATCTCCTCGATGAATACACTCGTGGGTTCGAAGGCGGACTCCACGTCAGCGAGCACACGAAGTATGGCCCGGTGGTCGACGTCGCCAAGCTTGCCCGTCAGAACGCCGACCTCACCACGGTGGACAAGCTCGGCCGGCAGTTCGACGTGCTGCGCGCCTCGCTCGCCCGCGCCGGCGACGTGCTCGGCGGCACTCGATACCCCGGAGAGGCCGTCGACCCGCAGGGCAACATCGCCACCGGCGACTTCGCGATGATCGGCCCGATCGTGATGTTCGCGGGCAAGGGCGGGGCCTCCGCCGGCTTCGCGCTGCCGCAGACCGGCTCGCTCAAGGCCGCGTTGCGACCGGTCGACCCCAAGCTCACCGCCGGTCTGATCCAGATCGTTGGCTCCGGCGAGGGCACGCTGCCGCTCGATCCGTCGCGCGGCGGGGCGCTGCAGGAGCTCATCAAGAAGACCAGCTTGCTGTATTACTTCAAGAAGGGCGGGCCGATCATGTACCCGCTCCTCTTGGTGTCGCTGCTCGCCCTGACCGTGGTGTTCGAGCGCTTGTTCTTCATGGCGCGGGAGCAGCGCCGTCGCGACCCTGAGGCGGTGGATGCGCTGCTCGCTCGCGTCGAGCAGGGAGACATCGACGGAGCCATTGCTGCCGGCGCCAAGTCTCCAGACTTCGTCGTGCGCGCTCTGACCTACGCGCTGCGCCACCGCAAGAAATCGCTGTCGAATGCCTTGATCCGCGCGTCCGCCCAGGAGCTGGTGCGGTTCACTCGAGGGATCTCGATCCTCGATACGTGCATCACGGCGGCGCCGCTGCTCGGACTGCTCGGTACGGTCACCGGCATGATGGGCTCGTTTGGCATGCTCGGCGGCGGAGAGCTCAGCGCTCCGGCGCAGATCACCGGCGGCATCGCCGAAGCGCTGATCGCGACCGCGTTCGGTCTCGGTATCGCGATCACGGCGCTGATTCCGATGAACTACTTGCACAACAAGAGCGAGCACGCCCGGCACGAGATCGAGGACGCCGGGACCCACCTCGAGATTCTGATGAAGCCGATTCTCGATGCCGAGAGCGATCTTCTACGCCAGCAAGCGTTCGACCGGATGAGCGAGCAGCAGCTCGCGACCGCTCGGGCGTCGTAACGGAGCGAAGACCATGCGAGCCAAGCCCTATCACCACAAGAAGGCGAAGATCGAGATCGTGCCGCTGATCGACGTGGTGTTCTTCTTGCTCGCCACGTTCGTCATGGTCTCGCTGTCGATGACGCGAAACCAGGGCATGCAAGTCCAGCTGCCGAACTCGTCGACCTCGACCAAGCAGGACAGCTCCGAAGAAGCGGTCACGCTCACGGTCATGGAGAACGGCGAGATCTATTACAACAAGCAGAAGGTCACGGCGGCGCAGCTGCCGTTCAAGCTGCAAACGCTCAAGGCCTCGAGCAAAGATCCGAAGATCGTCCTCAACGCGGCAGCCAACGCAGATTTCAAGCTCGTGGTCGCCGTGCTCGACGAGACGCGCAAGATCGGGATCTCGAAGGTGGGGCTGTCGACGGAAACGAAATGAGATCGACCGTCAAAGCCTTCGTCCTGGCGCTGGCTCTTCATGCGGCGATTCTTCTGTTCGGCGGGTTACTGCTCTTCCACAAGAAAGATGACGAGAAGAAGATCCGCGAGGTCGATCTCTTGACCACCGCGGCTGAGACCAAGAAAGAGGAAGAGAAGAAGAAGCCGGAGGAGAAGAAGCCCGACGAGCCGCCTCCGGACGAGGCTGCGGATCTAGCCGAAGTTCAGGAAGCCGCCCCCGATCTGTCCCAGCTCTCGCAGCTCGAGGCCCCGGTGGTTCCGGCCTTGGCCGCGATGAGCCTGAGCGATCTCGAAAGCGCGCTCAACCCGGACCTCGACGCATCGGGTGGCTTCTCGGCGGGTGCTGCCTCGCTGGCGTCAGGCGGACGGATCGGCGGCACCGGCACGGCCGGCGGGAGTCTGGATCTGGCGAGCGATATCGATTCCGTCGCCTCGGTCGCCGATCTCGACCAGCGGCCTCGCGCCGTGTTCCAGACCCCGCCGTCCTATCCGCAAGAGCTTCGCAAGCGCGGGATTCAGGGCACGGTCGAAGTCGTGTTCCTCGTCGATACGTCCGGACGAGTGACTTCACCGCGGGTCGACCGCTCGACCGATCCGGCGTTCGAGAAGCCTGCACTCGAAGCGGTGCGGCAGTGGCGGTTCGAAGCTGGCACCCGCGCCGGCCAGAAAGTCTCTTTCAAGATGCGGGTTCCGATCACCTTCAAGGCAGGCTAAGCACGATGAACGCTCGAAATTCCGGCTTGATGCTCGCGCTCACGCTGACGCTGTGCGCTACAGGCACAGTCGGCGCCGACGACAGTGAAACGGTCGTTGCGCCGGCGACGGCTACAGTTGCGGCTCATGCCACGCCTTCCTCCGAGCTTTGGAAGAATCCGGAGTTCCAGAAACAGTTCCTCGCAGGCTCCGCCGCGGCATCCGAGCTCGAGCCCAAGCTGTCGACGATCGAACACCAGCAGATGGAGAAGATCTTGCCTCTCGTCGGCAGCGATCCCGCGACTGCGGCGGCGCAGCTCGAGCCTCTGGTGACTCCGGCGTCGAGCGCGGCGATGAATTTCCTGCTCGGCACGATTTATCTCCAACTCGATCGACTGGACGAGGCTGGGGCGAGCTACAACGAAGCCATTCGTAAGTTCCCGAATTTTCGTCGCGCCTGGAAACACGTCGGGCTGCTGCGCTTCCGGCAAAGCAAGACCGACGAAGCGATTGCCGGCCTCACCAAGGTTGTCGAGCTGGGCGGGGCGGATGCGCTGACGTACGGGCTGCTCGGTTATTCGTACAGCGGAAGCGGCCAGCTCGTCGCTGCCGAATCGGCGTTTCGCAACGCCATGCTTCTCCAGCCCGACCAGCTCGATTGGAAGGTCGGGCTCGCGCAGACGCTGTTCCGCGAGCGCAAGTACGCCGACGCCTCCGCGATGACGGAAGAGCTGATCGCGAAATACCCCGATCGCGCCGAGTACTGGCTCCTACAAGCCAACGCCAACCTCGGCCTCAACCGTCCGCTCGAAGCCGCGCAAGGGCTCGAGATCGTCCGTCGTCTCGGCAAGATCAGCCCGGCCAGCCTCTATACGCTCGGCGATATCTACGTCAACGAGAGCCTGTGGGACCCCGCTGTCGGCGCATACGGCGAGGCGATGGAGAAGGACAAGGACAAGCAGGATCTCACCAAGCCTATGCGGTGTGTGGAGATCCTCTCGCAGCGTGGCGCGCTTCCGCAGGCCAAGGCGCTGCTGGAGACGATCAAGGCCACGGCCGGTGAAGGTCTCGCCGAAAGCGACCGCAAGCGGGTCTTGAAGCTCCAGGCCCGCATCGCCGTGGCGGAAGGCTCGACCGGAGATGCGGTGCGGGTGCTCGAGGAGGTCGTGGCTCTCGACCCTCTCGACGGCGAAGCGCTGCTCCTACTCGGACAGCACTACGCGAAGAACGGAGAGTCGGACAAGGCCGTCTTCTACTTCGAGCGAGCTGCCGGCCTCGAGCCGTTCGAAGCCGACGCCAAGGTCCGCCAAGCGCAGATCCTGGTCGCGCAAGCGAAGTACGCGGAGGCCATTCCGCTTCTGCGGCGTGCGCAGGAAGTCAAACCGAGAGACGACGTCGGCCGCTACCTCGAGCAGATCGAGCGTGCCGCGAGGTCACGGAAATGAGCCTGTTGAATAACGAAGCCCACGGTCAAGTTACAGGGACTTTACGGGACCGTAACGGCGCTGCGCAGCAGGTCTCCGTAATCTCTCCCCGTAACGGAGGTCAGCCTCGGATGCTTCCGAACATTCTCGTCGTCGACGACGAGCGCGACATCGTGGAGCTTCTCCAGCACGTGCTGGCCAAGGAAGGATTTCGCGTCGGAACCGCCTACGACGGCCGCGAAGCGCTCGACCGGGTGCGGGATGAACGCCCTGATCTGATCCTGCTCGACGTCATGCTGCCGGAGCTGTCCGGCATGGAGATCCTCAAGCAGCTGCGCTCCCGCGAGGACACCCGCACCATCCCCGTGGTGCTCCTGACGGCGCGGCAAGATGAGATCGATCGCGTGGTGGGCTTCGAGCTCGGCGCCGATGACTACGTCACCAAGCCGTTCAGTCCGCGCGAGATCGTGCTGCGCGCCAAGGCGATCCTCAAGCGTGCGGCGAATTCCCACGAGGCGCCGACCGAAGGGCAGATCCTCCGCTACGGACCGATCGAGGTCGATCTCGACCAGCATCGCGCCCTGGTTTCCGAGCAGCCGCTCGTCTTGACGATCACCGAGTTCCGCTTGCTCGCCGACCTGGTGAAGGCGCGGGGCCGGGTGCGATCGCGCGAAGCCCTTCTGGCCGAAGTGTGGGGTTACGATTCCGAAGTCTTGTCACGCACCGTCGATACCCACATGCGCCGTCTTCGAAACAAGCTCGGATCCGCCGCGTCATGGCTCGGCACGGTGCGCGGCGTCGGCTATCGCGTTCAGGATCCGACCAACGCCTGACCTCTCGTCAGGATCGTCCAACAGCAATCGGGCCCGGCGGTAAGATGCCCGCTCACCGGCGGAGCGCTTCACTCCGAGGAGGTCCGGCATGCGGGTCGCGGCGTTGGACGTTGGCACCAACTCGATCCACATGGTCGTCGCGCAGGTCGACTCCGAAGGACATTTTCGCGTGCTCGATCGCGCGAAGGAGATGGTTCGACTCGGTCGCAACGGTCTGATCCGCGGCCGCCTGACCCGCCCGGCCATGGATGCCGGAGTGAAGGCGATCGCCGGCTTCCGCACACTCGGCGAGCGCCAAGGGGTGACTCGTTTTCGCGCGGTGGCGACGAGCGCGGTGCGCGAAGCGCGTAACGGCGGCGATTTCATCCAGCGGGTGAAGGACGAGGTCGGGATCCGGGTCAAGGTGATTCCGGGCCGCGAAGAAGCGCGCCTGATCCATCTCGGAGTCGCCCAGGCGATCGACCTTCGGGGCGAGCCGACCCTCATCGTCGACATCGGCGGCGGCAGCATCGAGCTGATCCTCGTCGTCGACGGCCAGCCGGCGGCGATGCACAGCCTCAAGCTCGGCGTGGCGAGAATGAACGACATGTTTTTGGATCGCGACCCGCCGACCGGCCAGTCGCTGAAACGATTCGAGAGCCACCTTCACCAGCAGCTCGATCCGGTGCTCGCCACCTTCGAGCCCTGGCGGATCCAGCGGATCGTGGCGACCTCGGGCACGTTCCTGTCCTTGCTGTCGATGGCCGCCCATCGCTTGGGCGTCCACCCCGGGCGCAATCTTCACGGACTTCAGGTTTCCGCCGGCGAGATCTCCCGCCTGCGCCGCGTGCTGCGCGACGCCAACCCAGCCGAGCGGGTCAAGATGAAGGGGATGGACGCGAAACGCTCAGATTTCGCCCTCGCCGGAGCGATCGTCGCCGACCGTATCGTCAAGACCCTTCGCGCTCGTACCGTGGTCGCCTGCACCTGGGCGCTGCGCGAGGGATTGCTCGCGGATTACATTCGGCGCCACGGGCCCGGCATCGCGGAGGGGGCGAAGATCGCCGACGTGAGGCGGCGGAGCGTGGCCCGGCTGCTCCGCCGGCTCGGTTACCACGGCACCCATCACGATCACGTAGCCCGGCTGTGCTTGCGCCTGTTCGATCAGCTCAAGCAGCGCCTCGGCCTTGGCGACGAGTCCCGCGAGCTGCTCGAGTACGCTGCCCTTCTCCACGACGTCGGCCACATCGTCGACCGGGAGAACCACTACCAGCACTCGTACTACATGATCGTGAACGGCGAGCTGTTCGGCTTCACCCGGGAAGAGATCGAAATCATCGGGCAAGTCGCCCTGCATCACTATCGCAAGGGCACTCCCAAGCCGACCGGCGCCGAGGAGGTGACCCTGCCTCCTGCGTCGTGGAGGACGATTCGCGCGCTCGCCGCGATCCTCCGGCTGGTCGAGGGGCTCGATCGCAGCCATTACGGGATCGTCGCCGACGTCAAGACCTCGTGGCGGGGCAAGCGGCTGACGCTGGAGCTGCGCACCGAGGGGCAGGACGCTGCTCTCGAGATGTGGGAGGCGGGCCGGCGCAGCGATTTGCTCGGTCGATTGCTCGATTCCGAGGTCAAGCTGCGCGTCCTTCGACAAGCTCAGGACAAGGTCGCGCGGAAGCGCTGAGGCTGCGACGAGTCAACCCTCAGCCTTCGACCGTCGGTCAGCGCTTCGACACCGCTCCCATCAACCCTTCGACTCGCTTCGCTCGCTCAGGGTGGGCGCGAAGTCGCGCCCAAAAAGAAAGGGGACGCCTTGGCGGCGTCCCCTGACATCTGTTGGTTAGCCCAACGATTCGAGAGTCAGTTACTTCTTCGCGGCCTTCTTCTTGCCGGCCTTCTTGGTGGCCTTCTTCGCGGCCTTCTTCTTCGTCGCCATGAGGTTCACCTCCTTTCGTCGCAGTCATCTCTTGATGACCTTCACTGAACAGCGTTGTCGAATATAGAGGAGCGTATTCGGCTGTCAAGATCGAAAACGCGTCACGGAGCGAGCAGCACCTTCATCGCATCGCTCATCGACGCTCTCGCGAACGCTTCTTCAGCTCGCTCGAGCGAGTAACACGCAGTGATGAGCGGCGTGAACGCGCGTGCATCGCTCGCGAGGTGCGCGATCGCCGGTGCGAACGGCCCGCATCGCGATCCGACGACGGTGATTTCGTCAATGACGACGGGCGCGAGCGCGATCGCCGCGGCTCCGTGGTACGTGCTCTTGAGCACGATCGTGCCGCGCGGGCGCACCAGCTTCATCGCCAGCTCGAAGCCGGTCGGAGAGCCCGTCGCTTCGACGACGACTGCGAATTCACGAGGCAAATCATCCGGTCGATCGGTCGTTCGGATGCCGACGGCGCCGGCCAACACGAGCTTCGCGGGGTGCCGGCCGATCAGGAGAGGCTCTGCCCCGGCGCGCTGGACCGCGCGCGCACATAACTGCCCGAGCCGCCCGTCACCGATCACCGCCGTGGCCATTCCGGGCGCGATGCGCACCTGCTCGAGAACCTCGTGGGCCGCGGCGAGCGGCTCGATGAGCACCGCGAGATCGTCCGGGACCTCCGGCGGGACCTCGTGAAGGTTGGCCATCGGCAAGACCAAGCGTTCCGCGAACGCTCCGTCGCGACCCAGGATCCCGAGCACGGTCCGCCGCGGGCAGTGGCGGCGCATACCTTCGCGGCAGAGTGCGCAAGAGCCGCACGATGCGTTGATCTCACCGGCCACCCGCCGTCCGGCCCACGCCGGATCGGGCGCGCGCTCGACCACGCCGACGAACTCGTGTCCCGGGGTCCCGGTGAATCCCATGTAGCCGCTGACGATTTCGAGATCGGTGCCGCAGATGCCGGCGAGAGCGACTCGAATCACCGCCTCGTTGGGGCCGGGGATCGGCTCGGGGAGGTCGATCAGTCGAAGGGCGCCCGCTTCGACCCGAAGCGCTCTCACGAGACTGGAAGCTCGCTTCGCCCGCGCGGGCGGCGGCGCTTCGAAGGGATCTCGAGCCCGAGCTCGCGGATCTTGCGCTGCAGAGTTCGCACCCCGATCCCCAGCAGCAGCGCGCTGTGGGTCCGGTTCCCTCCGGTGTACTCGAGCGTCCGCCGGATCAGCAGCGCTTCGGCTTCCGCCAACTTCATGCCGGGAGTGAGGTCGCTGCGCTCGTGCGCCGACGTCTCGCGCAAGACCGCCGGCGGAAGGTCCTCGAGCCGAACCACGTCACCCGGGGTCGCGACCAACAGACTCTCGAGAACGTTCTTCAGCTCTCGGACGTTCCCCGGCCAGTTGTACGCCTGCAGGGCCCCCAGCGATTCCGGGGTGACGAACTTTCGCGGGACCGCGTTCGCCTTCGACAGCTCCTCGAGGAACGCTTCGACCAAGGCCGGGATGTCCGACTGCCGCTCGCGCAGCGGCGGCACCGTGATCGTCACCACCTTGAGGCGCCAGTAGAGATCGCGCCGGAAGGTGCCGCGCTCGACCATGGTCTCGAGGTTGGCGTTGGTCGCGGCGATCAGCCTGACGTCGACGCGGATGTTCTGGTCCCCGCCGACCCGCATGAACTCCTTCTCCTCGAGCACCCGCAGCAGCTTCACTTGAGCGCCGACGTCCATCTCGCCGATCTCGTCGAGGAACAGCGTGCCCTTGTCGGCCATTTCGAACTTGCCGCGGGCCCGGGCGTGCGCCCCGGTGAACGATCCGCGCTCGTGGCCGAACAGCTCGGATTCGATCAGGTTGGGCGAGATGGCGGCGCAGTTGATCGCGACGAAGGGGGAATCGCGCCGGGCCGAGTTGAAGTGGATGGCTCGAGCGACCAGCTCCTTGCCGACGCCGCTCTCGCCATGGATGAGCACCGTGGCCCGCATCGGCGCGACCCGTGCGATGCGGTCGATCACGGCCCGCATCGACGCTGAGTTGCCGACGAGATTCTTGAATCCGAAGTTCCGTGAGACTTCGTTCTGCAGCAGCGCCAGGCGCGAGTCGAGGTCGTGGCGCTCGAGGATCCGGCCGAGCCGGGTCCGCAACTCGAAGGCATCGGGCGGCCGCGGCAGGTAGTCTTCGGCACCTTCACGAAGAGCGAGCACCGCTTCGTGCAATCGGTCATGAGGGGCAAGCACGAGAATCGGCAGCGACGGCGCGTGCTCACGCAGCTCGCGAACCAAGCGTCGCCCGTCCGGCATGCCGATCTCGAGAATCGCCGCGTCATGATGCCGGCGCTCGACCTCCTCGATGGCGGAGGCCGGGGTAACGGCTTCGGTGAGGGCATAGCCAGCCTTACCCAGGATGGCCACGACCCTCATCCGCATCTCCGCTTCGGGCTCGAAGATTAGGATCCGCTTGTTCTCGGGGGAGATCGCGGGCACATGCGCATTATATAAGGAAGGGGACCGACCCCGGTCAAGATGGCCGATTAAACCGGCTCTGTCGGCCATGATGGCCGCACCGGCCTACCGATCGGCGAGGTCCAACTTCGCGATTTGTAGGTTGTCGCCCATTTTTTAGTTCTTTCGACTTGGTGTCGAACATGGGTCAGGCGTGGTACGAAGTTTGAAGCTAGGAGACGAGGGTGCCGTCAGCCGACAGGAGGGGTCGTCATGCCGCGCAAGCCGTCCAATCCTAAGACCGAGAATCAATCTACCGTCGTGACCTATAGCGTGGGGCAGTCGACGTACCAGATCGACCCCCAGCGCCAAAAGGTCTACCGCCGGTTCGTCGAGATCGAAACGTCGAAGGCGTTTGAGATCTACACGAGCTGGCGCGCGCAAAACCTTAGCGTCTAAGCGCGCGCCGTCGGATGCGGTGGGGTCCCGGCGCGTCACGCGAAGGGCCGGTAGACTACTGCGCATGCCCGAGTTTCGATTCAAATACGTCGTTCTCGCAGCGGCGGCGGTCGGCCTCACCGCTGCCTCACCACCTCCCCCTTCCAAAGCCGCGTCTGCTCCATCCATCGCGAAACCCGTTCCAGCATCGGCGGTCGAAAAATCGTCGACCGCATCCGGGGGCGCAGCTCTACCGATCCTGCGTTGGCTCGCCTCGGACGGCCGTCAGTCCTGGTCCCTACGCCTCGATCCGCCGAAAGCCGATGCCAAGCTCACATCGCTGTCGACTGCGCCACAGTTCCCCGCGTTTCCCGCCGTCGATTTCAAGATGCTCGACGGCAGCCAAGCCAAGTCCGACGACTTCAAGGGCCGGGTTTTGCTGGTCGACTTCTGGGCCTCTTGGTGCGGCCCGTGTGTCGAGGAGCTCCCGCATCTCCAGAAGCTCTACGCCGAGCAAAAAGACAACGGGCTGGCGGTGGTTGCCGTCAACGCGGACGAGCCGCTGGACGCGGTACGCAAAGGTGTCGAGAGATTAGGTCTGTCGCTTCCGGTCGGAATCTACGACGACAAGCTCCAAGACTATTTCAACGTTCGCACCCTGCCGACGACGATTCTCGTCGACCGGCAAGGTCGGGTTCGCGGCCGCTGGGACGGTTACGCCCGAGGACTCGAGCAGACGGTCGCGGCTCGCGTGCGCGAGCTGCTCGGCGATGATCCCGAGGGACACACCCGTGAGATCGCCAAAGTCGTCGATGGCGCCGGGCAATTCGAGATCGCATGGCTGACCGAGATGAAGGCCACCGTCTCCGGCTTGGCCGGGCTCGGCTTCGGCCGTAAGGACGCGATCTCCGCCGTCGCCGCGGCGGGAGATCAGCTGGTTCTGCTTCACGCATCCGGAAAAGTCGAGCGCCGTCTCAAACTTCCGTCGGCCGCCTGGCGGCTCGCCGCGCCGCCGCAAGCGACGAACGGAGCCGAGCCCGACATCCTCGCGTACCGTTGGGGTGCGGGCGACGTCGTGTCGATCGATCTCGATCAATCGATCACTCGCGGTTGGAGCGCACCGGGTCCGATATTCGGCCTGGCGATCATGCCGCCGGCAAGTGAAGGTGAAGGGCAGTCGGTTTGGCTGGCGACTCTCGAGGGCGTGGGGCGCGCCGATCTTTCCGGCTTACAAATTCGCCGCGTCGGTGACGCCGCGCCGTATGTGAGCGCCGCGCCGGGCCCGTCATCGAGCATCCTCGTTCTCACTCGCGACGGCACGTTGCGGCGGGTCGCACCCTCCGGCGACGTCGGGCGTGCGATCCAGGTCTTGCAAGGAGCGAGGCAGCTCGTCGGGTTTCCCGATGCGAGCGGGGTGGGAGTCCTCACCGAGTCGGTCACCGCGAGCGCGACGGGAGCGTATCTCGGTGGTCCCACGCGCCAAACTGCAATCGCGACGGCCGACGGGGTGCTCGTGATTGTCGATGTGGCGACGGGACGCGTGGTGTTTCGCGCGCAGTGGCCGGGTATCGTCGCGCTCGCGACCGTCGATCTCGATGACGACGGGCGGGATGAGCTGCTGGTCGGCGCCGGACGCAACGTGGTCAGTCTGCGAGTGCCGACAGCAGGGACCGCGACCAAAAGCTGAGCGTCGGGCCGGTTCGATCAGGACGCTTCGACGACTCCAAGCGCCTTCAAGACCGCCGCGCGATCCTCGAGATCGGGGAGAACCGCGTGGGCTCCCGCTTCGGCGAGGCGACTGAGCTCCATTCCACCTGAGGCGACGGCGACGGCGCGAAATCCGTTGGCGAGCGCGCACGCGACGTCGAGCTCGGTGTCGCCCAGCACCGTGGTGCGCGAGGGCTCGAAGGCGATCCCGGTGCGAGTGGACATCTTCGCGTGGGCCCGGCGTGCGATCTCGTCACGGTCCGGGTGATCGGAGCCAAAACCGCCCGAACGGAAATACCGCCCGAGACCCAACGCTTCGAGCTTCAACCGCGCTCCGGTCTCGGTATTGCCGGTCAGCAGCCCGAGGTGGACGAAGTCGTGCTCCGTCAAGTGTTCCAACAGGTCGATCACACCAGGCAGGACGCGACGGCGCGGATCGGGGCCCGTGAGCTCGGCGCGCAGCGCAGTTTCGTAAGCATGCGCGAGCGCGCCACGGCGGGTGTGAAAAGAGAGATCGTCGATTCCGGCGGCGCGCGCGATTTCGAGCAAGATCACCGGATCGGTCTTACCGTTGAAGCGTACTCGGGCGGACGCCGCCTCAATGTCCCGCGTTGCGAAGACCGCACGGAACGCGGCCTCGATCGAGCGCCGGCCGCACCCCGCGGAATCGACCAGCGTTCCATCGATGTCGAACAAGATCAGCAGGGGAATCATCGGTCGCGGCATTGTAGCCTTACGACGTGTCGCAGCCTCGACCCAAGCTCGAGCAGGTCGTCCGTCGCGCGGAAGAGATCCGCGCTTCGGGGGAAACCTATCGGGACGTCCGGCGCCTCGTCGTCGTGCGAAACGATCGGCTCGGTGATCTGGTGTGCACCCTTCCTGCCGTGGCCGCACTGCGTGCGACCTACCCGTCGGCATGGCTCGGGCTCGTCGTTCGTGAAGCGCTGACCCCGCTCGCCCGCTTGGTCGAAGGCATCGATGAGGTCGTGCCGGATGACGGCCGGTTCGACGGATTGAGCCGGGCGCTGATCGCCTTTCGTCCCGATCTCGTGGTTGCGATCGCGCGCGGCGGGCGAACGGCATGGTCCGCGCTGCGGGCGCGCTCGCCGCACCGGGTTGGCACAGGTCATCGGCTGTACTCGCCGCTGTTCGAGCGCACGGTCGACGAGCACCGGAGCGGCGGCGAGCGGCACGAGGTCGAGTACGCGCTGGCCTTCGCGCACCGCGCCGGCGCCCAGGCTGGAAACGCGAAGTTCCCGCTGCGAATTCCCGACACCGCGATCGAGTCGGTCGATGCTTGGCTCGCCGCGCGACGCGTCACCGGCCGCTACGTCGTGCTTCATCCAGGGAGTGGCGGATCGTGTCCGTCATGGCCGGCGGGGCACTTCGTAAGGCTCGGGGCGCTGCTGCAGGGCGAGGGTTTCACCGTCGTCTTCTCGGTGGGTCCGAGCGATGAGGCCGCCACGCGTGCACTCGACGACGCTCCTGCGGCGCAGCGCAATCTCCCTCGGTTCTCCGGCGACATCCCGACGCTCGCCGCGCTTCTCGGTCGAGCCGCGCTCGTGATCAGCAACAGCACCGGCCCGTTGCACCTCGCATCGGCATGCGGTGCAACGACGTTGGCGATGCACGCGCCATGGTCGACCTGCGGCGTGGCGCGATGGGGTCCGTACGCGGCGAACGGCTGGGGGCTCGTCGCCGACTTACCCGAGGCGCTCGAATGGTCCTCGCACGAGCGAAGATCGCGCGGCCAAGCTCTCCTCGCCGCGATCTCGCCGGCCGCGGCACTGGGCTGCGCTTTGCCGCTGCTCGAAGACGGCCGGCCGGGCTCGCACTAGCAGGTTATCGCTACGACCCTCCCCCCGAGCTGAAACCGCAGTCGATGTCGGACGTGGAATTGACCAACACGAATGTCGGAGTGGACAGGGTCTCGGAATCGAAATCGCTGTCCCGCGCGTCGTCGCCGCCCGCGTCCATCGTCGTCACGTTGAAGAGCTGCGGAGGAATGACCTCGATGTAGTAAATACCGTCGGGAATTGCCGAGAACATGTAACGCCCGGAGGTGTCGCTCACCGCGACGGCAACGAGCCCGCTGGTCGTACCATGACGAAGGAGGAACGTGACCCCCGCAAGTCCTGGTTCGCCCGCATCCTGGACGCCGTTTCCGTCGAGGTCTTGCCACGCGAAGTCGCCGACGCAGCCCTCGTCGGTGAGGCCGTCGCAGTCGTTGTCGATCCCATCGCCGCAGGTCTCAGCCAGCGGAATCACGTCGCCGATGCACGCGCCATAGCCCGTGCCCAAGGCGTTACACGTTTGCACGCCAGGACGACATGCACCGACTCCCGCGGTTCCTGGAGGACCTCCGTAGCAGGGCGTCACCGACGACGGCGCGCAGACGCAACCGTTGTCGGACACGCCGTTGCAATCGTTGTCGGCGCCATCTCCGCAAACCTCCGCAGTCGGGAGGACTTCGCCGATACACGCGCCGTATGCCGTGCCCGCAGGGTTGCAGGCCTTGGTGCCGCTCAGGCACGTGCCGATGTCCTCGGTGCTCGGCGGCCCGCTGTAACACGCCGCGGTCGCGCCGGGCGTACAAACGCAGACCTCGTCCAGGAGGCCGTCGCAATCGTTGTCGAGGTTGTCGCCGCAGATTTCGGCGGCGGGGGTGACGGCGCCGGTGCATGCGCCGTACGCAGTTCCCGCCGCGTTGCAGACTTGAGCTCCCGGGCGGCACACTCCCACGCCGGCGGTGCCTGGGGGCCCGGTGTAGCAACCAACCGTCGATCCCGGCGAGCAGACGCACCCGTCGTCCGTCACGCCGTCGCAGTCGTTGTCCGAATTGTCCCCGCAGATTTCTGAGGTAGGCGTGACGGCGCCGGTGCATGCGCCGTACGCGGTTCCCGCCGCGTTGCAGGCTTGAGCTCCCGGGCGGCACACTCCCACGCCGGCGGTGTCCGAAGGCCCGGTGTAACAACCAACCGACGATCCCGGCGAGCAGACGCACCCTTCGTCAGAGGCGCCATCGCAATCGTTGTCGAGTCCGTCGCCGCAGATCTCGGCACTGGGAGTCACGGCGCCGGCACACGCGCCGTAGGCGGTTCCCGTCGCGTTGCAGGTCTTGGTTCCAGCCTGACAGACTCCGACGCCTGCGGTGCCGGTAGGGCCGTCGTAACAAGCCGAAACGGATCCCGGCACGCACACGCAGCCGTCATCGGCGATTCCATCGCAATCATTGTCGAGCCCGTCGTTACAAGCCTCGGGAGACGGAACGACATCTCCCGTGCACGCTCCGAACGCAGTTCCCGCCGCGTTGCACGTCTGCGTGCCCTCCTGACAAACGCCGATTCCCGCCGTACCCGAGGGGCCCCCGTAGCAAGGGACGACTGCACCCGGCGTGCACACCTGCGGCTGGCACGCGCCAAGAGAGTCGCCGTGCGCGAGATGAGCGGCGACGGCGGACGTGGCGACGTCGATCGTGTGAGCGTTGAGGGGATTTCCCGGTGGCACGTGACAAATTGTCGTTTGCCCGGACTTCGCGGCTAATGTCAGCGGTGCCATCCCTACCGCGCAGAGCAAACACACGAAGATCGCGTTCGGCCCAGGATTCGACAGTCGCATGGTGAGCACCTCCAGCTGGTTGAATGCTGTATACGCTCGTCGCGGTCCACTGTCGATCCCATCGTCACGCGGTGGTCCGGTCGGCCCGCCCCGTCGGGCACAGGAGGGCACCGTAGGGCGGGCGGTTGCAGGTCGCGTATGCTTGATCCGAACCGCGCTCGAAAGGGGAGCGGATGACGATAACCAGGCTGCTTCGAACCGCGCTTGCGACCGCGATGACATTGCTCGCGGCGAGTGCTTGGGCCAAGCATCTCCCGTCGAGACCCGACGTGTACTCGACATGGGAGGCACCGGTCGACGTTCAAGTCACACACCTCGACGTCACGTTCGTGAAGCCGTTTAAACCACGCACCCCGATGCTTCTGGTGCTTTTCGCCACCGGGGATGCGGGGTGGATGGGGGCCAGCGGTGAGGTCTTCGAGCATATGGCAGGGGAGGGCTACTACCTCGCCGCGTACGATTCGCGTCAACTGGTGAAGTCCGTGAAGAGCTCGGGTAAGCACGCCACGATCCCCGACGCCGCCGCGGCGGTCGATGCGTTGATCGTGCAATCGAGAAAGTTGCTAGGTATTCCGGAGTCGACGCCGGTCATCGCGACCGGCTTTTCGCGCGGCGCCAACTTCGTCGTGTTCACCGCCGGCACTCAGTCTCTGCAGCATCATGTGGGTGGCGCGGTCGCCATGGCGCTCACCCGAGAAACCGATTTCCTGGAGGCGCCGGCCCCGGGCGATCGAGCCCCGCAACTCCAAGTCGACGAGAAGGGACGCATTCAAACGTATCCCGCCATCGCGCTCGCAGGGTCGATTCCTTTCGCGGTGATTCAGTCGATGGGGGACAAGTACGTTTCCGCGGCCGAAGCTCGACGCTTGTTCGGGCCCGACACGCCCACGAGGCGACTCTACGAGGTCGAAGCACGCAATCACGGATTCGGCGGCGGTCGCGACGAGCTGCTGCACGACTTGGATGACGCGCTGAGCTGGGTGGAAGCGACGGAAGCGCGCAGACCTTAGCCGCGAATTACCGCGGACAGTTAATCGACCTACCCGCCCTGGTTGTCGCAAAACTTCTAAGGGCTGAGGACGCCCGAGCCCGCCAACACGAACCAGCGCCGGCTGCCGCCAATCCTGCCGTCGTGATGAGAAGCGTTTTCCGCATCAGATTTCCGGCGGTTGGGTCAGCTCTGCCAAGGTGAGAACAGTCGATGCTCGATGCCGAGCAACGCGAGCACGCGCCCGGCGATGAAGTCCGCGAGGTCTTCGAATGTCTGCGGCTTTTGATAAAAGGCCGGCATTGCTGGAACGATCGCGGCGCCTGCGAGCGCTGCCGCCCGCAGGTTCTCGATGTGGATCAAGTTGAAGGGAGTCTCGCGCGGAACCAGGATCAACGGACGCCGCTCCTTGAGCGTGACGTCGGCTGCGCGCTCCACCAGACTTCCGGCATGGCCATGCGCGATCGCCGCCAGCGACCGCATCGAGCACGGGATCACGACCATTCCGTCCCAGTGCTGCGAGCCCGAGGCAATCGGCGCGCCGAGCTCGCGGTCGGAATGGATGACGACGTGCCCGGTGCGCTGGGAATCCGGGCGGTACGTGCGATCGAGCCACGATTCGAACGTCTCCGACTTCAAGTTCAGCCCGAGCTCCTCGATGAGAAGACGATGCCCGAAATCGCTGGCCACCGCTTCGACCGTGACGTTGAGCTCGAGGCAAGCCTTGACGAATCGCGCGGCGTAGATCGCGCCGCTCGCTCCGGTAATCGCCACCACGAGTCGTCGTGCCATCGTCTCCTCAGACTCGTCCGAGCCACAGGCTCGCGAGCACGGTCATGAAGTACACCACGCTAACGATCCCGTTCGCGTTGAAGAACGCCATGCCGACCTTCGACAGATCGTCGGCGCGAAGCAGCCGGTGCTCCCAGATCAAGATCGCCGCAACCACCGCGAGTCCGATCCAGTAGGCCGGGTGCAGGTGCGCGATCGCGCCCACCGCCGCAAGCGCCATGACCGCGACGATGTGCAGCGTGCGCGCCAGCGCGAGTGCCGTACGAACTCCGAATCGGGCGGGAATCGAATGCAGCCCGGTGCTGCGATCGAACTCGACGTCCTGGCATGCATAGATCACATCGAATCCCGCGACCCACATCAACACCGCGGCCGACATGAGCACCGGCTCGATGTCCAGCCGGCCGGCGATGGCGAGCCATCCGCCCGCCGGCGCGATCGCCAGCGACAATCCGAGCACGAGGTGACTGGCCCAGGTGAATCGCTTGGTGAACGAGTAACCGAAGATGACGGCGAGCGCCACCGGCGCGAGAAGACCGCATGTCGTGTTGAGCTGAAAAGCCGCGAGTACGAAGATCGCCGTCAGCACCACCGTGAAGGCCCATACCGCGCCACGCGACAGAACGCCACGCGGCAGCTCGCGGTTCGCCGTTCTCGGATTGCGCGCATCGATCGCGTGATCGGCCAAGCGATTGAATCCCATGGCCGCGTTGCGCGCGGCGAGCATCGCAACCAAGATCCACATGACCTGGCGCGGGGTGAGTCCGTATCGGGCGGCGGCGAGAGCAGCGCCTGACAGCGCGAACGGCAGCGCGAACACGCTGTGGGACAGCTTCACCATGCGGCCCCATGTGGCCGCGGTTTGAACGACGCTCACGCTCGGTGCGCCGCCCACGGAGCGCTCTCCAAGGTGTAGACCTCCGGGGGATTCCACGTGACGACTTCGAGCGGGTCCCACGCGGGATCGTCGAGCGGCACCACGACGAGGCGTGCCGAGCGTCCTTTATCGATGCCGCCGTAGTCGCGATCGCACCCCAGCGCGCGCGCCCCGTTGTACGTCGCCATCCGCAACGCCGCGGCCGGAGCGAGCGTGGGATGACACTCGCGCAGCGCTGCGATCTCGGACAGCAAATCGAGGTCGGGAGAGCTGGCCAGCGAGTCGGTTCCGATCGCCACCGGGATTCCCGATGCGAGCAGCTTGGGCACGGGTGCGATGCCCACGCCCAGCGTCTGATTGCTGCGCGGGCACGTGACCACGGTTACGCCACGCCCCTGGAGCTTCGCAATGTCGTTGTGAGTGACGTGCACGACGTGCACCGCCAGCGTGCGCGGACCGAGCAAGCCGAGACGGTCGAGGAAATCGACGGGGGAGAGGCCGGGAGCGCGCCATCCTTCGTCCCAGACACCGCGCTCGCGCAGGAAATCGGCGAACGGGCCGGAGCCATCGCGCAGCAGCGCGAGCTCGGCTTCGCTCTCCGCGACGTGAATCGCGAGCGGCTCGCCCGTCGCCGCCGCTCGTCCGCCGAGAGCGCGCAGCAGCGAACCCGACGTCGAGTGCGGCGCGTGCGGCGTGAGAACGACTCGCATGCGATCGCGCGCCGCTCGGACGTCGGGATCGGCATCGATCTCATCCAAGCGTCGCGCCGCCGCTTCGAGGATCGATTCGGCGTCGGCCGCGCGGAAGCCGAAGATCTCGAGAAAGATCACGCCCGATACTCCGGAGCGAGCGAGCAATGGTGCGGTCCAACCTTCGTTGGCGACATCTCCGACCGCGACCGTGCCGCGGGCGATCATCCCCTCGATCGCACGCGTTGCGCAGTCGCGCGCCGCAGCGGCGTCGCGCGCACCGCGCTGCGCCACCAGGGCTCGAATCCACCCGACGTAGTCGTCGGCCGCCGGGGGCTGCTCTCCCATCCACGACAGCTCGAGATGGAGATGCGCGTTGACCAGGCCGGGAATCACCACCGAGTCACCGAGATCTCGGATCTCCGGCTGAGCGACCGCCTTCAACACGTCCTTACGCCGTCCCGCCGCGGTGATGCGGCCTTCGTCGATGGCAATGGCCGCATCGGTGACGGGCTGCGCTACGACCGGAAGCATGTGCCGTGCGGTGTAGACGATCATGGCGCACTCCGGTCAGGTCATGAATGGGGACGATTATACGCACGGGCGAGGGAGGGTCCGCGGCGCTCCCGGAGCCGTTCGATCGATTGGAGTAGAATGCGATGTCGATGACCAAGACCATTAAAGGAGCGCGCCCGGTAGCCCCCAAGGGTCTCGCCCTGCGCGCACCCGGCGGCTCGGCCGGCGCCTTCATCGCAGTCAGTGCTTTGCTCGGGGCTTCGCCCGGACCGGCGATCAACACACCGAAGCCCGATCCGAAAGATGGGCCGCCTTGCCACATGTGCACGGCGCGATGCTGCAAGTACTTCGCGCTCGCCATCGACACGCCCGTCGATCCGCAAGATCACGATTTCATCCGCTGGTTCCTGTTGCACGAGCACGTCGTGGTGTGGCGTCAGGATGGCGACTGGTACCTGGAAGTGCGCACGCCATGCCGGCACCTGCAAGCCGACAACTCATGCGGTATTTACGAGACCCGGCCGCAGATTTGCCGCGACTACGGTCTTCCCGACAAAGCGGAAGATGCGAGCGCGCCGTGCGAGTTCTTCACCGACGACGGCTCCTACGATCTGTTCTTCGACTCCGCGGAGGCGTTTGACGTATGGTCGAAACCGGAGGTCGAGAAGCGCGCCGCGCGGCTGGCCAAGCGCCGGGAGCGGCGCCGCGAGCGGATCAGCACGCGGGATCAGGCGGCGATCGCATGAGGATCCTGACCGCGGTGGCCTTGCTCGCAACCACAGCCGCAGTGTTCCCCGTGCGCGCCGACAGCCAATCCGACACGTATCGCGCGATGGGTGTTCGTCCGGAAGGAGTCATGCAGGGAACGATTCTGCAGGCCCGTATCCTTCCCGGATCGGACAAACAAACGGTCGCGATGGTCACCTACATGACCGGTAAGAAAGAGGAAGCCGACGCGATCGGCATCAAGCTCGCCGTGTTGAAGAAGGAAGGCGACAAGCTGCGCTCGGTTTACGAGCGCGACTTCGCCGCCGAGAACAAAGGCTACGTCGGTCGCGGCGAGATCGAGCTCGTCGACCTCGACGGTGACAGCCGCTCGGAGATCGTGGCGACGTGGGACAACGTTCGCTCTAAAGTGATCGATGAGCGGCGCGGCGAAGTGATTCTCATGAATGGCGATGCATTTACCGTCGCTTGGGCCGGCGCGATGTCCTACGACGCGACCAAGGCGGCGCGGGAGGTTCCGGCGGAGCGCCGCGATCGCTACACCCGCAAGATCGATTTCAGAGGGACGATGCGTACCCGCGGGGTCACGTTGTTCATGACCAAGTCGGTCACCCACGTCGCCGGCGAGCGGCTCGCCGAGCCGCGCAACGTTCAGGAAACTTTCCCGCTGCGAAAGCCTGCGGGAGACTAGACAGGCCGTTCAGCAGCCGGGAAGATCGTGAAACCCGACGACAGGAACGGGATGCTGCCGCCTGAAGCGCGTCCCTTCCGCGTGCTGTTGATCGCGGGCAGCAACCGCCGCCAGTACGACTGTCCCGGAATCGACTCCAAGGCACGCACGCTGATGTTCCGCATGTCCGACCGGCTCCCGCAGGACTGGGAGATCGACGTCGAGGACCTGGGAAACGTCTGGAACCGCGAGCAGATCCGGACATGTAATGGCTGCGTTTCGACCTCGATGGCGTTGTGCGTGTGGCCGTGCAACTGCTACACGAAGCACAGCTTCGGCATGCCCGACTTGATGTGGAACCTCGATCTCTATGCGCGGCTGGATCTCGCGGATGCGTGGGCGATCATCGGCCCGGTGAATTGGTACGGTGTCACCAGCAACCTCAAGGCGATGTTCGACCGCCTGGTCTGCATGAACGGCGGCAATCCGCGCGAAGATCTCATCGAGCACAAGGACCAGGAGCTCGCCATTCGTCTCGAGCACTCGCCCGAGTGGAAGAAGCTCAGCCGCAATCACCTCGAGGGACGCTCCGCTGGGTTCTTCTGCTACGGCGATGGGGGTGGCGACGAGATCGGTGAGTCCGGGCGACCGAAGATCCTGCGGCACCGTTCGTACCTCGACCCCGAGAAGGAGCCTTTCAAGGAGATGCGCGACGCGTACGCGCCGCTGGTCTGGCAGTGTCGCTACAGCGGGATCGAGGTCCCGGACGAGCTCTGGTGCTACGCCGAGTTCGGCCAGGGGAAGAAGTACAGCGACAACCAAGCCGAGGACATGGTCGATGAGCCGAATGTGATGAATGCGTTCGACTCGTGGACCGATGCATTCGCCGCTCACGTGGTCAAGAAGGGGCGCGTGACTCCGGGAGAATACCGGGCCTACGGTCACCGGCCGCCGAGCCACATCATCCCGGACCTCAAGACGAAGTGGCGCGGGTTGCGGATGCTGCTGGGCCGGCCGATCCCCGGCACCTCACCCGCCATTCAGCAAGAGCGCGGACTCAATCGCGACGCTTCGATTTTCTACAAGCGGAGCACGCGGAAACAGCAGTGAGCGCCGCCGACGGTCCCTATTCGTAGCGGAGGGCGTCGATCGGATCCAGCCGCGACGCTTTCCGCGCCGGATAGAAGCCGAAGAAGATCCCGATCGCCGCGGCGAAGCCGAACGCGATCGCGACCGATCGCGGATCGATCACGATGGGCCATCCCGCCTTCGCGGCAATCACTTTCGAGGCGGCGATGCCGAGGCCGACACCGAGCGCTCCGCCGACGATCGACAACGTGACCGCTTCGAGGAGGAACTGCGCGAGCACGTGTCGCGCCTTCGCGCCGATCGCCATACGGATGCCGATCTCACGCGTCCGCTCGGTGACCGAGACCAGCATGATGTTCATGATGCCGATGCCGCCGACGAACAATGAAATCGCAGCGACGACGGTGAGCAGCACCGAGAGCGTCTTCGAGACCTCGGTCGCCTGCGCCGCGATTTCCTCCTGCGAACGCATGCTGAACGTCGCGTCCCCCCCCGGCGGAATTCGAAAGCGTTGGCGCAGCAGGGCGTCGATCTCCTGCATCGCCTGCGGCACGAGATCGGCCGCTTTCGCCGAGGCCTGAATCATGTCGATGCGATCGGTTCCCTTGACCCGCTTCATCACCGTCGTATACGGCGCGACGATCTGATCGTCTTGATCGGATCCCATCATGTTGCCGCCCTTCTTCTCGAGGACGCCGACGACGCGGAACGGCACGTTCTTGACCCGGATCGTGCTGCCGACCGCACCGCCGTCGGGGAAGAGCGCATCGGCGACGGTCTTGCCGAGCACCGCCACTTGCGCCGCTCCACGGACCTCGGTCTCGGTGAAGAACGAACCGTCCGCGACGTTCCACGCGCGAATGAAGATCCAATCGACATCGGCGCCGAAGACCTGCGTTCCCCAGTTGAGCTCGCCGGCCACGACTTGTCCGCCGGTGCGCACACCGGGGGAGACGTACGCGACGGACGGGCACTCCTCGCGGATCGCGGCGATGTCGTCGGCCTTGAAGTTCGATTGGCCGGTGAAGAGGCGCGCTCCGGACTGCGACGTCGCGCCGGGGAAGATCATGATGTAGTTGGTGCCGAGCGAAGTGATGTTGGCCTCGATCGAGCGGGCGGAGCCGCTGCCGATGGCGCTCACCGCGATGACGCATCCGACGCCGATGACGATCCCCAGCATGGTCAGGAACGAGCGCATCTTGTTGCGCATGATGGCGCGCAGGCCGACCTTGACGATGTTCACCGTGCGCAGCAGTCCGACTCTCATGCCGGCGCTCCGTCGGCTGCGCGCAGCTTGATCTGAGCCACCGGCTCGTCGACGACGATCCCTTTCCAGCACATTGGGATCCTAAGCTTAGAATTCCACGTGGACAAGTTGTCGC